>JAAUYD010104426.1_pt1 | contig 15628 bp, 11 predicted proteins | sample 7278101 | NCBI WGS metagenome assembly JAAUYD01 (sample SAMN14350128, study PRJNA611818) | marine sediment metagenome | isolation source: surface marine sediment (0.6m) | place: French Polynesia: Moorea | collected 2018-08 | reverse complement strand
TTAGCCTTAAACTTACGAGCTTACGACTTTGTCTCTCAAGAATTACGGGCAGCAGAAGACCCCGAATTCGAGACATTCTACACCAAAAACATTTTATTAAACGAAGGTCTGAGGGCTTGGATGGCTCCCCAAGACCAACCCCACCAAAACTTTGTATTCCCTGAGGAGGTACTGCCCCGTGGTAACGCTCTCTAATGTTGCCGGCGGTCGTGACCTAGAGTCTACCGGTTTCGCATGGTGGTCAGGCAACGCTCGTCTGATTAACCTCTCTGGTAAGCTTTTAGGTGCGCACGTCGCTCACGCTGGCTTAATCGTATTCTGGGCTGGTGCAATGACCCTATTTGAAACCGCCCACTTTATTCCTGAAAGGCCCATGTATGAACAGGGCTTAATTCTTCTTCCCCATATCGCTACCCTCGGTTGGGGTGTTGGCCCTGCGGGTGAAGTTATTGATACTTTCCCCTTCTTTGTCGCAGGGGTATTACATTTAATCTCTTCTGCCGTTCTTGGTTTCGGTGGTATTTACCACGCCCTTCGCGGTCCTGAAACCTTAGAAGAGTATTCCAGTTTCTTTGGTTATGACTGGAAAGATAAGAACCAAATGACCAATATTATTGGTTACCATCTCATTCTTTTAGGATGTGGTGCGCTGCTGTTGGTGTTCAAAGCCATGTTCTTTGGCGGTGTCTATGACACTTGGGCCCCTGGTGGCGGAGATGTGCGTGTGATTACCAACCCGACCTTAAACCCCGCTATTATTTTCGGCTACCTGCTGAAAGCACCTTTCGGCGGAGAAGGTTGGATCATTGGTGTGGACAATATGGAAGATATCATTGGCGGCCACATCTGGGTTGGCTTGATCTGTATCTTCGGTGGCGTTTGGCACATCTTAACCAAGCCTTTCGGTTGGGCCCGTCGTGCTTTCATCTGGTCTGGTGAAGCTTACCTTTCCTACAGTTTAGGGGCGTTATCCTTAATGGGTTTCATCGCTTCTGTTATGGTTTGGTACAACAACACCGCTTATCCCAGTGAATTCTACGGTCCTACTGGTATGGAAGCGTCTCAGTCTCAGGCATTCACCTTCTTGGTGCGTGACCAAAGAATGGGTGCTAACATCGGCTCTGCTCAAGGTCCTACCGGCTTAGGTAAATACTTAATGCGTTCTCCCACTGGTGAGATTATCTTCGGTGGTGAAACCATGCGTTTCTGGGACTTCCGTGGTCCTTGGTTAGAGCCTTTACGTGGGCCTAACGGTTTAGATTTAGATAAGTTAAGAAACGACATTCAGCCCTGGCAAATTCGTCGTGCTGCTGAATATATGACCCATGCTCCTTTAGGGTCTTTAAACTCTGTGGGTGGCGTTATTACTGACGTTAACTCCTTTAACTATGTGTCTCCTCGTGCGTGGTTAGCAACCTCTCACTTTACTCTCGGTTTCTTCTTCCTCGTTGGTCACTTATGGCACGCTGGACGTGCGCGGGCGGCCGCTGCTGGATTTGAGAAAGGGATTGATCGTGAGACTGAACCCGTACTCGCTATGCCTGATCTTGACTAAGATTTAGGTTATAAAATCTTAAGAACCCCTGCTATTTTAGTGGGGGTTCTTTTTTTTAAGGTTGATAATAGACAATATAGAGATTAGTATTGATATATTTTTCAATAATTGCGGTAAATGTTTTTATATCATTAAAGTTATTCAGGTTATCGTTCATTCACTCTTACAATGATTATTAATTATAGCTTGAGAAATTTTGGTATGGATTATTAATTTTCAAGACTCCATGTTCTGCTATGATTAAGTGAAGAAATTATTTTTTTTCACGTACTTTTATTTTACAACCAAAACTCAATTAATGTTAATTGAATTCAGCGTAGGAAATTATCGATCATTTAAAGAGGTTGTTACTTTTAGTATGGTAGCTGCCGAGCTTACTGCTGATAAGAACATTATTCATGATGATAATCTTTTTACTGTTGATGATGATTTAAAATTGCTAAAAAGTGCTGCTATTTATGGAGCAAATGCAAGTGGAAAAAGTAATCTAGCTAAAGCTTTAAGTTTCATGAAATGGTTTATGATAAATTCATCTAGAGAAACTCAAAGTACAGATGATATAAAAGTAGAACCTTTTAGATTAAGTGTTGAAACTGAGAATAAACCTTCTTTCTTTGAAATTATTTTTTTATTGGATGGAATTAAATATCGTTACGGGTTTGAAGCAACTAGAAAAAAAATAGTCTCAGAATGGTTATTTTATGTTCCTAACGTCGAGGAAAGCAGACTTTTTGATAGAGAAGAAGATAAAATAAATTCAAGTGAAGAATATCAAGCAAATGGCGTTGAACAATTTACACGAGATAATGCTCTTTTTTTATCGGTATCTGCTCAATTTAATATTAAAATTGCTGAAGATATTCTAAATTGGCTAACGCATTGTTTAAAAATTATTTCTGGTTTAAATGATAATTCTTATCTTTATTTTACAATCGATTGTTTAGTTGAGAATGAAAATAAAAATGAAATTATTAACTTGATAAAAAAGCTAGATTTAGGAATTGATGATATTAATGTTAACAAAATAGAAGTTACTGAAGATAACCTTACTAACGTCGCTCAAGCACTTAAAAGGAAGATTCTTAAACACTCAGGAGCAAACGTTGTCTCGATTAATACAAAACATCGTAAATTTGATTTTAAAAATAAGTTTATATCTACTGAAATTTTTGATTTTGAAGAAGCTGAATCTGAGGGAACAAAAAAGGCTTTTGCTTTAGCTGGACAACTTTTTGATACCTTAAAAAATAGTCAAACTCTCGTAATTGATGAATTCGATGCAAGATTACATCCGTTAATTAGTCGTGCTATTATTGAATTATTTAATTCTAATGAAACCAACCCTAATAATGCTCAATTAATTGTCATGACGCATGACACAAACTTACTCAGTCATAAACTTTTTCGTCGCGATCAAATCTGGTTCACCGAAAAAGATAGATATGGTCTAACGGATTTATATTCTCTAGTAGAATATAAAATTAGTAACGATGATCCTTTTGAAAAGGATTATATTCAAGGTCGATATGGTGCAATACCTTATATTGGAGATTTAAGTCAACTCATTAATTCTAATGGCGAAAAAAAAGAAAAATTCTAGAGGATATTCAGGAAGAAACGTTAATATTAGAGAGGTTAAACAACGATTTTTAATTGTTTGTGGAGGAGAAGAAACAGAAAAAAACTACTTTGACTGTTTTCGTATTCCTGGTAATGTGACAAGAGTTAGAGGATTAAATAAAGATCCTGATACTTTAATAAATAAAACAATTGAATATCAAGAAGAAGATGAGTATGATCAAGTTTGGTGTGTTTTTGATAAAGATGATTTTCACAACTTTAACAGCACAATAGAGAAGGCTAAAAATGAGGGATTTTATGTTGCTTATTCTAACGAAGCTTTTGAGTTATGGTATGTGTTACACTTTGAGTTTTTAAGTTCAGGTATTCCTCGCCAAGATTACATAAATAAGTTAAATAAATTATTAGGTAAAAAATATAAAAAAAATAGTGACAGCATCTATGATGAGTTATTTGATAAACAAGAAACTGCCATAAAAAATGCAGAAAATTTATTTAGACAGTATAATAAACCTAATCCTGCTCAAGATAATCCATCAACCACAGTACATTTATTAGTTAAAGCACTTAATCAACAATATAGAAAATAAACAAAATATGTTTAATTATTCAGCAAAAAAACTGTACAAAGACGAAACTTCTACCGTTCCTTAAGGGTTAAATCTTGATGGTTACGAGTCAAATCGTAAGATAAAGGATAGATGAAAGCAACTTATTTAGTTTAAATGATCTATATTTTGTTACCTTAGATCGTAGGGTGGGCAACACAAGACAGCCACTTAATTAGTTTAAATTATTTATACTTTGCCCACCTTAGTCTCATTTCAACTATTCTGGTGGGAACAATAAAATGTTAAACTGGTATTACCATAGTTTTTTTGCTGAACTATTTTCAATCCTTTTATCTCTGTTGGTTGCCAAAATTTAGGATTATGTTCTACTGCAATTTTCCCTTGTTCATTTAATAATTTATAAGTCATAATTAATTCTAAAACAGGCTGATACAAATCACTTTGATAAGGGGGATCAAAATAAATTAGATCAAATTTTTGCCCGTCTAAAGTTTTTAATATTTTAAAAATATCTCCTTTTATTACTTGAAATTGTTGCTCATCGTTAGCTATTTTTTTCCAATTTTCAGCAATAATTTTACAGGCTTTTCCATACTTTTCAATACCAATAACAACAGAAGCACCGCGACATAAGGCTTCTGCACCCATTGAACCATTTCCTGCACATAAATCTAACCAACGACACCCTGTTATTTTCCCTTGCCAAATATTAAATAATGCTTCTCTAACTTTCGCTGAAGTGGGACGAGTTAACTCTCCTGGTACTGTTTTTAATAATCGATTTCCATAAATTCTCATTATTATTGCAAGATTAATACCTTACTCTTCGGTGTGTTTAAACTTTCTTTCTAATTCTTGAAGTTGTTCTTTTTGTGTTTCTAATTCTAGTTGACGACGGGTTAAATCAAGACTTTTTGCTGTAATTTCTTGCCTCCACTGTTCAACTTTTTCTTGTTCTTTTTCGACCCATTCAGGGGTAATAACACCATTAATTAAATAAGTTTCAACTAAACCCATAACCCAATCTTTGGCTTCTTTAACTTCTAAAATTTCTTGATTATTCCCTAAGCTTACTAATACTAAAACCCCATCCCCACAAGACGTAGGGACTGTACAGGGAATCACTTTATTAGACATCGTATCCCAAAGGTTTTGGGATGTTTGGCGTGCTAGCAACAGAAGTTCCATCTCGCCTGAGTTGGGATTTTTTTTCACTTGGGCTAGGTGTAGCATAGTGGGTTACGGGGTTGGCGCGGTGGTAATCTTTATTATTGCAGACGCTTAAGACGTTCACGTAAAATTTCGGCTTGTTTTTCGGCTTCTGCCAGGGCATCTCTTGCCCCTTGAACAACCGCTTCAGGGGCTTTATTGACAAAACCAGGGTTGTTGAGTCGGCCTGAGAGGGATTTAATGTCAGCCTCAATTTTACCTAAATTTTTCTCTAATTTGGCACGAAGAATGGCAATGTCAACGACACCAGACAGAGGAATTAAAGCTTGTATGGTTCCGACGACTCCAGCAATGACTTGTTCCGTTTGTTGTTCTAAGTGGGAAGTAATGGTTAAATTTTCCACTTTTCCTAAGTCTTGGATATATTTTCGGCCTGATTCTAGGATAGACCGTTCTTGCTCACTTTCACTCTGTAATATTACTGAAACCTTCACACCTGGTTTAATATCTGCTTCAGCCCGCATATTTCTTAGGGTACGGATGGTTTCAAACAGGAGGGTAAATGAGTTTTCTAAGTCGGGGTTAATTAGGCTATTATCTACATTAGGATAGGGTTGTAAGGCAATAAATTCGCCCTTGCTTTGACTGAGGGTTTGCCAGATTTCTTCGGTAATATGGGGCATGAAGGGATGGAGTAGTTTAAGAGTGCCATCGAGTACATAGGCTAAGGTTTGTCTAGCAACGTCACGGGAGGGTGTTTCTTCCCAGAGACGGGTTTTCACCAGTTCGATATACCAGTCACAAAAATCACCCCAGATGAACTCATAAAGCCCTTTAGCTGCTTCTCCTAAGCCATAAGCTTCGATATAATCTTTGGTTTGTTTGACGGTTTGATGGAACCGTGAGAGTATCCAGCGATCGCACAATTCTAATTTATCTATCTCAGGAGTCCCTAAACTTTGGGGGGTTTCTCCTTTGAGGTGCATCATGACAAACCGGGCAGCGTTCCAAAGTTTGTTGGCGAAGTTTCGAGAGGCTTCGACAGACTCGGATTGGTCGGTTTTGCGATCGTATTGTAGGCTAATATCTTGTCCTGCGCCAGCAACTTCTCTAATTAGAGTGTAACGTAGAGCATCAGTACCATATTTTTCAACTAAGATTAAAGGATCGATGCCGTTGTTAGCAGACTTAGACATTTTTTTACCATTTTCGTCCCTAACTAAGCCATGAATATACACATCTTGAAAGGGCATTTGATCGGTAAAATAGCCTGCCATCATGGTCATTCTGGCAACCCAAAAGAAGATAATATCAAATCCTGTAACGAGGGTACTGGTGGGATAATATGTGTTTAAATCCTCTGTATTTTCGGGCCAGCCTAAAGTCGAAAACGGCCATAAACCGGAAGAGAACCAAGTGTCTAATACATCGGGATCTTGTTCTAATTTAATGTCATTTCCGTATTCTTTTTTTGCTTTTTCTAGAGCTTCTGCTTCTGAATGCGCCACAATAAAAGGAGTGTTATCGGTAATTTCTTCATTGGTTTCACTGATGACGTACCAAGCTGGAATTTGATGACCCCACCATAATTGACGAGAAATACACCAATCTTTTAATTTTACTAACCAATCTCGATAAACTTTTTTCCAGCGTTGAGGGACAAAATTGGGGGAATTATTTTCGTCTAGAAACTTTAAGGCTTTTTGGGATAAGGGGTCGATTTTAACAAACCATTGTGTGGATAACAAAGGTTCAACAGGAACTTTGCCTCTGTCACTATAAGGAACTGCATGGCTATAGTTTTCTATTTTGATTAAAAAGCCGTCTTCTTCTAACTTTTTAACCACATTTTTACGGGCAACATAACGATCCTGTCCTTCAAATATTCCTGCATTTTCATTCAATGTACCGTCTTTATTCATAATATTAATAAACGGCAACTGATGTCGGTTTCCCATCTCAAAATCATTAGGATCATGTGCCGGAGTCACTTTAACACAACCAGTTCCGAATTCAGGATCAACTAACTCGTCTGCAAAGATAGGAATTTCTCGGCCAAGAATGGGTAAAGTTAGGGTTTTTCCAATCAAATTTTTGTACCTTTCATCGTTAGGATTAATCGCTACTCCTGTATCTCCTAACATGGTTTCGGGTCGAGTGGTCGCCACTTCCACATGACCGCTACCGTCGCTTAAGGGATAACGAAAGTGCCATAAATGACCATCTACTTCTTTATTTTCTACTTCTAAATCCGATACCGCAGAAAGAGAGGCAGGACACCAATTAACTAAATAATTACCCCGATAAATTAATCCAGCCTCATACAGTTTAACAAAGGCTGTTCTTACCGCTTTTGATAACCCTTCATCTAGGGTAAACCGTTCCCGTGACCAGTCCGCAGACAAGCCCATTTTTTTCAATTGATTAACAATTTTACCCTCAGATTCTTGCTTCCATGTCCACGCTTTTTCTAAGAACTTTTCTCGTCCAATATCATAACGGGTTATGCCTTCTCCTTTTAACTGTTTATCTAAGATCGTATGCACTGCAATACTCGCGTGATCTGTTCCAGGGAGACAGAGGGTATTATAACCACACATCCGATGATACCGTACCAACACATCCATGAGGCAATCTTCAAACGCATGGCCCATGTGGAGACTCCCGGTAACATTAGGAGGAGGGATGACAATGCAAAAGGTTTTCCCTTCCTTGCTATTGTCTGCTTTGAAGACTTGATGAGTTTCCCACGCGTCTTGCCATTTGGCCTCAGTGGTTTTAGGGTCGTATTGGGTGGGTAGTTCGGGTATGGTTGCGGTCATGGACAATAAAAGTGGGTGTGTTAATCGTTATCCTTTTAAATTGTGCCATATTATCGGGGGGATTAAGAATTAAGAATTTGAAATTGATTATTAATAGAGTTATAGCAGTTCCCATACTTGTGAGATACAAACTCTTCTAGTTTTAGGAGTTAGGAGTTCAGAAGTTCAGAAGTTTAATATTAGGTGTACCTCATAAGTCCAGGAAACGCTACATATTATAGAGCTTAAAAAAGATAATTTTCAGTTATGTCATAATTATAAATATAGTTAAGCTCAAAACTAGAAGGTCTAACCATTATGACGACTAACATTAATATCAAGACTACTACCCTTTATGAAGAAGATTTTTGTTTATGGTTAGAAACAACGGCAAAATTATTAAAAAATCGTCAACTTGAGAACTTAGATTATGAGAATTTGATTGAAGAAATAGAAACAATGGGAAGAAGCGAAAAAAACGCCCTCAAAAGTAATCTAATTGTAGTCTTAATGCACTTATTGAAGTATAGATATCAACCTCAAAAACGTTCAAGGAGTTGGGTATCTTCTATTTTTGAACATCGTCGTCGTTTAATGGAAGCATTTAAAACAAGTCCGAGTTTGAGACGTTATTATGAGGAGGTTTTTGATGAATGTTATCAATATTCAGTGAAACAAGCAAGTATAGAAACTGGTTTACCGCTTAATACTTTTCCGAATACGAGTCCTTTTAACAGTGAAGAAACGCTAGACTTTGATTTTTTACCTCAAGATAATTAATAATGATATCGACATTGAGCGATAGCTTATTCTGACCATTTTAAAATCATTCTTCTTATGATATCCTTTTTACCCTTGGTTGCTCCTATCATAGCTGTAGTTAATTTTCCCCATGTTTTGACTGTTGATGTTAATTGTAGCCACAAGTTAGGGAATCCTAACATTAGCATTACCTAGATGAATCAATATTGAACTATAATTTAGTACAGTACGAGATTACTTACTTGCTAAGTTTCATGATTTTCTGGGCAATAATAAACTATTCTTGATGGTAACAGTGTAAAACAACATGGCAAATTCTGGATCTCATTTACAGGAAGATAGCAATGATTTAGTTAAACTAAATTATAATGATTTACTGAACAAAATTCTTGAAGTTTTAAATAATGATAAATCTCAGCAACTTTTTCAACTATCTCCAGATAAGAAGCGTTTATTAATGAATGTTGATGAACTTGCTTATCAAGTTTCTCAGCTATCTATTAATGATCCTTTTATTAAGCAACCTTTTGGAACAAAATGTGCATCCATCAATTTTATTGAAGGAATAGAAGTAGATTTTAGTGAAAAGTTACATTCAATTCAAGGGAAAGTTAAAGAATTACTAGAAAATGCCTTATCTAAAGAAAATGGTAAACCTATATCTATTGAAAAGTATATAGAAACAATAGTAACATCTCTAGAAAATTTAAAAGGTAAAGTCAATAATAATGGTATCAGTTTTAATTATCCTTTTGATGAACAATATACCAATTTACAAAAACAACGATTAACCTTACCTAAAGATGATCAAGAAACTGCTGCATTATTGAGATTACATAAGCTCAGTATAACTGTTAAACAACCGACTAGCTTTTTAACTGAATTGAGAAATAGTTTAGAAAATTATCTGGAAATTAATTTTGAAGAAAAAAAAGAGGATTTGGTAGAGGATATTATTGATCCTTTATTTGAAGATCAAGAGAAAGAGGATAATGATATTTATAAACTTAAAACATTAATGAGAGAGGAAGCATTAGGAAAGATTAAGAAAGCAGCAAGTATTAAATATTTAGAATTTTTATACGAAAAAGTTAAAGATGATGAAGATGCAGTTTATTTAGAAGACTTAATTAGACGATTGAAATTAATAGAAGCTTATATTAATGATGAAACTAAACCCGATTATTATTATGAAGTATCCTATCAAGATGTTGATTTTAATTTTCGGCATTTTTTCAATAACTCCTATGCTTTTGATTCTTTGCCTATTATTCCACAAATTGAAGGATATTTAGGAGAAATGAATAATAGAGATCAAGATAAACAAGAATTTATTTTCGGGATGAAACTGAAATTAAATGGACAAGTTCAAACTTCTAAAGGAGAAACTTCTTTTAAATACCATACTCACTTTCTTGATTTAGATAATGAGGAAAATAAAGAAAAATTAGAGAATGAAATTGAAAAGAAAAAATTTATAAAAAAACTTTTCAAGGTTGTCTTTTTATATTACTTTGTCTTTGCTTCTCGTAGCAATCCTTCAGATAATAATTATTATCCTAAATCAGAATTAGATCATGATCCATCAAGAAGTTTTGAAGATATATTTTTACATCCTCTGAAAAAAGTTTATAAGGATAAAGATAAAGAAAAACAATCAAAGAAAGATACTTTTCTAGATATTTATGAAACTTTTAACGCTTATAATATTCCAGAAAAACTTAGTAGACTAAGAAAACTATTAATAAGATGTATTGAAGATCCAAAATTATGTGAAACTAAACCATACACTTTGAAAGTTAGTATCAGTCAAGGTATTTTAGAAAAAGATTTAGATACAGTGACTAAGGGGAATCGAATATTTAACGATAAATTGGAAAAAAAAGAAGCTTTACAATATATTTCAGTTAATGATAACAGTAATATTGATACTGACGAATTATGTAGTTTATCAGTTGATATAAAATTTAATGATATTCAATACTTTCGGAGTAATGAAAGACAGCAGTTTAATATGAACTATGATTTAAAAGGAATTAAGTCTATACCGATGGTCATAACTCCTGTCGAAATAATACGTCAAGAAAAGATTTATAGTCCAACTTTAAAGCAACAGACTTCTTTCGTTTGTGCATATAAATATAAACGTCTCAAAAAAGAAATTTTTAATGCAGAAGATAATCCTAAGATGTTTTGGTATCAGTTAACCTTCTCTTTGTTAACGTACCTCAGTTTAAAAGTATTGCTAGATGAATCAAAAAAAGCTGAAAAAAGATTATTTATTCCCTTATTACGTCTTCATTTAACGGATAAAGATGATTCTTCACCAGAAGAAGAATTTATGCGTTCTTTTTCCTATGTATTGTCCCATCTATTGAATGAAAGTGATAGCGATCAAGAAAATTATTTTAGCTGCCAAGGAATTTGTGTTAAAAATATTAATGAATGGAAAAATCGTAATGGATTAAGTTCTCTTTATTCTATTCTTCCTAAGATATTTAAGTTTAATAATTATAAACCTCAGTTAGAGAAACTTGCTATTATTAGTGTGTCTAGTCGAGAATGCGATCGCAAGTGGAAAAATACTTATCAAAAAAAGAATATGATAGGGGAAGTCATCTGTTTAGATCGTCAAGAAGATAATACAATTCGACTGTATAATCAAGGAACATTCTCCAGTAATTATGACACTGAAGAGATATACAAACATCCTGATGTTTTGATTAATAAAGTTACTGAACTTTATAATGCAGGATATCGTCATTTTTTATATATTGCGAAATCTCCCTACTCCAACTATTTAAACATTACAGGGGAGAATAGAGAACTGTATTTTATGTCTCCTGATGTTATCAAAGCATTAAAGATAGGCAAAAATGACATCAATATTTATCCCATTTTCTTTGATAAGTATTATGTGGTTCAACTAAAAGACCAAAAAATCAAAGCTGCTTCTCTTTATATTCAGGATACAACGGAATTAACACAATTAGTGAATGATAAAGCAGATGCGAGTCAAAGATCAATGGTATTTTTTAATTTATTTAATGGTATTACTGTAGGGAATGACAAGTCATATAATGGTGTTATCTCCTACACAACTTTATTGAACATTTATGATGACACTGAACATGAACAAACAATTTTTAATGGACTAATCAGCGATACCAAATTAAAACAAGATATATTGAATTATCTAGCTTTGTTTCATTTTTCTCGTTATGAAGCAACACCAACAAAAAAGAAACCAATTAGCTTAAAATTAGATCCTTATCAAAACTTAATAGGAGATAAATCTGTTGGTGCATTATCTATGTTAAAACATAGTAATAGAAATATTGATTTTAATTCCCTTGCTTTTCTAACAGAAGTTAGAAGATTTCTAAATAGAGAACGAGATACGGAGGAACAAGAATAATGTCAAACACAAGTCAAGACATTAAACTAGGGGAAAAGTTAGGATTTTTGTTTGAAGTTGGGTTTAATATTGGACTTCTTACCTATATCAAACAAAATGATATTAAGCATAACTATGGTGACTTATATTCTCAAGATTTAAGGGAATTAAAGTTTAGCAGAATTATTGATAAATTAGCAATAGGAGAAAAAGTTGTAAGTGACTCAAATCGTAAAATTATTAAAGATTGGGTGTTATTTTTTCTACAAAAAGCTTTTTTATCAGGACTGAATTTTTTACAAGAGTATTTTACAGCAGTAGGTATTAAAACAGAACATTATAAGAAGCTAAATATTCTCTATTATCAATGTTATTTTCATGGTGATAATAGTTTAGGAACTTATACAACTAAAGGAGATACGGAAGCATATAAAAATGTTCTTAAACAATTAATAACTATTGATAATTTTGAGCAATACAAGAAAACAGGAGGATTCTTAAAAGCTGATACTTTAATCTTTATTGAGTATCAGAAAAGAAAAAGTCAAAAAATCAAAACTAAAACTATTTTATCCATTGATTATTCTATTTTTGCTATCAGAGAAATTCAAGATTTAGATGATCTACGTAGTGTTGAAGTATTGAAAAGAATATTATTAAAAGAAATTGCATATTTAAGAAAAAAGAGTGTTTTTGCTAATTTGGGATTGGATAGTAAAACCCCTAAAATTAATTTATCTGATCATCTAAAATATCATTACAAAGCATTTGTTACCAAAGATAAAGAAGGCATGAAAATGATACAAGCAGGAAGTTATGCTTATAGTTTTTATACTTTTCTTCGCTCAAAAAATTTACTAGAAGATGATGAAAGTATCAATTTTAATATTATCGGATATAGCGATCGCGGTATTAGTTCTTTAACTTTAAACGATAAAGAAGAACACATTAATATACTTAAAACTTGTCAAAATATTTATACTGATAAAATTCAAAAAGAACTACCAACAGCGCGCAAAGATATATTAATGGTAATTAAACGTCAAGCAGCAAAAAGTTTTATTGATGGAAAAAGTTTTTTTAATAAACTTATGGATGTTTCTAGTAAAGGTATACATTCATTTACCCATGAAGAAACGATTGAGAATTTTTTAAGTCCTATTGATACTCTTTCTACAGAAATATCTAATAACTTAAATTTAGATCCTAAACTAGACTTAAGAGATGCACATAAAGAACTAATTCAAAGAGAATTAGAATCTGATAAACCCTATTTATTTTTAACAGGAAATCTCGGAATTGGTAAAACGACTGCTATTACAGAGTTTCTCAAACAACCAAGAATTACCGATGAAGGATTTTTGTTTTTTTATATTAGTCCAAGAACACAAGTTAACCTAGATATTTTTGAAAAGTTTACAGATAAAAATACAAGCAAACTTTATGATGATAGACTTTTCGCTATTACCACTAACTCTCATCTTATTAAGTCGAATGATGGTAATTTAACGGTTAATTACCGTTCTAATATGTATCAAGATAAGCGTTTTAAATATCATAATGTCCATTTTATTCATCAAAATCACGAATTAGAGTATAAACCCTCAAATATTTCTGACACCTATCGTCATAATGAAGATACGGTAAAAGATAAACCGATGAAGACTAAGGGAGTATTACAAAGTATTTGTGAAGCAATAAATAGTATTATTAAAAATGAAATATCTAATAATATTATTGCTACTGTTGCTATGCAATCATTTAAAAAAACTAAAGGGGGTAAGAATACCTTTTCAGAACATTTTGATAAAATATTTAAGAGTACATATAGTTATAATAAAAATACATTTTTAGAAAAAAATATGCAAGATATTTCAAGTCGAATAAAACATATTTTTGTAATGATTGATGAGATTACTGGAGATGAAAGTGGGGTTTACTTTCTTCATGAAATCAATAAATTTTTTAGACAGTTTAAAGATGAATATGGATTCAATTATAAAATTATTGTTGCTGATGCTTCTATCGTGAACCCTGATGTCATTAATCAGCATTTTTCTTCTACTGTTCCTGAACCCAATAAAATCTTTTTTAGACAAAGTTTGTGTAAAGGTTTACCCTTATCTCTGGAAAATTTTAACTTTAAAAATAAACTTGCAACTATTATTAACTCCAATGCTTATCCTGCAAATAGCTTAAAAATTACTTATAAATTATTTATTGAATCTATCGAATTTCATGAAAAATTGTATTCACAAAAAAATCAACCTTTAAAAGAAGCAGTACAAAAAAAAATTGTTAAAGATATCAAAAATATAATTAAAAATAACGCATCTGAACAGATAATTGTTTATATTCAAGATAAGGAAAGGTTAGGAGAATTAATTAGAGTCATTCAATCATCCCAAAGATTTAACGAAAAACAAGATTACTTAGAGATTCATGCAAACCTAGATGATAAAGATAAAAAAGAAATCAAACAATATTTAGATCAAGAAACCATAAAAGTAATCTTTATGACATCATCTGCAAGTCGTGGTTTATCCTTTCCAAAAGTTAAACATATTTTAGTAGAAATTCCTAGATTTGAAGTAGAAAAAAACTTAATGGAAGTGATACAAGTTATTTATAGAGGAAGAGGAAACGATGAAATTGATAAGCAGGATAAACAATTAATTTTTTATCTTACTGAACAAGCAGTATATGATCAAGAAGAGGATACAGAAAATCGGAAATTAGCCATACAAGAAAGTGTTTTATCATTCATTAATCTTTTGCTAATTTTGAAAACTTCAATTATGACAAGAATTCAAGGTTTTGGAAAAATTGGAGATCACCAATTTTTAATGATTCCTGTTAGTGGAAAATCTGTTTCTGCTGCGGGTGAAACTTTTAGTAGTAAACTGAGTAATTTAATTAGACAACTGAAAAAAGAAGCAAGAAAATCTTATGATAATGAGAAACTTATAGAAGTTGCTAATTACTTAGAAAAACTTTTACAAGAATGCGATTTTACTCTCAAAAAAATGTTTAAAGATTCCCAAAAATCAGGGATATCTCCTCTTGATTTACGAACAGATTTATTCAATCAATTCTTAAAACGAATAGATAATAGTTTTGAAGAGTTACTTAATTATTATCCCATTGAACAGTGTCATATTAATGGTAGTTTATTAGTCGTTCCTATCAAAAATAAAGGAATTGAAGAAAGATATAAAATAAAAACCGATAACAATTCAAAAACCTTAAACTATGAAGAAATTATCAATAACTTAGAGTATGTTAAAAAACATACAAAACTACCAGAAACTATCACGAGAACTGTTACAGATGTCATTAAATTTGTCGATACCATGTTTGAAAAGAATAATAGTGTGCAGAACTATGAACAAAATAGTCAGTATGATGATCAATATTATGCCATTCCTTTATATGCTTTTATTATTCCTGAACTTCTTGAAGAGTATTTTCAGTATGATGATGACCAAACTGAAAAATATAGTTTTAAAGATATTTTAATGTTGTATCTTCGTTCTCTTTATCCTGTTTCTAATCTTTTACCTATTGGTTCTCAATACGAACAATTTCCTTTTATTATTTTCCGTAGTTATAGTTTAAACGAACTGAGATATAAACTATTTACAGATAAATATTTATTAAATTCTAATGAAATTAATATTTTAAGGTAACTGCTCACCGCAATAAGATAGCATTATTGAAAAACATGACAAGCAACATCAATTGAGGAATAAAAAGACAATCCTGATTATTTGGCGTAAAACTTACGCTA
>JAAUYD010015551.1_pt1 | contig 15630 bp, 14 predicted proteins | sample 7278101 | NCBI WGS metagenome assembly JAAUYD01 (sample SAMN14350128, study PRJNA611818) | marine sediment metagenome | isolation source: surface marine sediment (0.6m) | place: French Polynesia: Moorea | collected 2018-08 | reverse complement strand
GTCCTGCCGCAAGAGATGTTTTTACCGCAATTACCAAAACATCGTTGACTATTGTTCACAGGGCTGATTTATAACTGGCACCTACCAAGGAGACGACATGGATGACTTTTTACACAATTTGAGAAGTGGAAAATTGAAGCAGCCGGATCGGGGCAGGCGCGATTATAGCGACTACAAGGGACCCCAACGCCGGGTGGGCAATGAGAGACGGCGGACCGACTACTATGCCAAAGTGACTGGTGAGAACTTTGCGCTTGTCAAGGATAGCCTGGACAGTTTGGCCCAGCAGCAGAAACGCATCGCTGACGCGCTTGAGTCCATCGTTGAGGTGCTCAGCCGTCAGGGAAGTAAGGCCGGCCCGGCTTCCGGCCATATCGCGGCAAAAGGGTCCCAGGCAACCGAATCCGCCGACGACTGGAAGATTACGGGGGATAAACTGGCGCAAGCAGACCGGCCCAAACTGCTTCAGCGGATTACCGAGATGCGGGAATCCGGCCAAAGCTGGGAGAAGATCGCCCGCCGTATGATCGACAAGCGCGTTCCGACCCTGTCTGGCAAAGGAACTTGGCGCGGCCCGGCAGTCAAGAAGTTCTGGGATACCAATTCCAGCACAGCCGGTTCGTAGCCCCCGTCGCCAGACTCGCCTTCTTTTGCATTAGTCGTTCCCGGACTCGACGGCAACGTTATCATCGACACCCGATCGCGCCACGGTAGTTTCCCACCGCCACCGTTCAACCGCCGGACCGATACCAAGCCAGGGTTTGCTCAAGCCCTGCGCGAAGGTCGATCTGCGGTCTGAACCCGAGCAACTCGCCGATCACACCGATATCGGATACGGAATCCCGGATGTCTCCCGGACGCGGCGGGGCCAGCTCCGGATCCAGCTGAACGCCGGACAACTCGCCGATCATGGCCCACAAGTCGCTGATGCGAATGCTGGCACCGCTGCCCACATTGAGCACCCGCCCGGCAGCAGCCGCCGCATTCGCCGCCGCCAGGTTGGCACGCACCACATCCTTGACATAAACAAAATCGCGGGTCTGCCCGCCGTCACCGTAGATCGTGGGTGGTTGGCCGTCGGCCGCCCGGGTCATGAAGATGGAGATAACGCCGGAATAGGGAGAAGACGGATCCTGCCGGGGACCGAAGACGTTGAAGTATCTCAAACAGACGGTCTCCAGCCCATACAGACCACCGAAAACCGCGGCGTAATACTCTCCGGTGAGCTTCTGCACCGCGTAGGGGCTCAGGGGCTTGGGAGCCATATCCTCGGTTTTGGGCAATTGGGGATCATCCCCGTACACCGCACTGGAACTGGCCAGGATCACCCGCCGCACCCCGACCCGCCGTGAGGCGTCCAGCACCCGGACCGTGCCCAAATCGTTGACCTCGCAGGAATGGGCCGGGTCCTCGACAGACTGAGACACCGATACGACGGCGGCCAGGTGGAATACGACCTCACACCCCCGGATCGCCTGATCCATAAGGGCGGCATCCCGGATATCCCCTTCGATAAAATCGATCCGCTCCTCAAGATGGGCGATGTTGCGACGGTGGCCGGTAGACAGGTTGTCGACCACGGTTACCCGGCATCCCTGGGCCACCAGTTCGTCAACCAGGTGGGATCCGATGAAGCCGGCACCGCCGGTGACCAGTGCGTGTTCGAAAGCGTTCATGGGGCATTGTCCTTTCAAGATTGCCGGGCCGGGACACAAGCTGCTTGCCATGATCCCGGACGGTAGGCTATGGTTGACCAATTCACCGAGACATTTAACCCGGCGTTGCGATGAATCCACATCAACCGATCATTTGCCGCAAATGCAGATTCTATTTCATTACCTGGGAGCCCGCCAAACCCCATGGCTGCAAGGCTATGAATTTCAAGAGCCGTCAGATTCCCAGCACGGTCGTTCGCCGGAGTTCGGGCCGCGAGTGCCTACGGTACACGCCCAAAAAACCGACCGAAAAACGCACCTCATGAGCCGGATCATCCCACGCTCAGCCAAAAGGCACCACTGAACTGCAGAAAACAGGGTCGCCATGGTCAGGGAAGCGCCCTAAACAGCTTTAGCGATCATCACCGGTATGGCAGGGTAACAGACCAGCTGGTTGGGCGGACTCATGCAAGCCAGCGCCAAAAGACCCCGTTGCCGAACGATGTCACCAAAGCTCAAGACCGAACATCGGAATGTTGGTCGCAGCAATGTGTTTAATGAGCGCCGCCGGCGCTGCTGGCTACCGTTTTGTCCGTCGCTGATTTAATATCGGGCCTGTAATGATCGCACAAGCAACCGCCAAAAGCAACGCCGGGCGCTGCAGGCCGGCCGCCGAGGCTCTTGACGTTGCCGTCGTGTCGATTTATTTTTGTTTATCTATAATCGCTGTTTAGCGCACAACGAGGAGAGGTCATCTGTGAACCAGACCCATATCCAGCTCAAGCTTTTTGCCAGCCTGGCTTCCTTCACGCCGGCGGATGCAGACCGGGTACCCATCCAGCCGGGCGTTTCCGTTGAAGGGGTATTGCAGTTATTGAACATCCCCAGCGTCAAGGCCCACCTGATTTTCATCAACGGCGTCAAGCGCTCACTGGATGCACGCTTGGACGGTGGCGAGCGGGTCGGCATTTTTCCGCCGGTGGCGGGTGGGTGATTCATGTCGGACGCACTGGATGCCCGTCTTTTCGCCCTGGCCGAAGCCAGCACCTTAAGCGACGACACTCCCTGCCAAACCATCTCCGTCGCCGCTGTGGCCCGACTGGCCGAAGATACCGGCCTCACCGGCAGGCAGGTAGAGATCGCCGCCCTGAAAAACCGCATTCTTCCCGATCGATATCTGCGCAACCGGCACTCTTTGAGTGAAAGCGATCAAATCCGACTGCTACAGTCCGCGGTATGCATCGTGGGCCTTGGGGGCTTGGGCGGCATGGTCACGGAGACTCTCGCTCGCCTGGGAATTGGCCGGTTGACGCTGCTCGACGGTGATACGTTCGAGGCACACAACCTCAACCGGCAGCTGCTCAGCGGCACCGGGGCTATCGGTAGTGCCAAAGCCGACGCAGCCGCCCGGCGGGTCAATACGATCAACCCCGGCCTGGAGGTCACCGCCAGCCAGATATACCTAACGGCTGACAACGCCTCACCGTGGCTGGAGAACTGCAACCTGGTGGTGGACTGCCTGGACACCATCCGTTCGCGCTTCGTTCTCGAAAAGGCGGCCAAAGGGGCCGGCATTCCCATGATATCGGCGGCTGTTGCCGGCATCTCCGGCCACGTCACCACCATCTTCCCCGAGGATTACGGCCTCGAGACCATCTATGGCCCTGAAGCCCAGCTGACCGCCGAAAAGGGAGAAGAAACCCGCCTGGGCTGCCTGGCGCCGGGTGTCAACCTGATCGCCTCTTTGGAGTGTGCCGAAGTTATTAAGGTGTTGCTGAAGCGACCCAACGCCTTGCGCAACCGGCTGCTGGTGGTTGATCTGAACGATTATACCGTCGAAGCCCTCCAACTGGCCTGATTGATGACCTTGCCGGGTTAACGGCGCCCCGATGCTAACCAAATTCGGATCGATCTCGCCCCTACATCCTCGATGGTGTTGCCTCCCTTTCCCACAACCAAGTCAGTGATGCCATGCATCTCCAGTCCAATAATGACATAAATGCAATTTATTGTTTAAGTCTGCCCTTCCCCTTGCCGAAAAGCCAACTAGGATAAACCAAAAGCAACAGGAACCGCTGGCTTGGTCCTTAGAAAAAGAGGTGACCAGGCACGTTGGATGGTCGCTCCGTGTAACCGTGCAGCACGTTTCTATTCTCTTGGAATTTATTTAAACTTGGACGGTTAATCGATCGGAACGCAAGGAGGTTTTAAATGAGCGTCAGCAAAAAAATTATCATCGTTTCCCTGTCCGGATTGATCGTGCTGGGCATTGTGGCCATGCTGGTCTCCATGCGATCACTGCAGCAGCGCGGCAAGGCCGAGGCGGCCTTTGCCCGCTCGGTGATGATGGATGAGAAAAAGGGCAAGCTGCAGGATTTGATCAAAAGCACCTACGCCATTATCCAAGCCCATTACGACTACGCCCATGATCCGGAAAAAGTGGCCGCCACCTATCGGCAGCAGCTCGGGAGCATCGTCGACGTGGCCTACGAAACCGTCGCCCAAGTCCACTCCCGCACCGATTTGGATGACGCCGCGAAGATGCGCCTGGCCGCCGACCTCGTGGGCGCCATGCGTTACAATGGAAAGGACTACCTGTGGATCAACGACATGCAGCCCAAGATGGTCATGCATCCCATCAAACCGGCGCTCGACGGCAAGGATCTCTCCGGTTTCAAGGATCCCGAGGGCAAGAAACTGTTCGTGGAGATGGTCGAGGTGTGCCGTCAAAACGGGGAAGGCACGGTCGACTACCTGTGGCCCAAACCGGGCCATGACGAGCCCGTGGCCAAGCTCTCCTATGTCAAGCTGTTCAAACCGTGGAACTGGGTGATCGGCACCGGCGTCTACCTGGAAGCCGCTGAGCAGCGGTTCATGGAGGACGCCAAAAAGGCCATCGCCCAGCTGCGCTACGGCGCCAAAAACAGCGATTACTTCTGGATCAACGACATGGGACCCACCATGGTCATGCACCCCATCAAACCCCAGTTGGATGGCAAAGACCTCTCCGGCAGTAAAGATCCCAACGGCAAAAAACTGTTTGTCTCCATGGTCGATGTCTGTCGGGAAAAGGGCGAGGGCTTCGTCGACTACATGTGGCCCATGCCCGGCCACGACGAGCCGGTTCCCAAACTCTCCTATGTCAAGCTGTTCAAACCCTGGGGCTGGATCGTGGGCACGGGCATCTATCTGGACGATGTCGACCAGGCCGTGGCGGCCAAGGAAGCGGAGATCGCTTCGGCTATCGCCGGGCAGCGAAACGGGCTGATGCTGATACTTTTGGTATTGCTGGGTCTGACCGGCGCCGGTGTGGCTTTTGTCAGCAAACGCATCACGCGCCCCATCGTCACGGCCAGCGACATGCTCAAGGACATCGCCCAGGGCGAAGGCGACCTGACCCGTCGCCTGGAGGTGAACAGCCGCGATGAAGTCGGCGAGATGGCCAAGTGGTTCAACATGTTCGTGGAGAACATCCAGCGCATCATCGCTTCGGTGGCCGAAAACGCCCGTCAGGTCAACGACTCGTCATCGGAACTGAACGCCATTTCGGATCAGATGTCGGCCGGCGCCGGCCAGACATCGGACAAGGCCAATACGGTGGCCGCCGCCAGCGAGGAGATGAGTACCAACATGAACAGCGTGGCCGCAGCCATGGAACAGGCCTCGACCAACGTGGGCATGGTGGCCTCGGCTGCCGAGGAGATGACCGCAACCATCAACGAGATCGCCCAGAACACGGAAAAGGCTCGCGGGATCACCGGCGAAGCGGTGACCCAGGCCGGCAATGCGTCCGGTCAGGTGGCTGAACTGGGTACCGCTGCCCAGGAGATCGGCAAGGTCATCGAGACCATCACTGAAATCTCCGAGCAGGTCAATCTGCTGGCCCTCAACGCCACCATCGAGGCGGCCCGCGCCGGCGAGGCAGGCAAGGGCTTTGCTGTGGTGGCCAACGAGATCAAAGACCTGGCGCGCCAGACCGCCGAAGCCACCGGCGAGATCAAATCCCGGGTCGAAGGCATCCAAAACTCCACCGAGGGCACCGTCACCGAGATCGGCAACATCACCCGCGTGGTCAACGAGGTCAACGAAATCGTCTCCACCATCGCCACGGCCGTGGAGGAGCAGAGTGTGACCACCAACGAGATTGCCGGCAACGTCTCCCAGGCCGCCCAGGGCATCGACGAGGTCAACGAGAACGTGGCCCAGAGCTCGTCGGTGTCGACCGAGATTTCTCAGGACATCGCCGAAGTCACCCAGAACGCCAGCGAAATCTCCAACAGCAGTTCCCAGATCAGCTTGAGCGCCGAATCGCTCAGCCAGCTCGCGCAGCAGCTCAACGACATGGTGGGCCGCTTCAAGGTGTAACCGCACCCCAGACGGCCGCAATCCATTTAAAACCGGATCGGGATTCTCCCGCTCCGGTTTTTTAATTTCCGACCGTCGGCGATTGGCCAACACCGGTGGTCAACAGCTGGGAAAAAGAAAAATGATTTGACAATCGCCATCTTTTCGACCAAATTGGTTCAACCAATTTATATTGGTCCGTTTATTTAACCGATATGCCGATTGGTTGAACACATGACCGATTTGTTTATTGTTAGATGGCTGTTCGCCTTTTCCCCGATCCTGACCGTACTCGTATTGATGATATTCAAGAACTGGAGCGGGTCGAGAGCCGGCGCCGCAGGCTGGTTTGTCGCCTTGATGGCGGCTGTGTTTGTTTTTGGTGCGCACCCCGAACTGATCGCCTATTCCCAAGCCAAAGGCGCCTTACTCTCCCTGAATGTGCTCTATATTATCTGGGCCGCATTGCTCCTGTATCATGTCGTCAACGAAACCGGCGCCATCGAAGCCATCGGTATCGGCATTCAGCGGTTCAGCGGGGACAAAGCCATACAGCTTCTCATCTTCGGATGGGTTTTCGCCTCGTTTTTGCAGGGAGTAGCCGGCTATGGGGTGCCGATAGCGGTCGTGGCGCCGCTTCTGGCCGGACTTGGATTTTCACCCGTTGTGGCCGTGGCCGTTCCGGCCATCGGACATTCCTGGTCGGTCACGTTCGGTTCAATGGGCGCATCGTTTCAGGCACTCATGGCCGTCTCGGGTTTGGACGCCTCCTACCTGGCACCCTGGTCGGCGGCCCTGCTTGGCATGGCGACCTTTCTTTGCGGAATATTCGCCGTGCAGGTCTACGGCGGCTGGAAGATGACCAGACACAGCTTGCCTGCTATTCTTATCATCGGCAGTACCATGGCCGGTACGCAATATGCACTCTCGGTTTCCGGAATGTGGACCCTCGGCGGGTTTGCCGCCAGTCTTTCAGGATTGTGCAGCTGCCTGGTCGTTGCCAAGCTGAAATTCTACAACCGGGCGCCGACCGCTCAGACCCAGTCGGAAATGGGGTTGTGGTGGGCCTTGTCGGCTTATTTCATCCTCATCCTGATCGTCTCTGCGGGTGTGATTATCGCCCCCGTCAGGGCCTTTTTGGGGCAGGTTCAATTAACCATGACCTTCCCGGAAATCGTGACCTTGAAGGGATGGGTGACGCAGGCCGGCAAGGGCAAAACCATCAACGTATTCGGGCACGGCGGCGCCATGCTGTTGTATGCCACGATTGTAGGATTTTTCGTGTATCGCGCAAAGGCGTTTTACCAGCCACACGCACTGACAACCATTATTAAAAAAACGGTCCAAAGCGGTGTGCCCACCAGCCTGGGCATCGTCAGCATGGTCTGCTTTGCCATGATTATGGACCACTGCCAGATGATTTATATCCTCGCCGAGGGGGTCAGCCGGGTTTTCGGATCCTTTTATCCCCTGGTTTCTCCCTGGATCGGCCTGCTGGGCGCCTTCATGACCGGAAGCAACACCAATTCCAATGTTGTGTTTGGCGTGCTACAGCAGGAAACGGCGCAAATGGCCGGGCTCAGCGTGAGCTTGATACTTGCCGCCCAGACAACCGGCGGCGCGCTTGGCAGCATGATCGCGCCGGCTAAAATTCTGGTGGGCTGTTCCACCGTGGGCCTATCGGGAAAAGAGGGACCGGTGTTAAAGGCAACACTCCAATACGGGCTGATCATTACCGGCATTATCGGAGTGATTACCATGTTGGCATCTTATTGCTTGTGAGGTTAAACCAGATCGATGCAACCGTTACTGAAAAAACATGCGGCTAAACTGAAGTTCGCCGCGCTGATTCTGATGCTTGCGATACCCTTCCTGCTTTATGCGGCGGCGGACCGCGGTGCGCTTTTAATGGTAAACATACTGCTTGGCATTTTCATGCTCAACATGCTGTTTGTCATGAAAAACGGTTAGCCGACCATTCTCGCGAGGTAATCGATGTCTGACAAATCGAGCAAACGACTGTCCAGCACCCTCAAAGCGGTCAACAAAACCAAACTTCATGAGCAAATCGTCAGCCAGATACAGGCCTTGATCGATAACGGCCGCCTGAAACATGGCGATCAGCTGCCACCGGAAAGGGAGCTGGCAACGATTTTCAAGGTCTCCCGTCATTCGGTCAGGGAGGCCATTCGCATACTGGAACAAAAAAGGGTGCTAAAAAGTCGACCCGGCAGCGGGACCTATATCATTTTAGAAGACGAGTCGGCGGTTGTTGAGTTTCTGGCAACGGCGATCAACAAAGAGAAAAACACCCTGGATGAAATCTTCCAGTTCCGGGAACTGCTTGAACCCCAGATTGCCTCGCTGGCTGCTCAAAATGCCACCCGGGAAGACCGCCGGACGCTTGAGGATATTCTCGAAAGACAGAGAAGCGAACGAGAAAAAGATGCGTCCCAGCAGCTCGATCAACAATTCCATCTTGCGCTGGCAAAAGCCACCGGTAATACTGTTTTGCTGGAAACTGTCAAGCTGCTGGGCCATATATTTTCAAAAAGCAGGCAACCGTATTCGCAAAGCGATCCCCGCAGGAAGCTTTCCATACAAGGGCACCGGGAAATCGTACGAGCCATCCAACAAGGAAATCCGGAAGCCGCCAGAGAATCGATGGCCGCCCACTTGAGCGCCATCCGCAAACTCGTACGTTCACCCAACCACCACCAAAAAGGATAGCCAAAGAGAGCATGCCAACCACTGCGAAGACAGATCCGGGTCATTCACAAACGGAACGCCACATCCTTATCGGCGCCCAAAGCAACGATCACTCCGCCCGGCTTGCCGGCATTCCAACCCAACGCTTCTTCACCGATGCAGCGGTATTTGTGGAAACCCAGCTCCAGGTCACCGAATACTACCGGTTCGATACGATCAGCAACTTCTGGGACGTCTACAATATCGAGGCCGAGGCCTTGGGGCAAAAGATCGTCTATCACCCAGGGGGCATACCCGATGTCGACCGGACCCGCCCATTGATCCGGATACCCGCGGACCTCGATCGGCTGTTACCGCCTGATCCCTATACTTCCGGCCGCCTGCCCTGGGTCTTGGAGGTCAACAGACATTACCTCGAGATGGCCGGCAGACTCGACCGGGCCTACTTCACCGCCCCTTTCAGCCTGGCCGTAAACATCAGGGGGTATGAGAACCTCGTCAACGATATGTTCGTACGACCGGCGTTCGTTCACCGCCTTTTCCGCTTTCTCTGCGACGATGTCCTGGCGCCGTTCATCGAATCCATGCGCAAGGATGCCGGTTTGCCGAACCTGCTCATGGACGGGCGTGACGCGTGGGCCTCGCCGCCACTGATCAGTCTGGAAATGATGGATGAGTATGTTGTCCCCTACACCGAAAGGCTCAGAAGCAACCTGGGCGGCGACCTGATCACCAGGGGCAACTGGGGCGATGCGCACAGCCGCGATCCGGAACGCTTTTTCTCGCAGAAAGTACTGTGCAGTCCCCTCAGCTTGAGTGTACTGGATCCGGATCTTTACGAGGTCGGGGTTAAGCGGGTGAGAAAATACGCGTCCGAATTCAACCTGCACCTCACGGCCGGATTCGATGCCCAACTGCTCAGGGATGGTCCGGTTGAAGCCATTGTCGACCGGATCAAGCTATATGTCGACACGCTGGGACGCAATGGGAAATGCATGATTCATCTTAACCAGATTGCGGCCGAAACCCCGCCCGAACATGTTCATGCAGCGGTATCGGCCTGCCACACGTATGGCCGTTTGCCGATCGCACCAAACCTGAACGAGGTCCGATTCGAGAAGCCCGACCATGGGCGTTTCTCTGACTTTATCCGCAGAAAATAAGATTTCCAAACAGCCGGTTGAACCCTCACCGGCAGTACAGCAGACAGCGGTGTCATCGCGACCGGGTTCAATCGGACCCGCCTGCGATGCATGCAATGGATCGATAACGGGGTAACCGGTGTCCGATCATTTGACGGCTTGAAGCACCGGCACGTACTTGCGATCGACCTTGTCGATATGATCCAGCAGCCAATCCCGCAGGAAGGTCATCAGGTCCATGCTGACCGTGGCATCGCCGCTGTCGAAGCGTTTCTGAAAATCCAGAACCTGGTCCACCAGCTTGGCGTGCAGGTTGCGGTGACCGTCCAGATCGGCATAACCGCTCGCTTCCATCAATTGCTCCTCGGTCTCGAAATGCTGAACCGTATAGTGTGCCAGTTCCTCCAGCGTAGTGGCGAGAACAGTTTTGCCGGCCCGCCGGCGCATGGCGCCGTGCAGCTGATTGACCAGGTCCACCAGGTGGCGGTGCTGCTGGTCGATGGCCTCGAGACCGAACTGGAAGCCGCGGTCCCAGGTGATCAGGTCCGCCCCCTCCGTTTTGGTCGTGCTTTCGGCTGCATCCGACCGATCCACCTTGAACTCGCCGATCATGGCTTTCAAATCATCCGCCAGGCCGGTCAGGTCGCCGGCATTGGTGCTCACGTGGGCGCTGCTGTCGGCCAGGGTGTCGGCAATCCGGTTGACCTCTGCGATATCGGAGGCGATCTCTCCTGAAAATGCGCTGCTCTGGGCCACGTTCTGGTTGACTTCCGTGATGCCGGCGGAGGCCTGAACGACATTCTCGGCAATCTCGGCGGTAGCCGTGGTCTGTTCCTCCACGGCGGCGGCGATGCTGGAGACGATATCGTCCACCTCCCCGATCACATCGGCGATCCGGCTGATGTCGGACACCGTTTCGGCCGTTGAGGACTGGATGCCTTCGATCTCCAGCTTGATGCCCTTGGTGGCCTCGGCGGTCTGGCGGGCCAGCTCTTTGATTTCGTTGGCCACGACGGCGAAGCCTTTCCCGGCGTCCCCGGCCCGGGCCGCTTCGATGGTGGCATTCAGTGCCAGCAGGTTGGTCTGATCCGAAATGTCCGTAATCACCTGGGTCACCTTGGTGATTTCCGCCGCGGCCTGACCCAGGCTGTCCACCTTCGAAGATGCCTGGCGGGTTTCGTCAACGGCCCGGCTGGTCACGGTGCGCGCCTTGTCGGAGCTTTTGCCGATCTCAGCCACGGTCTGGTTCATGCCGTCCATGGCCGACGCCACCAGTTCCACGCTGGTCGAGGCCTGTTCGCAGGCAGCGGCCACCGAGTTCATGTTCTGGCTCATTTCGTCCGCCGCCCGGGCGACGGTGGCCGATTTGGCGCCCATATCACGCACGCCGTCGTCCATCTGGCGGGATATCACCAGCAGTTGGCTGGCCGAGGCGCTAACGGTCTCGAAATAGTCGGAAATATTGCGGACGATATCGTGCAGCTTGGAGATGAAAGTGTTGAACCATCCGGCCATCTGGCCGATCTCATCCCTGCTCTCCACCGACAGCCGCTGGGTCAGGTCGCCTTCACCCTGGGCGATATCCTTGATCATCGCATTGGTCCGCCGCACCGGACGCACCACGATAATAGCACTGGCAATCGCGCACAAGATGCCGACCACGATGGTCGCCAGCGTGCCGGCCAGCATCATGATGTTCGAGCTGGTAATCTGCCGGTCCACCTTGGCCTGCTGATCGCCCCGGGCCGTCGCGCACACCCGGCCCACCTGGTCGGCGGCGGTGATCATGCGACCCTGGGCCTGGTGCTGACGATTCATCAGCGCCATGGTCTCGTTAAAGGCCGCCTCGTACTCGGTGGCGGCATCGACGATCGGTTTGATCTGCGCATGGATGGCCTCATTGTCGACCTGCTGCGTGAGCGCATCCCCGGCGGCATAGATGCCTCCGATTTTCTCCACAACCCCATCAGCTATGGCGGTGTCGCGTGATGCAACGATCTCTTTTTGCTGCAGCTGGGCGTTCATTAGCAGGTTGGCCATGGTGTTGACGCTGCGGGTCACGGCCAGTTTCTCATCGATCAGGATCTGGGTGTCCTCCCGGAAAAAATCCAGCTGCTGACGAAGCTCGAACTGGAGGGAAGTGATGGCCCAGGTGTAGTCCTTGACCGCTTTGATCATGCGGTTCAAATCCTCGTATTGCAGGGTCCGCAGGTATCCTAAAACGGCGTCTATATAAGCTTTCTGAAGCTCCAGGATGCGATCCGCCAGTTTGATATTCTCTGCGGATTCCAGCTGCCTGCGCAGCTGGGTGACCTCACCTTCCAGTTTTTTGTTGGTCCCCTTCCAATGGGCCATGGTACTCAGTTCATTGTTGCCCATCAGGGAGACCCGGCTCACCTTGGCCTCCAAGGCCGTATTGTATATCTGCGTGGCCGCATCGACCAGTGCGGTTTTGCGGGCGATGACCGACTCGCTGTTCTGGCGGATCTCTTCCAGTTGGGCCTGCTCCCGGTCTCGAATCCGCGAGGTCAGATCCAGGGCCACGCGGGCCTTCTCACTCATCTGGGCCGCCTGCTCGGACTGCTTGCCGACTAGAGTAATGAAAGCGTCGAAGGCCTGTTCGTAATCATTCATACGCGAACGAATCTGGGCCAGCTGCCGCTGCACATCCTCATCCGTATAGGCCGTTTCGGCCTCGGCAATCTCGAGCTTCATCTGTTTCAACGCCTGACGAACCTGGGATACGCCGTCGGCATTGCGGCTGACAATGTAGGCCTGTTCGTGCAGGCGCGCGCGCGTCAGACTGGCGCCGACGGCATTGATGGAATCGGAGACCCGGGAATGGGCCACCACGCCGGAAAGCCCCCGGTAGCCGACAATGGCCAGGGCAATCAGCAGGAGCAGGATCAGAGCAAAACCGAGAATGAACTTCTTCATCAGGCTAACTTGGGTCAGCAAAGCGGCCTCCTCATATTGGAAACAACATTACCGGCCGGCGAATCGCCGGGTCGACGGTTGCAATGACGCAACTATGGATCAGACGCCTTATAGATCGACCGTTTGGCCGATTTCTTTAGTGCGGTCAGCCAAGCGACGACCGGGTGGCAGACTGATTAACGCGGATGCCTGAGTGACAGGCGTTCGGCGGAAACTGGACGAAAGCTGGCGACCCGGGCTCCCTTCGCTCAAACAGCTGGATAACAGCGACATTTTAGCTAAACCGGCTTGACCCGTTGGGGCACTGATGTTAAACAAAATCATCCGCACACCATCGCAGCAACCGCAATCCAGTCATTTGAAAGGGACGGGCATCCATCGTGGCAAACGATAAAAAGAACCGGACAGGTGAGGCGCCGCCGGACCATACGCCCCCGAAAGTGAAATTCGAGATTTACGGTGAGGAAATGATCGAAAAGCTGGTCAAATCCAGCGGCAACAGCGGCCGGGTCTACCTGCCCCCGGATTGGGTGGGCCGCCACGTGAAGATCATCCGGATCGATTAACCCTGCCAGGCAACCGATACAAAAGGACCGTTTCCGTGGAAAATATTCGGATCAGAGAACTAGAATCAGCCGATGCGGATAACATCGCCGACATCTATGCATCCATTGTCCGCAAGGCCGTAGACGTGGATTTCAAAGCCCTGATCGAAAAACACGCCCGCAGCGAAAGCGACATCTGCTACGTGGCCGAGTTGGACGGCCGCGTCATCGGATTTATGATCAGCTATATCCTCACCTTCGGGTTCGGCATTGAGAAAAGCGCGTGGATCGCCACTCTCGGCGTCGATCCCGAATTCATGGGTCAGGGCATCGGCGAACGGCTGGCCCGGGAAATCTTCACGCTCTACAAAAAAGAGGGGATCGAGCGGGTGTACACCTCCGTCCGCTGGGACTCCACCGACCTGCTCTCTTTTTTCAAAACGCTTGGGTTCGACCGCAGCAAGTTCATCAATCTCAAGAAAGACCTCTGACCGTATTAGAATGCCTTACGAACAAGCGCCGTCGTTGTTCAGCGGCCTGCTAAGCCCGGCGTACCACCCCCACATACTTGCCCAGGATCGACACCTGCTTGCGCTGGGGGCCTTTGAATACCAGCGTCTCATAGGCGGAATTGGCTGCTTCCAGGAACAGGGCGACCCGCGTATAGCGGACAATCTTGAGCGTGGCCTCGTTAAGCATATCCTGAACCAGAACAGCGGCAACCGACCCGCTGTCAACCCGCTGTTGAGGCCGGATGATGGCCAGATCCCCATCGAGAATATGGGCGTCGATCATCGAATCGCCCTTGACCCGCAGTCCGAAACACCGCTCGCAGCCGAAAACGGCCGGTGAGATGGCCAGCTCCGCTTCAGGGTATTCAATGGCCTCGAGCGGTCTACCGGCGGCGATCGTACCGATCAAGGGAACACCGCGTCCGGTAATATCCTTGCTTAAGCGCCAGGACCGCTTCTTGCCTGGCTCGGACAGGATGTACCCCTTGTCTTTTAGGACATTGAGGATACGGTGGACCCCTGCCGGTCCCTTCAACCCCAAATGGGCACATATTTCCCGTACCGTGGGCGGCATGCGGCGCTCCTGCTGGACAGCGATGACGTAATCCAACACGCTTTTTTGCCTGGGGGTAAGATCGGAAGTCATTGCGCCGCCCTCACCCGCCGTTTTCCAAACAGCATGTCTCCAGGGCTCTGCACCCCTTTTCCGCCCCAGTTGAGCACGTGGGTATAAACCCAAATACTGCAAGCACCTGAGCGGTTCAGCGCCGCGGCGGCAAGGGTGAAGCTGTAGCGCTTTACCGCAAACCCTTGATAACAATGGTGATGAATCGCTCGGGTGTTCCGAAAGGAAAAAAAGGGATGTGCGAAAACCATTCTCAGATCAGCCATAGATAATTTTCTCTCCTGCCTTAGTGAAATAATGTACTCTTTTGATTGGATCTGGCCAATTACCGCTCCTTATCTTTTTTATGCAGCGATTGGGGAGAGCATGGTGGTGGAGAAATCCTTGTGGTCAAGCAAATCCTGCACCGTCCGGATGTCATAGCCGCTGCGGATTCGACGATGTTAACGGTGTTTCCATTGCGCCTCCCATATCTGCAATATTTCTATTATATCATTGAGTTTTCAACAAAATTGATATATCCGTATTATGTACGTGTAGTTACCACCTGAAAAAGTTGATCTATCAGGCACTGACAGAAACATTTGTTCACATATAAACCCAAAGACACCAATAGTCAAATTATTAGGCGCCCAGTTAGGCTCCTAATCCGGAAAATGACGTAATTGGAAGGCCAATAAGGCTTCTAAACCGGATTCGTCTGCAGAATGGTCGTATTATAAGGCGGCTATTAGGTCGTCTAAACTAGGTTGAACCTTAAAGGACCAAAAAGACATGATTGATGAATCAAATCCTGCTGGTAGATTGCATAAAATCCTTTCCACTGCAAAGCGTCAACCAGATCAGAAAAAGGTCATAGAAGTTTGGTCAATGGTTTTGGATGTTGAGGTTAATGATGTTTTAATTACAAAAAGTGTTGTTGAACTTTTTTCTTTATCTCAAGAAATTCAAGCTTTGATCAAAATGAATGAAGGGCTCAATCACCAATTATATCTTTCTTCATTTAGCCAAATAGACAGATCGTTTTTTCCTCTAAACCTCGGTACGAATTGGGGAAATGTGAAACGTCATCTGACCGATGAAGCTCTGACACGACTTCAATTTTGCGCTGAAGAGTTGAGGCGTTTCTACTCAGAAGAGTCTCTGGCAGAAAAAGATCTT
>JAAUYD010079664.1_pt1 | contig 15631 bp, 11 predicted proteins | sample 7278101 | NCBI WGS metagenome assembly JAAUYD01 (sample SAMN14350128, study PRJNA611818) | marine sediment metagenome | isolation source: surface marine sediment (0.6m) | place: French Polynesia: Moorea | collected 2018-08 | reverse complement strand
TCCGGCCGTCCTTGGGCACCGTGCTTCAGCGGCGGATCTTCTCCACCGATCCATTTGAGCCAGTCGGTAAATACCCCGGCGGCCAGCAAGAAGCCGATGACGCTGATCAAGGCGGCCATCACCCCGGATGGCTCATCGTATACACCCTGGGTCGTGTCATACCCCAGGGCGTTCCGCAGGGACACCATGCCTTGGTAAACGACAAAGGCCGTGATTCCCTGGCCGATTAAGCCGCGCACCAGAGCAGATGTCACAATATAGTACAAAGTTCTCATCAACACCCTCCGAAACGATTGTTCAGATCAGTTACCCATTAAAAAGTAGAAGGTTTTTAATATTTTGCCACAGATTAACGCAATTTGACACAGATTTATTTATAAGGCCTCTTGTGAAAATCTGGGAGTAAAAATTCAAAGTTTAATATTCAGATTCACAATTAACGCCAGAGAATTCCTGCTCATCGCAGAAAGCCTTGAGCTCGTCCAGATAATATCCTTCGGTGTCGGGCGTGCCGTTGGCAAAATTTGGATCGGCCGGAAGCGTCAATTCGCCGTTGACCCACGCCTGATAGTCGTCCGTGTCCAGCACGATGACGTTGGCCAACATCGCCCAATGCTGCGTACCGCAAATTTCTGCGCAGCGTAATCGATAAACACCGGGCTGATCCGGAATAATGCGGACCTCTTGCGGAGAGTAGTTAAACGCCTCAGCTGCTTCTTCATAATTGGGATTGGCAAAACTGAGGTCGATGACCTGGCGATCACCATTGTCTGAGCGGATGGCGATGTTGTACGGGACAACATCCTGCTTGACCCGAAACTGGGGTACCCAGAAGGCGTGAATCACGTCATTGGCCTGCATTGTTAATACAACCGGTTGGCCGGTTTCAACCACGAGGGTTTGATCCTGACGGGGAGGCTCCCCCGGAACAGAGTGCTCGGGATAATAAAACGTCCAATCCCACTTGTACCCCTGAACCCGGATTTCTACTTCCCCTTCGTTGGCGCTGACTAAATCCCAGTAGAAGAAACTGCCCCAGATGGCGAACCCCACAACAATGAGTACCGGGATAATCGTCCACACAATTTCCAGGGTGGTATTGCCGTGAATATGGGGGGCGTCGGTATCATCCCCTTCTTTCTGGCGAAAGACCACAATTGCATAGCCGAGGGGAACCACAATGATGGCGAACAGAAAGCCCATCAAAATGAAATGTGCCTGAAACATCGTTTCAATTTGGCTGGCTTCCGCGCTGGCCCCAAACGGCCGCTCGAATAGATACAGGTTGATTAAAAAGTAGACGACGACAGTCGAAACCGCAATTAAGACGGTAATAATTGCAAAATGACGTGTTCTTGAACCCATAAAAAGGACCTGATTTTACTACTTTTGAATTTGACAACGGAAAAAGAAGCCCTCAGGCTTCTAAGTTTGTACATTTTATCACAAACGAAGCATTTAACAATTATCAGTGAACAATTAGTACACTGTTTCAAAAATATTCTTAACTTCTTAATTTTAGATACACCATTTTGCCGCAGCCGAATAAATTCGGCCGCTATGAAAACCGAAACGCGATAAATCGCGTTAAAAAACGGATTTATCCGATTTCGGTCTCCATGGCCGATGGATTCATTCATCGGCTAAGAAAGGTGGCAGCAAGGTCAAAAGTTAAGAAAACATCTGTTACACAGTATTAAGTAGCTTACAAAAAAAATTATGAGAAAAATCGTCCGCAGATTACGCAGATGGCCGCAGATTTTTCCCTGTAATCTGCGAAAATCTGCGAAATCTGTGGACAATTAATTTTTAAAAGTTTTTGTAGATTACTTAGCACTTAATAATTAGGAATAGGAAATAAAAGACCGCTCGCTTCTATCCAACCCCTTTGATAATTATTAATTACTAATTGATAATTGATAATTGTTTCTCCTTCCACGGCCGGGCCTCTTCCAGCTGGCCGGCCAATCGAAATAAAGTAACCTCATCCGCAAAGCGGCCAACAAACTGCATGCCAATCGGTAGTCCATCTCCGTTCCAGTAGAGCGGCAGCGACATGGCCGGCTGACCGGTGATGTTAAACAGCGGCGTATAGGGCATATAATCAAATGTTTTAAAAGCGATCGGTTCAACTAACCCGGATAATTTTATCAGCGAACCGGCGTTGAGGCGGTTGACTACGGCCATCGCCCGCTGTTCAAACGAGGTAGCCTGCAGCGCCCCATTCTCGATGGGCGGCTGCGCCAGCGTGGGGGTCAACAAGACGTCGACCTGCTCAAAGAAGCGGCCGACTTTACGAGCGGTTTTCTGCATCTGGCGTCGGGCCCGAGCGTAATCACCGGCCCGAAACGCGCGCCCAAGCAGCCCCAGGGTCCACGTTTCCGGTTCAAAATCCGCATGAGTGACCTTGCGGCCCAGCAGTTCGGCCGCTTCATCGATATCGGCTTTGACTTCTCCACACAACATCAGCAAAAACGCGATGGCCAGTGCTTCTCCATCAACCTCTGGGGTCATTTCCACCACATCGTGACCCAAATCAACCAGCAGCTCGACCGTTTGTTTTAATCCGGCCACACAATCCTCGTGAACCGCGTGCCCCATCAGCGGTTGGGTCGTATAGGCGATGCGCAGGCGGCCGGGAGGGGCACCAACTTCTCTCAAAAACGGTCGTTCCGGAGCGGCCGTCATGTAGGGGGCACCCGTATCGACCCCCTGAGTGGCATCGAGCATGGCCGCGCTGTCCCGTACCGACCGGGTCAACACATGTTCTTGAGCAAATCCTCCCCAGCTCTCCCCTATTAGCGGACCGGTTGGGTTACGGCCGCGGGTCGGTTTTAATCCAAAAAGGCCGCAGCAGGAAGAGGGGATGCGAATTGACCCGCCCCCATCTCCACCACTGGCCAGCGGGACCATGCCGGCGGCCACGGCCGCACCGCTGCCTCCACTTGAGCCTCCGGCCGAGCGGCTGGTATCCCATGGATTTACCGTCGGCCCAAACAACTTGGGTTCTGTAAACGGGGTAATGCCAAATTCCGGGGTGTTGGTTTTGCCTAAAATCACAACCCCGCTGCTCTTAAAGCGACAAACCAGCTCGGAATCGGCCGGAGGGCGATAATTTTTCAGCGCTTTGGAGCCGCTGCACATCGGTTCCCCGGCAAAAGCAGCCAGCAAATCTTTAATAAGAAAAGGCACCCCTTTAAACGGACCTTTTGGCAAAGGCCCAGCGGCGGTTTGACGGCCGTATTCATACATTTTGTGAATCACGGCGTTGAGGGTTGGATTGCGCGCTTCGATGCGTACAATCGCGGCCTCGACTAATTCGGCGGCCGTGACTTCACCATGGCGAACCAATTCGCCTAATCCCAGCCCGTCAAACTGCTCATATTCAGGGAAAGTGGACATCAAGGTGTCTCCTAAAGGGTTGTGGCAAAGATTGTAGAATGTCTTTTGTAGGATGACAAACGATTACCGAGAATTGGCGGATTTTGGCGAGCTCCCAGCAAGCTAATTCGATGATTGATGAAAGTTGAGAGGGTCATTAACCCTCTCCTCATTCCCCTCCCAATGGGAGGTTCAAGGGCGGGTAGGTCTTTAATAACCTGAATCATCGTTCGCAGACCCCTTGTCATCCTGAGCCCTTCGACTTCGCTCAGGACAGGCTTTGCGAAGGATCCCGCCAACTCACTTGAAGGTGAAGATGGCCAGCCAAGGGGCTGTTGTTGCTCTAAATCAGCCCTTCTGAAAGACAGCTTGAGGAGATTCTTCACTCCGCTGCGCTCCGTTCTGAATGACAGTTGGTTTGCAGCCTACCTGTCCGCCTTTGAACCAGCGTCGGAGAGGGGTGGCAGGCGTCTTCCCCCGTGGGGGAGAATTTGGGCTTATCCCGCAGGAGAAGGAGATTGCGGATTGGGGTCAGTGCGCCAGTAAAACCACATCACGATACCGGTGGCGGTAGCCAGAACGCTGGTAATCGCCCCGATCCACACCCAGCGCCGGCGGCGCACGGCAGCCTGTACGGCCGGTGGATGCCCTTCACGTAAATCTTCGCGCAGCAGGTTAACCAGAGGGCGAGGGGCAGGGCGCGGCACCATTGATTTTTTTACAATGCGGGCTAGGACGAGCAGCAGGGCCAAATCTGGCCAGACATGCTCAAATTCGTGCAGGAGTTGGTCGGTGATATCGTTGCCCTGATTGAGGCTGTCTGCATGAGCAGACAAAATATCTTCGATAGAGCGGTGGGTTTTCACAGTTTTTTCCAAATTGAATGTTCTATTGGCATTTGATTGCTCAGGAGATTTGAAACGACCTGACAATCTTTTGCCTGGCATTAAGATGCGCAGCTAAAAAAAGCGATCAAATGGCCGCACATAGTGAAGCCCCTTGAGTAAATCGGTTTTTGAGCAACGCTCTAACGGTAAAAACACGCAAGAGAGAAAAAAGTTTCAGAATCGTCCTGCCGGCGGCGTGCTAGCAGGTGCGCAACACCATGCTATACCGCTTCCTGCTGCGCCAAAACCATATCGACATACTCCCGCTGCAGCGCTTTTTCTTCACGTACCCCCAACACTTCAAGCAGTTCAGCGATCAAGGCGGCCTTCCGCTCCGCGTCTTTGCTGGACCAGGTGCGCGCTTTAAGCTCCAGAAAAAAACCTTCAATTTCGGGTTCCAAAACCTGATCGATATTGATGGCCACATCTGCCCCTTTATAATCGATCCGCCAGCGGCGTCGCAATTTGGTCACGGCCACTTCCTGTGGTGGGTCAAAGTACTCCCGATAAAAACGAAGGGACCGCGTAGCCGGCGCCAGGAAACGGGAGCGTGAGAGAAGAATCGAATTGGGAAATTCTTTCAGGTGGGCACTGCCGATTAAAGTCAACCGATCGCGCGACTGATAAACGTGCCCTTTTTTGTCCAGGTAGTGATCTTCCCGGTAGCGTAGACGTAGCGCATCCTGGTCCTCACTATCAAACAAGAAGTAATGGTCATACTGTTTGTAGGTATTGTATTTGGTGATTTCTAGCTGACCCCCATCAAGAAACGCCAGGGTATCTTCAATCGAATCGAGGGAAATTTTAATCTGCGTTTCATACTCTTCCTGCCGTTCAACCGTTTCTAACGTGACCAGCTTGCGGTAAGGGCTGGAGTCCCGTTTTTGCACAAAGGCGTCGATTTGAACGGCCACTTCAGCCGCGGCCGCCATCGCTTTTTCTTCATCGACGGTCAGCAGCTGCTCATCGCGCATCAGCCAGCGGCCGTTGCACATCACGTCGGAAACATCACTGCTTTTGGTCGCATAGACCAATCTTGAATAAACGCTGTGGTCGTTATTGTTAAACTGCGGCCAGTTGTGAACCCGCTCATCTTCCACGATGATGATGTCAGCTCGCTTACCCACCTCGAGGCTGCCGGTTATTTCACCCATATGAACCGCCTCTGCCCCCCGACAGGTGGCCAGCGCCAGGGCGTCTCGCGCCGGTAAATCGGTGGGGTCGCTGCGGACCACTTTGGCCAGCAGGGCCGCCAGCCGCATCTCTTCAAACATGTCGAGGTCGTTGTTGCTGGCCGGGCCATCGGTCCCAATACCGACATTAACGCCTGCTTCCAGCATCTCAGAAACCGGGGCGATGCCGCTGGCAAGTTTTAGGTTGCTGGTGGGGTTATGAGCCACGCCGGCACCGGCGCGTTTGAGTAACTGCATTTCTCTGTGATCGATATGCACGCAGTGAGCCGCCAGGAGCTTTGTATCGAGAATGCCGTTCTCACTATTCCAGTAAACCGGTGTCAGCTCGTGTTGATCGAGGCAGTTTTCAACCTCCAGCAGGGTTTCTGAGATATGGGTGTGAATGGGGACATCCAGTTCACGGGCCAGTGCGGCACAATCTTGCAGCAGTTCCGGCGTGGCGGTGTACCAGGCATGCGGGGCCACGGCCGGCAAAATGAGCTCATGTCCTTTCCACTTGCGGATAAAGACCCGACACTGTTCGAGGGCGTCTTCATACGAGGCCGCATCGGGGGTTGGGAACATGAGAATGCTCTCTCCCAACAGGGCGCGCATCCCGATTTCGGCCGTGGCCTCGGCGATATCATCTTCATAATAATACATATCGGCAAAGGTCGTGATCCCCGAGCGGATCATCTCCGCACAGCCGATCTGGGTTCCCAGACGCACAAACTCAGGGGTTACAAATTCACGCTCCACCGGCATTAGATAGCCCAGCCACACATCGAGACGTAGATCATCATTAAGCCCGCGCAGCAGGGTCATCGGCACGTGGGTATGGGCGTTGATCAACCCCGGCATGACGATGCGGCCGCGGCCGTCGATGACCTCTGCGGCCTCAAACCGGGCTTTTAACTCATCCGACTTGCCCACGGCGACAATATCACGTCCCCGTACAGCAACCCCTCCATCATGGATTATTGAAAAATCACTGTCCATGGTCACGACCAGGGCATTTAGCAGCAAAATATCGACCTGTTCCATACCGTTTCCTAATGTTGTTTGAGATTGTTTTATTTGCTCCCCCTCCAATCATACCACGCTCCGAGCCTTAAATCGTACCGGTTTGGCTCTCTCTGAGCAAAAAAACATTAGAAGATGCATTACTCCTGTAAATTGAGCTACATGGTCTTTCAAAGTCGATTGGTATATTTCATGACCGTGGTACTAAAGAATTTTATGACCCTTACCCTATCCAAAATGTTAAATCTGTAGTACGACACTCGATAGAGATATTGTTATAGTGCTAATGTTCACAAATTTGCACTTTTAACAAACACCAACAAACATGCAGTAACGCCCTCCTCTTATTTGCCAAGGTGATATTTCTATTGGCTGACCTTTCACCTGATTTGAATTGGAATTAAAAATGAGTTCCACATATTTAGGAAGGAGCAGTATGCAGGTTGAACAATCTACCGTTTTAGTGATTGAAGATGATCCACTGGTTTTGGAAATTATCCGCTCAAACTTGCCATTGGATGGCTGGCAAGTTGAAGTTGGTGTTAGTGGAGGAGAAGCATTAACCCTCATTGAACAACTCGCACCGGATGTGCTTGTGCTGGATCTTATGCTGCCGGAAATCGGTGGTTTGGGGATATGCCGTCAGGTGCGCGAACATCAAGAGCCACATATCGCCAATGTGCCGATCTTAATGTTGACCGCCATGGCGATGCAGTCGGATAAGCTGGCCGGTTTTGAAGCAGGTGCGGATGATTATCTGACTAAACCCTTTGATCCACGCGAACTGCATGCGCGCCTCCTGGCCCTGGTTCAGCGGGTGCGCCGCCTGGCAAACGGCCCCTCAGCCCCGCAAATCGAGCTGGGTGATTTGCGTCTTAATTTACGCAAACGCATTGCCGTCTGCGCCGATCAGCTGCTGCATTTAAAGCCCCAGGAATTTGATCTTCTGTACGCCATGGCCCGCCGGCCGGGTGAAGTGTTTACCCGCGAAGATTTACTCAAAGAAGTGTGGAATTATTCAATTGCCGTCGATAGCCGAACGGTGGACATTCATATCAGCCGCCTGCGTCGGAAATTAAAGGAAGTCAATCCGGTCACCACGGTGCAAATTCAAACCGTCCACGGCGTGGGATACACGATGGAGGCGGTTTGATAAATCGGCTGCGTCAACTCTCACACTCATTAAGGGCTCGCCTCATCGCCCTTTTTACAGTGATCGCCCTGACAACCCTGCTGCTGTCGGGCTTTTCGCTTTCCCGGTCGCTCAACGAGCGAATTATTCAGCTCGAAGCGCTGGATTTGCGCAACATGGGTGGAGAGATGAACCTGTTTCTGATGAACCAGATCGACAATGGGGTGCCTCTGGAAATGGCGGCCGCAGAAATACGAGAGTTACCTCTGGTTGGGTTTGATCTCTTCATATTTGATACGGAAAACAACTTGCTCATCTCCAAAACCCCCCAATCTGAGCGCTACAGCCTGCCGGTGGATTGGGTCGAGGAACTCAGCTCCCTTTTTGAACCCCGTCTGATTTATGATCCCAACGAGAAACTGCTGGTTCTGGTTGAACCGCTTGAAGATGACCAGCAAATCGCCGGGCTGCTCATTGTATCAACCTCTCTCCTTCCTTTAGAAAGGGGGTTGGCCAGCTTTTATCCCACGTTATTAATTGCCGCCATCGGGTCGGTCGTCGGCATTATCGGGGCCGGAATTTTTATTACCGGCAATATTTTGCGGGTTTTTCGCGAAATTATGGAGGTCACCGACGCCATCGCGGCCGGGGAATTTGACCGTCGGGTGACGGTGCGCGGTCAGGATGAAGTCGGCCGGCTGGCTCAATCAATCAATGAAATGGCGGTGCGCCTTTCCGTTCTGAGCCGGACTCAGGCTCAATTTTTGAGCAAAGTTTCGCATGAATTACGCACGCCGATGACCATCATCAAGGGGTTTGCCATCACCCTTTGCCGCCGCCGCGATTTAACATCCGACTTTCAGCGGCCGCTGGACATCATCAATCAGCAAACTGATAACCTGACCCATCTCGTTGATGATCTTTTAGAGCTCGCTCGACTCGATGTTGATCGGCTGTCAATCGAAAGCGATCTGATCGATCTATCCGCGGTCGTGGGAGAAGTGGTTGAAGCGTACCAGGTTGTAGCCCAGGGGCGAGGAGCGGTTTTGAATTTCCAGGAGTTTGGACCCAGTATTGAGGTGCTGGGAGACGCCCGCCGCATCAAGCAGGTGGTTTCGATTTTGCTCGACAATGCCTTCAAATATGCCCATCAAACTGATCTGTTAGAAGTAGACGTAATCGTCTCCGCCGTTGACGAATCGGCGCTCATTCAAGTCCTCGATACCGGGCCGGGGATCGCTCCGGCAAACTTGCCCCACATCTTTAAACGATTTTATCAGGCTAAACCGGATCAGCCGGGTATGGGTTTGGGGTTGGCGCTGGCTCACGAATTGATTGGCGCCCATCACGGACAGATCAAAGTTGAAAATCGGCCGGAAGGCGGCTGCTCCTTTGAAATTGGGCTGCCGCGGCTGGTGCCCCTGGAGATAGAGAATCAGCTGCAGGCTGAAAGGATGATTTCTTAACATGGATGATACGGCCTGGTGGCTTTGGGTTTGGAAAGCGGTTTGCATGGCCATATTAATCGCTGTGTCAATCAGCGATCTGCGGGAAAGGCGTGTTCCGAACAAGATAATCGTCCCGGCCATCGGTATTTCGCTGCTGCTCATGTTCATCACGCCCGGCTGGCGCTCCGGTTTGCTGGGCGCGGCCGTCGGAGCGGGATTCATGTTAATTCCGGTCGTAGCCCTGGGCAAAAAAGGGGGGATGGGTGACGTAAAACTGGCCTTTTTTATGGGATTAATTTTAGGCTATCCCCTCATTATCCCAGCCCTGATTGTGGCTCACCTGAGCGCGTCTTTGCTGTTAATCGGCGTGCTGTTTAAAAAAATCAATCGCCAAACGCTGATCCCGTTTGCCCCATTTTTATCCATCGGGACCGCGATTTTTCTGCTCGGCAGTTAAATAGTGAAGAAGAGAGATAGAGAAAAGAGAAGAGAGAGAAGAGAGTTGGCTAATGGCGTCAGAAACAAATGGGCATGAATCAAGTCAGGCAGCACAAAGCGTGGCCATCGTGGTTGATGGGGCGATTGAGCTGCCTTCCGAACGGTTAAAAGAATTAAACATATTTGTGGTGCCAAGAGTGGTTAAGGCGGAGCGCAAGACAATCGATCTCAAGCGCGATTATCCGGCACCGGCTTTGGTTGCCAATCTTCAGAAACCCCGGCCCATTCGCTGGCTGCCGCTGGTTTCCGACTCATTCCAGGCGGTTTATCAAGAAGCCCTGGAGCAGTATCCGGCCGTCCTGTCGCTTCACTACTGGGCTGAAATCGACAAAGCGATTGTCACCGCTCATTTTGTGCGCAATTTGCTGTGGCCGGCAGATATCTACGTCACCGAAGTGCCTTTGCTGGGGAGCGCTTACGCTCGCTATGTGGAAGTGCTGGCCACCTTAGCCCAATCGGGGTGGACCCGGGCGGAACTGCTGGCGTTTGGCGAACGGCTGCAGCGCGTGATGCGCAGCGACATGATCGTCCCTTTCCCCGCCCTACGCCCCTTTCAGAAACTGATCCACGCTCAGAAACAGCCGCCGCAAATGAATTCAGCGGCCGGGCGGATGGGGGTGTCGTTGCGACGGCAGCCGGTTTTGCTCACCCTGGTCGGCAATGACAAACCGTACTTCCAGATGCTCGATACGCAAAAATCAGTGCCTGATCTGGCCGCCGGATTGGCCACCCAAACGGAGTCTCTTTTTGAAATGGGGGGTAGCCCGCAGATTCTGTGGTGGCAGCTCGGATATGAAAAAATCGCTTCGGAGCTGGCTCAGGCGATGTCGGCGGCTGGTCTGGATCATGCGGTTGACCCGCAGTGGTCCCCCCTTCTGTTCGGCCGCCTCGGGCGAAAAATGTTTGGCCTGTCCGTTACCCCCCCCTGGGAAGAAATGATTCAGCAGGCCACACGCACCAAGCAGGCGATCGTGGCCGCGCGCCGGTTTGAAAAACGCGTCCCCTTTCACAACGGCCAGCAGCAAAAACGCCGCCTCAGTGAGTACCGCGTTCATCTTTAAACCCCCGAAATCAAAGCCCGTCACCATGACGACGATCAAAGGAGAATGACAAAAAAGCATGCAAGAACGAAAAAGACGAGGCTGGATTTTGACCATCGTGGCGATTGTGCTGGCCTTTATCACCGGCAGCTTGTTTTTTAGCTATCTCAATCGCCTGGAACGCATTATCGGTGACCAGGTCACGGTCGTCGCTGCGGCAGAGTCAATTCCGGCCCGAACCCAAATTTCACCTGAAATGTTGACCGTCCAGGAAATCCCGCGCAACTTTGTGCACGACAGCTACTTCTTTAACCCGCAAGATTTGACCATCGGGTATGTGGCCTTGGCCGATATCGAAGAAGGACAGATTATTCAGCGCAATTTGCTGGACGCCAATGCGGGTCTAGAACCGGGGTTCCGGGCCGTGGCCCTCAATACCGACCTGGTTAGCAGCGTGGGCGGAAACGTCCGGCCGGGAAATCGGGTGGACGTCATCGTTTCTTATACAAATGAAGAAAACAATCCGCGCACGGAAGTCCTTCTCGAAGACGTTAAAGTGTTGGCGGTCAACAATTTATTGCCGTCCGGCGATGAAGCGGTGCCCGGCATTGTCGGCGCCAATCGGTTTTTGCCGTCCGGCCAGCTGATCAAAGATGGCGTGGTCACGCTGTCGCTGCGGCCGGAAGATTCAACCCGCCTGGTGTTTATGTCCAACTTTGGGGCGGAAATTCGACTGGTCATTCGCCGCCTCGATGAGCTGGATTCCCGGCCGGTTGACCCGATCACCATGGATGAGTTTACCGATCCGTAAGGGGGCGAGTTTAATCTTCGGCGGGTTATTAATAAAATTTTCCGCAGATTACGCAGATTTTCGCAGATTGGACAGAAAAATCAGAGTCAATCCGTGAAATCCGCGTCTGATTTTTAATAGCAATTCACTTAAACCGTTACACGAAGGATGACACAGGATGGACAACGGCATCATCGGCATACAGCAGCCATTGGCAATCATGATTGCGGCGGCCAACGACGAACTGATCAGCGATCTGGAAGCGTTTATCAGCAGCAAGCGCGAAACGCGGCTGGTCGGCGTGGTCCGTCGCGTTCAGGAGTGTCTCGAACGCATCAATGATTGGGAACCGGATGTGCTGCTCATCGAAGAAGGGATGGGTGGCGCTCTGGCGGTAGAAACAGCGCGCAGCATTAAGCAGAAACGGCCGCGAACCGCGGTCTTTACCATCGTGCGGGAATCGGAATACAACAACGCCAACTACCACCGCCAGCTGATGAACACCCACGTTTCCGGCGTGTTCCCCCTCACAGAACCCCTGAGCTTCCAGGATTGGGTGCAGCCGATGCGCGACGCGGCTGATTTACTGGCCCGTATTCCGGAGCGCGAAGAAGCGCGTTTTGGGGGTGTGATCGCCATTCACAGCTTAAAAGGCGGCGTCGGCCGCACTATTTTGGCGGCCAATATGGCGGCCGCGCTGGCCACTGAAGATTTGGCCAAAGGCGAACCTTCCCGCAACGTCATTCTGGCCGACCTCAACTGGCCCTTTGGCGGAGTGGAAACCTTTTTAAATTTGACCCCAACGCGGTCGGTGCTCGATCTTTTGCCGGTTATGGATTCCTTAAATCGCCAAAATATCGTAGGGGCCACAACCGCTACGCCGGGGCTCAATTCCCTGCGCGTGCTGAGCAGCCCTTTTGGCCGGGAACAAACCGATTTTCTAAAAGACATTATCGAAGAAGCGATTTTTTATGCTGAATACGATGGGGTCACCGACGATTTGTTAAGCAACACGCTGGAAGCCAATCTGCAAATCGGCTCAGATCCCTTTGACAGCGCTCGCCGCGACATCATGGAGCACGTGCTGCGCAAAACCAAGGCGAAGCAGGCCCTGGTGCAGTTAACCAAGCGGCTGTTAACCAGCGCCCCCCGCTTTTACGAATTTGTGGTCATCGATTTACCGCCGACGCTCGATGAAAATACGCTGGCGGTTTTGCGAGCGGCCGACCGCATCTTGCTGATGTGCACCAGCGACGTACCGGCCATCAAAGCGCTGCGGGCTGAACTCGATTTACTGCCCAATTTTGGCATTTCCATCGACCGCCTGCGGCTGGTGCTTAACAAAACTGAAAAACGGTCTGAAATTAGACCCAACGAGGTTCGGGCCCTATTCCCAGAATACACCTGGCTGCCCGACCTGCCCAAAGAAAAACAGCTGGAGCCGCTGGTCAACACCAGCCAAATTGCGGTCCTCGAAGAGCCAAAACTGCCTTTTTCGCAAGGCGTGCGCGCCTTGAGCAAGCAAATTCTGGATGATCGCATGCAAACCCTGGCCAAAATACCTCAAAAGAGCGCCTGATGTCCAAATTAGCAACGGAAAAAATGATCACCGGCCAGATCAAGGAGGATCGATACTGGCTCGACACCCTGATTGGTGAAGATGTCCTGGCCCAGATCTATCGGGCCAACCGGGAAGCGGACGGAGAACCATTTAAGGTCAAGGTAATCCGGCCGGAATTTGACGTGGACGGCACCTTTGTCAATAAACTCATGACCAACTACCGGCCGCTTTTTGAACCGCTTTCTCCCTATGTGCTGCCTCTGATCGACTGCGGCACCATGCGCGCGCCCAAAGGGCAAACGCGGGCTTTCTACATCCAACCCCTCGTCGCCGGGCACTCCCTGACCAATATCATGGAAAATCAGGAGCTGCCTATCCGCGACGCGCTGCTGGTGGCACGCCAAATGACTCAGGGGATCCAGGCGGTAAATGACGCCGGAGGGAGGCCCCACGGCGATTTGCAGCCGGACCACATCTGGCTGCAGCAGCCGGAGGGCAGCATAACCATGTTGGATTATGGCGTGGCCGCTTCTTTGGACGAAACCGCCCGCCAGTCGCCCAACTACATGTCGCCCGAGCAAATTAACAGCGAGCCGCTCTCCGTCCGCAGCGATATCTACGTGGTAGGGCTCATTTTGCACGAAATGATCAGCGGCCGGCGGCCGTTTGAAGGCAGCCTGGCCGAAGTCGTCAGCCAGCATCTGCAGGAGCCGCCGCCTCCCCTTTCCCGCCCCCAGGCCGGCGAGCGGGATTTAAACCAGATTCAGCTCATCGTCAATCGCTGCTTACAAAAAGATCCCCAGGATCGTTACCAAACCCCGGCTGAACTGCTGGTGGTCCTGGAGATGCTTCTCTCTCCGCACACCACCGGTCAGCGGCGGCCGGCTCCCAAACCGGCCGTTTCGGTTACCGCTCCAGCCCCGGTTGAAGAGGATCAGGAAGAAGCTGAAACGGAAGGTGAAAGTGATGTCGGCGAAACCCCAGCATCTGAGCCGGCCCCTCAAGGGAGATTGGCCACCTTGCGAAATCTACGCGTGCAGGCTGCTTCCGGCGACATTCGCCAAACCTGGCTACCGTACCTGATTTTGCTGGCCTTCTCCTTATTTGTCTGTATGTTGGGGGTGAGCTTGCCCGCCCCCCCCGAAGACCCCACCCCAGATCCGCAGGTCATCGCCCTGGTTACATCCCAGGCTGAAAATGAAGCTCAAATTGCCGCGCTGCAGGAAACGGTTGAAGCGGTCGAGAATCGGCCGATTCCCCGACCCAGACCGGTCGAGACAGAGGTGCCGCCAACGGAAACCCCCTCCCCCACCAATACCCCGGTTCCCACCGTGGCCCCAACCGCCACCATCGTCCCCCCGGTCACGCAAGGGGTTACCGCCTTGCTGGGTGATTCAGCCCTCTGGGTAGGCGGGTCAGATCGTCTGGCCCGACTGAGCGCTGATGGGGAGTCGTGGCAGGTGTTTACCTCATTTGACGGCCTGCCCTCCGGCTCCCTCACCGCGATCACCGCCGGTCAAGGGAACGACATCTGGGTCGGGTCATCAGACGGGCTGGCCCGCTATGACGGCACCAACTGGAGCGTGTTTGATCCCTCGGTCGACACCTATCCGGCCGGGGTCATCTCCTCCCTGGATTATGATTTTAATCGCAGCGCCCTCTGGGTTGGCACTGAAAACGGGCTGGCCCGCTTTGACGGCGATGTCTGGACCACCTTTCAGGTGCCGGTGCTCCTTTCCAATCGGGTAACCGATGTGCTGGTCACCAGCGACGTGTGGGTAGCTACCAGCGAAGGCATTAATCGTTTTGACGGCCAGCGCTGGGCCTCGTTTGTCGCTGAACCGGATGGACTGCCAACCGACCTGGTGTTAAGCCTGACGGCCAATGACGAAGGGTTGTGGGTGGGCACGCCGCTGGGGGTCAGCGTTTTTAACGGGGCAGCCTGGCGCACCTTTGACGCCACCGATGGGGTGCCCCCAGGGGAAATTACCCGGCTGCTAACCGATGGTTTACAGGTGTGGGCCGCCGGTGACGGCGGTTTGAGCCGCTACGAAAATGGAATTTGGGAACCGATACCCACCGTGAATGATGAACCGCTGCTGGATATCAGCAGCGTGGCCGTAATCGAATCGCAGCTGTGGGTGGGCACCACCGCCGGATTGCTGCAATTTGATATCAGCAGCGGCACGTGGAACGAGGTAGAAATACCGCGGGAGTAGGCAGCCGCCACTCCTGAGGAGGCAAAATGGCAATTTTAGACCGTTTAAATAAACAGCAAACACCCCACCAAATATCCGATCAGCAGCTCAACGGCAACAACCTGACACGGGTGGCTCACGAGCTGGCTCGCCGGTATCGCGATCGCCTGATCAGCGAACTGCCGGAAAAAGAACTCGAGCAGCTGGTGACCCTCCCTTCCCGGATGCGGGAATCAAAAATCGCCGGTTGGGTAACGGACATGATCCGCGAGGAGCAGCAGCTGCTGGCTCCCCAGGTGCTGTCGGAAATTATCGATATCGTCAAAAACGAGATGGTAGGGCTGGGTCCGCTTCAGCCTCTGCTGCGCGATCCGTCCATCAGCGAAATTATGGTGAATTGGGTGCGGGGCAACGAGGAACACCCGGAAGGTTACTCCCAAATTTATATCGAGCGAGTGGGGCGGCTGGAGCTGGCCCCGCCGGAAATTAAATTTGAAAATC
>JAAUYD010123538.1_pt1 | contig 15639 bp, 14 predicted proteins | sample 7278101 | NCBI WGS metagenome assembly JAAUYD01 (sample SAMN14350128, study PRJNA611818) | marine sediment metagenome | isolation source: surface marine sediment (0.6m) | place: French Polynesia: Moorea | collected 2018-08 | reverse complement strand
TCTCCAAAGCCTTTGGCTTGCTCTCGTCTTTCGATGATTTCAAAAAAGAAAGTGGGTTGCTCAAAAATTGGCTCAGTAAATATCTGTAATAATAAAGGATAGGTTTGATTCTCTTGTGTATTTTTTTTAGTTGCTTCTTGATCCAGTAATATATTTTGTTGAACAATTTCTTGCCATTCTTGAGAATTAAATCCTAAATTAAAATAACTTTGTTTGAATGTTTCATAATAGGCATTTGGAACTTTCAAAAAATTCAAACCCTTTTGTCGTAATTGTCGGGTAACTTCTGTTATTTTATTTGTTTTTAAAGCAATATGTTGAATCCCTGAACCATTATTAACATCCAAGAATTCTTGGATTTGAGAATTTTTAGAAATAGGTTCATTAATAGGCAATTGTATCTTTCCAATGGGATGAAACATGACTTGAGAATGTAAGCCTGATTGGGGGGTTTCTATTTTAAAGAACTGTTTTTTCTGGAATCCTAATGCTTTATGGTACCAATCTATAGTTGAGTTTAGCTGTCCTTGAGGAACGTTTAACACCAAATGATCTAAGGATAAGAAATAATTTTTATTATCACCATTAATGGGTTTTTCTTTAATCCAAGTTTTCGGTAAAATGGGGGTCTTTCCTTTTCGCTCAAATAAACTATGAGTCAATCCATTTTTATGAACAAATTTACTCCATTTCAGACAACCTTTAGTATATTTTTTTTCTTGTATAGGTTCTTGAATTCCACTATTAATTTTTTTAATTTTTGCAAAAATATTTTGTAAATCACTAACCTGAAAAGCGATATCAGCAACGCCAGGGGGATGAATTTCTAAATATTTAGCAACAGAACTCTTCCTAGACAAAGGAGAAGAAATCACAAAAAAAATCGGATTTGTATTGTTACCTGTTCTGACAATTTCTGTATGGGTATGCTCATCATCTCCACCGGCGATGGAGTGAAAACCCATGACATTAATAAACCACTTTTTCCAGTAACTTGCATCTTTCACGTATAAATGAACGTGATCAATTCTTATTTCCATTCCTTATTTGAGTTTCTTAATAAAAAAGGAATAAATCTTTACTATTCTTAGCTTTAGTTTTTTCTGGTTCTTTTAATCCCTGAATTTTCATTAAAGCTCGAAAATTCTTACGATTGAACTCAGGTTGATAGTTTCCTTAACCTTATCCCCCTTAAATCTCCCGTAGGGGAGATGTAAAGGAAGTTTAAATGGGAAGTAGAGGAAGGGATGCTGTTGCAAATTAGCGTTTCGCTTTTGGACGAGGGGCTGCTTTAGGCCCTTTAGGGCTGCTAATTTCAGATTTTAAACCAATCCAACCAATTACGCTGTAAACAATGGCTAACATTAAGCTACTTAAACCAATACGAAGACTTTGCTTTAAGGCTTGGGTAGTGGCTTGACTTTCAGCCTGTTTACGACGTTCAAGCAGTTGGGTTTCTAATTGATTTTTCAACTCCTGAGTTCTTTTCTTGTATTCTTCGGGTTGTCTCGCCAACTCTTGTAATCCTTGTAATTGTTGACGTTGTTGACGTAATCTTGCTAACTGTTGAGCATTCAACTGTCGTCCTTGAACTTGGCCGGCTTCGATCACTTGATTAAGTTGTTGGACTTGTTGATTGAGTTGACCTGGGTTTTGAGACAAGGTATCCACTTGGGTTAGGAACGCTTGAATTTGATCAGCCCCTTGGCCAGCACCCTGTTGAATCCGCTCTAAGGCATCCGTTTTAGCAATGTTGAGGTTGTTAAGATGTAATGGAACCATCAACAAAAATACTAATCCTAATAGAGCAGATAGGATATACACAGGAAATTTTAGATTGAATCCCGATTTTTTTAAAGGGTTGGCATCAGCTAAACCATCAATGAAATAGCCGACTAAAATAAAACCCATCCCCACCAAAGGTACCACCCCTCGATCAACAATACTGGTGACTATACCAATTTGCCATGACTGGCTGTCCAAATTAAGAGGAACGGCAAGGGTTATATAATCCAATAAGGAAGATAGGATAAAGATTACCCCGATCAGTTTGAGAACTAAAGACGTAAATGCTGGATAATTCATTGTTTTTATCAGTTTGTGGATAGCATTTCATTAAAGATAACAGCCAACAGAGATAATACCCTGATTGCTAACAGATTCAATTATTTTGTGCGGGAGTTTCTATAAGGGATTGAGCTAGATCGCTAGTTAATCAACGATATAACTATTAAACCTGGCCTACGAGCTTAAAAGATTTAGGGGAAATTGGCAAGGTACATAACTATAATCAATACAATGATAATCTAAACGTTGCTAAAAAGTTCCCTCGACGACAATATATTAAGAATGACACAAATACAAGTATTAGCCGATAAACCTGCTCTGATTGCTCACGCACTAGATTTAATCGTCGACAAAATTGATACTATCCTACAACAACAGGAAAAATTCACCCTAGCTTTAGCCGGCGGTAGCACCCCGAAACCCCTTTACGAAGCCTTAAGCCAACAATCTTTACCTTTAGAAAAAATTCATATTTTTTGGGGAGATGAGCGTTATGTCCCTGGAGATCATCCCGATAGTAACCAACGCATGGCGCGTCAAGCTTGGCTAGATCAGGTGCCGTTTCCCCCCTCAAATATCCATCCCATGCCAACTGGTAGTAACGATCCCTCTGTAGATGCTCAAATCCATGACCAGGAATTACGAGCATTTTTTGGGGTCAAGGTTGGGGAATTTCCAATGTTTGATATGATTTTATTGGGTATGGGGGATGATGGTCATACGGCCTCTTTGTTTCCCCAAACAGAAGCTCTAACCGTTAGCGATCACTTGGTGACGGTGGGGAACAAGGACGGACAACCTCGTTTAACCTTTACCTACCCTTTAATCAATCATGCCCGTTGTGTCATCTTCTTAGTAGCAGGGGAAAACAAACAATCCGCATTAGCCCAAATTTTTTCCCCTGATGGAGATCCCACCCTGTATCCAGCTAAGGCAGTCAAGCCTCAAGGAGAACTGTTATGGTTGTTAGATGAAGCAGCTGGGACTCAGTTTAAGTAACTAGATAGAAATATACGTTACTCGTTCAGTAGAGCAGGGGAAGCAGAGGAGGAAAGATTTACAGGTTATTTACATTTTTCAAACAGTTGATTATGATTACTTGTCCAAATTGTCAGCATGAAAACCCCGATGGGGCCGTTCAGTGTGAAGCCTGTTTTACCCCTCTTCCCAAATTAGTTAATTGTGGTAACTGCGGTCAGCCATTACTAAGTAACGCTACCTTTTGCGGCGAATGTGGGGCAGCCTACCCCTTTGAAGGTTCTCCACAAGGAGAAACCTCTCCACCACCGCCACCACCTCCTGTAACACCACCGCCACCACCTCCTAGTATTAATCCTCCTGAAGAACCCCCTGCACCACCCCCCCCAAAACCAGTAGCCAGCGCACCAACGCAACTACAAACTCAAACCGCTAGTTTACTCCATGTTCAAACTGACACTACACTAGAACTTCCTCAAGGGTTAGAAATTGTTCATGTTGGTAAACCTAACGAACAAATTCCCCCAGATCTTGATGTTTCAGCATTACCTAATTCTGACGTGGTTTCTCGTATTCATGCTGATATTCGCAATGAAGCGGGGATTTTTTACATTGAAGATGTGGGCAGTTCCAATGGCACTTACATTAATTACACCGCCTTACCTCCAGGAAACCGTCACCGTCTGCGACCCGGCGATCGTATTTCTTTGGGTAAAGGGGATTTAGTTACCTTCATTTTTCAATTACTTTAAGTTTTCCCAGAGGACTATACTAAGTAGATCACAGACATCCTAGTTGAGATGGCAGAGGAGCAGGGAGACCGGAGCAGGGGAGAAAGAAAATAGGAGAAAAAACAGAAATGAACAAGCCTAAGTGAAAATTTGGGCTTTTATAACCTTTTAAGTTTTTATTAACTCCAAAAAGCTTTCAAATAATCTCCCTTGCTCCCTGCTCCGTAGCTCCCATGCAGCCTAAAATGAGTAAGTTTTCGATCTACTGAGACTGACTCGAGCAAAAATCAGTTTCATCGATTCAACTTATTGGGAATCCCTTGACAACCGCCTGGAATCGTCTGACGACTTTTTTCTCCACTCCAAGCGCACAGATAATAATGTTGTTCTGGGGTCAAATTTTTTACCTGAGCCAAGTTACTATTTTCAATCACGACTCCTGTATAGGCACCAGTGATATAGTCAGGACGATAGTTTCTTGAGCGAGGACTGGCGGTTTCGACAGAACCATAAAATAAGCGAGTGCTTTTAAAGTCAGCCCCTTTGAGATTAGCATCGTAGAGGACAGTACGAGATAAGTTGGCTTTAACTAGATCACAACTACTTAAGTCAGCACGAACCATATTCGCTTCACTTAAATCTGTCCACCGTAAATCTTGATCAGCTAAGTTAGCTCCGGCTAACATCACCCCTAAGTTAATGACTCGTACTCCATAAGCTCGATCTTCAGCATAACCACCAAATCCGTCTAACATAGGTCTTCCCAGACGACTATCCCGCATTAATGGGGTTAAGAGTCGTGATTGAGAGAGAAAGCGTAAAATTTTGGCTTTTCCTATAGCATCTACACTACTGAGGATGGCTGCGGTTCGTCCTTCAGCAATAGAACGTTCTTGCGGCCAATCTTCTAACATTCCTTCTCCGTCTAAGACTAAATCGGAAATGCCTTGAAAATAGGTATCAATGGTTTGCTGTTGGGTAATACGGTTTTGCTGTAAGGTTAAGTCTTTGGAGATGACGTATTGAGCCCAGGCCACATACACCGCTAGAATAGCGATCATAATTTGACCTAACGCACCAACCCATTCAGCCCAAGACCCAAACTCATCGTACTTAAATTGATTCAGCCAGTTACCGATAGTTTGATAAATGCCTAAATAGTAAAAAATCCCTGCCAAGGATAGAACAAAAACGGTAAAACCGATTAATGTTTCTCTCTCTTCAGGGGTGAGATATCTTAGAAACCAATTTTTAACAGAGGGAAAAATGACTCTTAAAGACAGAATGAGTGCGACTATAGCACTGGTTAACCCTACCCAGGGTAACTTTAGGATCAAACCCATTCCCATAACAGCAATGGTAGTCAAAAGTAGCCAAGGATTAGAGGATCTAACTTCTTGTAGATATAAGGGTTTAGGTGACTCTTGAGGAGACACCAAATTAATAGATGATAAGGGATGGTTTGGAGAATTTAAGGGGAGTGATGAGTTAATCTCTTCTTTGCCATTAGCTTCTGAAGATGAAACAGAAGAAGACTCAGGAGGGATTGTCATATAATTTTTATTTATGGTTAGGGTTTGCTGCTTTGATTTTATCGTTTTCTGATAATTCTCCATGTCCTCTGTTGAAGATTTTGAGCTTCAATTCAAACGAGCAACCACTTTGCCCCAGTCTTGCCAAATCTCACCAATAATTTGCAGTTCTTGAACACTTAAGGTTTTGGCTGCTTGTTCTGCTTTTTTCTGGGACACCCCAGCTTTAACCAGTTGTTGTTGATAAGATTTTTGCAGTTGCTCACAAGTCATCGTTCTATCCTCTTAAATTATTAACAATGGTTAATGGCTATTGAATATAAGTGTAAAGGGTGCTTGTTAGCTTTGATGTAAGCTTTGATGTATAAGTTGATGAATAGCTGAACGATAACACAACTAACCCCGAATTTTTATCCCAACTACCTTCATTGTTCCCAGATATTGCTAAATTGTTAATATTTATTTACAATACTTTACAGAAACATCTATCTTCTGCTATACCTCATGAAAACTAACAACCAAGACGAAGGAAAATTTGGCTTTACAGGCTATGCCGAAAACTGGAATGGCCGTCTAGCAATGATTGGCTTCATCTCCGCTTTAATTGTGGAATTAGTAACGGGTCAGGGAGTATTACACTTTTGGGGTTTACTCTAATTAGAATATTCCCGATTTTTGTCAATCTCATTGCTTTAGCTGGATTTTTTTAAGATCCAGTTTTTTTAGTTCAATATTGTTTTTTTAAGCAAAATTCTCTGTATTTTAATCAGGATAATCAATACTAAGTATACTAGGTTGACGAGAATAGTCAGCTATGGGAACTAATGTTAATTGTTGTTCGTCAACAACTTAAAATTCTTATGATATTGATTAATTTTTTATATGATTAAATGAAAGTAGTCAAAATAATTATAAAGACTTAAGGTTAAATGAGGTTAAAGCTTTTTCAAAATCTAGATGTTATCATAAAGTGATACTTAACCATTGATTAAATACCCTAACAGTATGAAGCTAAAACTGAAACAATCTTCGTGGAATGGGCTAAATAATACTTTTATTACCTTTATCATTATTTTATTGTTATTTATTATTTTAACGGTAGCTGTTGTTTCAGGAAGTCTAGATGCTTGGGACGCAACTTTTTTAGAATGGGTTCGTCATTTTCATCATCCTAGTTTAATGATCTTGGCCAGGGTATCTTACTTTTTGGGAGAGGCAGAAGTTGCTGTCTTTATTGTCATTGCAGGATTGGGGTTTTTGTGTTGGAAACGTTATTGGCATGAAGCCCAAGTTTTAGCAATATCAGCTTTAGGTGTTTTAATATTAATTGATCAAATTTTAAAACCTTGGTTTGGTCGTATTCGTCCTGCACCGGGGTTAATTGATGTTCACGGAAAAAGTTATCCGAGTGGTCATGTTTCTGGCAATTTAATGTTATATTTATATCTTTCTTATTTAGTTGCTTTTCATTTTCCAAAATGGGGAACTTTTTTGTATATCGTTTCTACTATTTTAGTCGCTTTAATGGGTTGGGCCAGTATTTACTTAAATATTCATTGGGTTACGGATCTAGTTGGAGGTACTTGTATTGCGTATTTAGGTTTTCTTTTTTGTATCACTCTTTTAAAATTCATGAGTAAAAAATACCGTAATTTTTAAATCAAAATGAATAAAACAACTCTAGAAAAAAGCAAAAAACAAAGTATTAATGCTTGGAACAAAGAAACTAAAAATCTTTGGATTTTTTCTATTTTATGGCTATTTTTAATTAGTTTTATTGCTTTTATTGTTAACCTAGGAAGCATTGGTTTAATGGACAAAACCGAACCAATGTTTGTGGAAGCTGCTCGTCAGATGTTAATAACAGGGGACTGGGTAACGCCCTATTGGAATGGAGAAACCCGTTTTGATAAACCTCCCTTAACTTATTGGTTAGTGGGGTTATCTTTTCAATTATTTGGTATTAATGAATGGGGGGCAAGAATTCCCTCTTCTTTGGCTGCGATCGCTGTTGTTATTTTAGGATTTTATACTCTCAAAAACTTTGGTTTTTCACGAGCAAAAGAAGTATCTAGAAAGCCAACAAAATTATGGTTTTCTGCTTGGATAGGAGCAGGAATCATAGCTTTAAATCCCTTTTGGATAGCCTGGGGAAGAACGGGGGTTTCTGATATGTTCCTTTCCAGCGGTATCGCCTTAGCGTTGTTATCTTTTTTCCTAGGATATGGTTATTCTGAAACAAATGCTAAATCCTATTTTGGGCTATCAATAGCGCGATGGTGGTACATTGCTTACTGGGTTTTTATGGCTTTAGGTGTGTTAGCTAAAGGCCCTGTAGCCTTGGTTTTACCAGGTTTAACAGTTATTGTTTTTCTTTTATACGTTGGGCGATTTATTGAAGTGGTAAAAGAAACTCCTTGGCTATTAGGAATTAGTAGTTTTTTATTAATTTCTGTTCCTTGGTTTGTTTTAGTAACCTTAGAACATGGACAAGAATATATTAATACCTTTTTTGGCCTACATAATGTACAAAGATTTACCAGCGTGGTTAGTCGTCATCCAGGGGCATGGTATTATTACATTCCTGTGATTATGGTGGGGTTATTACCTTGGTCAATTTATTTGCCGTTAGCCATTGCTAAATTAAAAGTTTGGCAGCGACAAAAATGGGTAAATTCATCTCGAACAACTCATCTAGGAATCTTCTGTTTATGTTGGTTTTTAGTTGTTCTTATTTTCTTTTCTAGTTCTGTTACCAAATTAGCAGGTTATGTGCTTCCTTTAATGCCGGCTGCTGCTATTATCATTGCTTTATTTTGGAGTGAACAGGTTGAAATAAAATCAGAAGAACCATCAGGAGTTTGGTCTTTCTTATTTTTATTAAGTGGTATTGCCAATGTTGGTCTTTTAATGGGTTTAGGAATAGCTAGTTTTTTCAGTTATCAATTAATTGGCGAAGATGCCATGATGCCAAAATTTACGGAACTATTACAGGCTTCAAATTTAGCTATTAAAGGGGGAATTATTTGGTCGTCCGCTGCATTATCTTGCTTATTATTTCTCTTTTTCCGTCATTATCGTCGCTGGTTATGGGTAGCTAACTTATTAGGATTTCTAGCATTTTTCTCCTGGGTGGGTTTACCCGTTGCTAAAATTGTAGATAATCAAAGACAGTTACCTTTAAGGGAACTTTCCACCATTGTTAAGATAGAAAGACAACCAAACGAAAGACTGGCATTTTTAGGTTTTATGCGTCCAACTTTGGTGTTTTATACTCAAGAAGTGGTTGATTCTGTCACAGAAGCAGATATTGATAATGGTCCAGCGTTAGACTATTTTCAACAGAATAATCGTCCTGAGACTGTTTTAATTATTAGTGAACAAAAATATCTCAATAAGTTGGGGTTAGAAAAGTCTGACTATAGCTTAATTAAACAAGAAGGGGTTTATAAATTAATTCGAGTGAGTAAAAAGATGGTTGTTGAAAGATACAAAAATAAAATTAATTATTAACAGCAAAAAAGAGCAGATAAACTGCTCTTTTGCTGTTAGGAGATTAGGAAAAAATGTTATGCTAAGGGATCAACACCCATATCACAAACTGCATTACGTAAAACGGTAATCTGTTGGTTAAAATCTAAATGTTGAATAGCTAATAAGGTTTTGTTTGCTTTTTCACTTAAGCGATAAGAAGGGGGAACCGGAATGACAACCCCTGCTTCCATTAACTCTGCTAATTGATACCAGAAGGCTAATTTGGTATTATTAGTTAGAACGCCATAAGCACGGGTGATAGGGGTACTCATCTTGTTAGCTAAGTCCCGCATTGCTTGCAGTTGCTCATCTTGGGACATACTCTTGATTTGGTTAATTAACCCCTCAGCAAACTGTAAACGGGCTGCACCAGGGGCTGCTGGTGTGATAGAGCGTCCAATTTCTGTATAAGCTACCCAAAGTAAACCTAGCTTATCATCGGTGCTAAGGCTTTGAAATTGCTCGGTGACAGAAGTAACATCAAGAGCCTGAGTGTTAAGATTGGGTGCTGTATATACCATGACTTCTTTTAGAATCTTTGTACACTAATTGTTAATTGGGAGTAAGGCATATTTGATTGCCTTGCTCTTTTCTTTTTCTATTATGTAACATTTTTTTACGTTTTGCAAATAAGTATTACATATACTTGACATAGTTTTTTATATATTGTAAGGAAAAATACAGAGCTAAAAATTAGGATTTTTTCCTAACGACTAAGTACAATATTAAGGAAGACTGGCAAGGGTGGGGCTGAGAAATAATGGTTCAACGGGTGCAAAAAATTTTATCTCAATGGGGAATTGCCTCCCGTCGTCGTGCTGAGGATTTAATTATAGCAGGGCGAGTTAGGTTAAATGGGGAAGTGGTGACATTGGGAGATAAAGCCGATCCCGAATGCGATCGCCTAGAAGTAGATGGCAAGCTTATTCAACCCAGTCAACGGCCTCAATTCATCTATATCTTAATGAATAAACCGACGGGAGTGGTGTGTACCTGTGATGATCCCCAAAATCGTTCCATTGTCTTAGACTTATTGCCGAAAAAGTTAACTCAACGAACCGGTCTTCATCCTGTAGGAAGACTGGATTTTAACTCTTCTGGAGCCTTATTATTAACCAATGATGGAGAATTAACCTTAAAATTAACCCATCCTCGCTACCATTTACCCAAAACCTATGAAGTCTGGGTAAAAGGATATCTTAAAGAAGAAATGTTACAACAATGGCGTGAAGGTGTTATGCTAATGGGCAAAAAGACTTTACCTGCTGATGTAGAGGTAATTCGCCGTTGTCCTCAGCACACTCGTTTAAAAGTGATTCTCAATGAAGGAAGAAATCGCCAGATTCGTCGTATTGTTCAACAACTGGGTTTTCATGTCCTTCGACTCCATCGTACTGCTATTGGTTCTCTTGTTCTCTCTCCTGCCAATGAAAACAGCTTACTCAGTGGCCATTATCGTTTGCTTACCCCTTCAGAAATTGCTTTTCTCAAGCAAGGTACGAACCTTATCATTGAAACGAAAGGGACGCTGATTCAATAAATATGTCCAGGAAACAATCATCACTCAATTATCCTCATCACGATACCAATCACACCCAAGAATCTCCATGTCAGGGTTCTTTGGTAGCCGAGAACCGCCAATGGCAACAAATATGGAGTAAATTAATATCAAATGGCTATCAAGCGACTGAGGAGTCAAATAACGAATCAGAATCTTCTCAACCATCCAAGCAATCCATTTATCTTAAACGATTACTCAAGTTATTATCTAAATTTTCTAAACAAAACAAACATTATTTTGATCCAAAACAGTTACAAAAGGAAATTTTGGAAGATATTGGTCAAACCTTGTCTTATGAACGACAAAAACAAGGGTTTACCCTTGAGTTCATTTCTACAGAAACTCGTATTTCTGTGGGTTTATTAGAAGCCATTGAAACAGCTAATCTAGAGGAATTACCCGAAGCAATTTATACCCGTAGTTTTATTAAAAAATTTGCTGACTTTTTAGGATTAGATGGAAAAAGTTTATCGGAGAGTTTTCCTTTAGATAGTGACCCGAAATCAAATGATTCTTCAAGGTTTCGTTTATTTTTTCCTGTTTTACAGTTTCGTCCCATACATCTTTATTTTCTCTATATTATTATTGTTGTTCTTTCCGTTCAGAGTATTTCTAATACGTTAAAACGGGCTGCTTTGCAAGGATCTATTGAAGAACTTCCTGTTCCTATAACCGTTTCTCCTCCTCAGTCCCAACCAGTTGAAAAATCAGTAATCGTGAAGGTTCATAGTAAGGGAAAATCAACCTTAAAAGTTACAGTTGATGGAAAAATGATTTTTGATGGGGTACTGACTAAAGAAACTCAAAAAACCTGGGAAGCAGACCAAAATATTACCCTCGAAGCCAGTAATGCTGGTTTGATTTTGGTAACTTTTAATAACCAAAATCCTAAAAGATTGGGTAAATTAGGAGAAACTAAAAAAGTGACTTATTCCGACTCAAAGCAACAGAAGACAGAGAAAAAAAAAGAATAAAGGTGATTACTTTACTACTTCAGTCAGTAATTAATAATTATTAATTATTAATTATTAATTATTCACGGTGCATCTTCCCACTCTGCTGTCAAACTACGATAATTAAAATCTTTCACTCCTGGATGACAAACCACACAATTTTTAGTTGTAATCGGTTCATTAAACTCTACACGAGGATGAAGGATTTTAAAATATTGAGATTGTTCAATATAATAGGGAACTGGAGCATCTCTAAGCAAAATAGGACGAGAATTAGTTTTCAGATAATCCCATATTAACACCTGACTCAAACGAATCAGATTCGGCACTGATGTTCCATAATGTTTATGGGGGTTTTCTAAGAGTTCTTGCCAGGTTTCTGTGGGTAATACTTCTGGGGGAACAGCAATATGACACCCTGAACAAGTGGACAAATAAAGTTCTTTTCCTGCTTCAACCGTAGAACGATTGGGGCCAAGAGGACCGATGGATTGAGATTGAGCTAAGCTAGGGTTAGGTTTTGCTGCTAAGGCTTTGGTAAAAGCCCATCCTACACTCATACACCATAAAAGAATTGCCAGAGAAATCACTAAATATAATAGATTTGAGCGTTTAACATGAAAAAATTTTGGTAATTTCGGCATATTCTAAACTTTAATTAATATAATATTCAATATGACATTATAATAAAGTTAACCCTTGATTTAAACGGCTTTTATCCCATCCTTTTTCGTTAAGTAAAAGCCAAGATTGAATTAAATCCGGCCCATGTAATTCACCCATTAAACCTGCACGAAGCGATCGCATCACTAACCCTTTTTTCACTTTAAAGGTTTTCGTCACTTGTTTGAGGATGTCTTTGGCTTCATCTTCAGTTAATTGAGAAGATTGTTGAACCCTATCTAAAACAGCTTGTAAAATGTCTTTAACCCCCTCTTGTTTCATTTGGGCGATGGCTTCTTCAGTGTAGTTCACTGTCTCACCGAATAATAAAACACTTTCCTTGGCTGCATCTTTCAATCGAGTCAGACTGGGACCAATTAAGGTAGCCATTTGTTCTAACCAGAGGCGATCGCTGTCTACATCAATAGGATAACCCGCTTCTTGCCAATAGGGAACCAATAGATCAACCAATTCGGCTCCTGACATTTTATGTAAATATTGACTATTGATCCAATCGAGTTTGTCCCAATCAAATTTAGCCCCTGCTTTATTAACCCGTTCTAAGCTAAACTGTTGGGATGCTTCTGTCAAGGTAAAAATTTCTTCAGTGGAGTCTGGGGGAGTCCATCCTAAGAGGGTCATATAGTTAGCTAACGCTTGGGGTAAAAAGCCCATTTGCCGAAAGTCATCGATGGAAGTTACTCCATCCCGTTTTGACAATTTTCGTCCTTCCTGGTTCAAAATAAGCGGGGTATGGGCGAACTCTGGAATCTTTGCCCCAAACGCTTCGTACAAGAGAATTTGTTTAGCGGTATTAGCAATATGATCTTCTCCTCGGATCACATGGGTGATCTTCATATCCATGTCATCCACCACCACTGCTAAATTATATAAGGGTTGTCCGAAAGATTGATCGGGACTGTCTGGAATACGGGCAATGACCATATCTCCACCGAGATCACTACCTTTCCAACTAACTTTACCTCGGATGAGATCATGCCAAACAATTTCCCGATGATCATCAATGATAAAGCGGATGACGGGTTTTCTTCCTTCTGCTTCTAATTTTTGTCTTTGTTCTTCTGTAAGATGACGATGACGGTTGTCATAACGAGGGGCTTGATTTTGGGCTTTTTGGGCCTCTCGCATCTGTTCTAATTCTTCTGGGGTACAATAACAACGATAGGCAAATCCTTTGTCTAGTAGGGTTTGAATGGCTTGACGATAAAGATCTAGACGTTGAGTTTGGAAAAAAGGCCCTTCATCCCAAGTTAAACCTAACCAGGTCAATCCTGATTTAATATTGTCTGTATATTCTTGACGCGATCGCTCTTGATCGGTATCTTCCACTCTGAGAATAAACTGGCCTTGGTGATGATGAGCAAATAACCAGTTAAAAACGGCGGTTCTGGCGGTTCCTATGTGCAAATTCCCTGTGGGACTAGGGGCGATACGAACTCTGACTGTCACAAAATTTTTCCTGTAGTCAACATTAGCTAAACAACTCACCTGAGTTTAAGGTGGAGCTTTTTAAGTTCAATTTATTATCATAATTGATTTTAGGTGTTTTTCAAACGACTTCAAGAAAGTTGGAGAGAAGGAGAAAAAACTCCCTTCTCCTCTATTATTTTCATAGACTTTGCATCTAAGCTCTCTCTACTAAAAAGGGCAGAGACAAGCGATAAAACAGCCATCCTAAAAATGTAGCAATAATAGCAACAGCACTAGCCACCCAAAACCCTGCTATGTTAGAAATGTCTCCAGTGGTGATTAAGTCTCTTGTGGTTACTATTAGGGGAGTAACGGGATTAATAGCAACTAAAATTGCCCAGATCCCACTTTTTGGCTGAGGATAAATCACAGGAGTCACAAATAACCAGATCCGAGTCACAAAACCGATCGCTTTACTGACATCCCCATAGAGACAAGAAAAAGGACCCAACAGTAAACCCATCCCTGTCCCAAACATTAGCAAATGAATGAAGGCAACTGGTGCTAGGATAATTGTCCAACTTACCCCTACTTTAAACCAGACAAACAGGAAAAACACGGGAATGAGTTGAATCAGAAAATTAAATAAAATTTGTGCTAATTTTGAGATGACAAAGGCTTCTGGGGGAACATTTAATTTCATTAGCATGGCTTTAGCAGATCGAGCCGCTCCCATGGTACCGTTGAATGTCTGGATAAAAGTTTGCCAAAGGGTCATACTCAAAGCAACATAAACAGGATAAGGAATCGGTGTTTCTCCCAGATTCAAAATTTTCGCTTCTCTGAGAAAAGTTAAACCAATGGCAGTAACCAAAGGAGGAATAAAAAGCCAGAGCATACCGAGTATGGACTGACGATATTGAGATTGAATATTCCGTTGAAATAATTGCCACGCTAATCCACGCGAAGCAAGCAGATCATACCACATTTCTTGTAAGAACCTAACGGGATGTCTCACACGACTGTCTGGTTCATAAACCACAACAGGCATAGGTTTTTTACGTTTATTTTGAGGTTGGTGGGGGTTAGTTTGGCTCATGGTTAAACCCTAAATACGCTGAAAGCATTGCAATAGTTTTATCATATAACTTTACATTATGAGAAAATGTCAAGTTCATTGATTGATGCCCTAAACTGAAAAAGGGATTTAAGGAGTTTAACCTATTGCTGAGTACAATCATGTTGAATAAAAGTGCTATTTTGTCAATTTTATTGATTTTTATCCCAGTATCTATTGGCTCTCAATACCTAGGATGGGGAGCAACTCTTACCTTTGTTACAGCAGCCTTAGCCATTGTGCCATTAGCTGCTTTGATGGGCCAGGCCACAGAGGCGATCGCTGTGGTGGTGGGTCCGAATTTGGGCGGGTTATTAAATGCTACGTTTGGTAATGCCACAGAATTAATTCTGGCTTTGGTTGCTTTAAAAGAAGGGTTAATTGGTGTGGTTAAAGCAACCATTACTGGTTCAATTATTGGCAATTTATTATTAGTGGTGGGCTTTTCTATGTTATTAGGTGGCCTTCGCTATAAAGAACAGGAATTTCAATCGGTAGCCGCTCGTTTGAATGCTTCCTCTATGAATTTAGCAGTCATCGCTATTTTATTACCAACAGCAGTGCAATATACTTCTAGTGGTATCGAAGAACAAACTTTACAGAATTTATCCGTTGCTGTGGCGATTGTTTTAATTTTGGTTTATGGGTTAACTTTGTTATTTTCTATGAAAACTCATGCTTATTTGTATGATGTTGGTATGGCTGCTGAAGATGAAGCAATGGAAGAAGAGGGTCACAATATTAATCTCACTAAATGGATAATTGTTCTTTTATTAGTTACCCTTGGAGTTGCCATTGAATCAGAATTATTGGTCAATTCCCTCGAAGAAGCCACTTCATCTTTGGGTTTAACAGCTTTATTTACTGGGGTCATTTTATTACCCATTGTAGGTAACGCAGCAGAACACGCAACGGCTGTTACTGTTGCGATGAAGAATAAAATGGATTTGTCTATGTCAGTGGCAGTGGGATCAAGCTTACAAATTGCTTTATTTGTTGGTCCTGTTTTAGTCATTGCTGGTTGGTTTTTAGGACAACCGATGGATTTAGATTTTAATCCTTTTGAATTAGT
>JAAUYD010130755.1_pt1 | contig 15644 bp, 4 predicted proteins | sample 7278101 | NCBI WGS metagenome assembly JAAUYD01 (sample SAMN14350128, study PRJNA611818) | marine sediment metagenome | isolation source: surface marine sediment (0.6m) | place: French Polynesia: Moorea | collected 2018-08 | reverse complement strand
TTATCACCAATGTTGTCTTTACCTTCAACTTAATGACCATTTGTTGGTGCAGCTTTACTGTTTATATAAGATGAACCAATGGTGGTATTTCCTGCTATTCCTAAGAGGGTATTTTCCTGGGGTTTTTGTTGAGTACCAATACTAATTTGACTGTCTGGGGTGGTTCCTAGGAAAGCACTTTTATTGACTTTGAGTTCACCAGGGGGTATTTGGGTTAATTCTCCAATGGCTAAACCACCATCACTAATGGCTAGGGATTTGTACAGCGCAATGGCTGGATAGGATGAGTCTGGATTAATTTTTAACCAATCTTGGCTTTTAGTATCAATAATTCCCCAGTTTTCACCATTTTTGATTCTATCTCCTGTAATTTTGACATCGCCATTTACTTCTAGTTTGGCTTGGGGGTCTGGATTAACTGTACCAATACCAACATTACCACCTGCGATCGCCAACAAAGCAGTTTGGGTTACCTTCAATTCACCAGGGGGTAGTTGGGTTAATTCTCCAATGGCTAAACCACCATCACTAATGGCTAGGGATTTGTACAGTGCGATGGCTGGATAGGATGAATCTGGATTAATTTTTAACCAATCTTGGCTTTTAGTATCGATAATTCCCCAGTTTTCACCATTTTTGATTCTATCTCCTGTAATTTTGACATCGCCATTTACTTCTAGTTTGGCTTGGGGGTCTGGGTTACCAATACCCACATTTCCTTCGACAATTAAGCCATTGGTTGGGGTTGTGGAGGAATTAACATAGTTAGATCCAATGGCGACATTTCCTGATACACTAAAGGTACTGTTAGACTGGGTAGTACCAATGCCTACTTGACCATTGACGGCTAGGGTTGCACTTTGGTCTGGTTGATTATAGCCAATGCTAACTTTTCCCCCATTATTAACCACGAGTTGTTGTTGGGGGGTAGATGTACCAATGCCGAGATTTCCTTGGGAATTGACGATGATTTTGGTGTTATTTTCCTCGTCTGCTAACAGCATTATTGGTTGCTGATAGCTGAATTGGGATTGAGGGATGATTGTGGAAAATCCAGGAGAAAGGGTCAGGGATTGTTGATTGCTATTTAGATTTTGGACTTGGGTAACGATGCTGGTACGGGGATTTTCTCCTGTTGCGCTTTTGAGGGTGATGATATCCCCAATCTGTAGTTTGTCTTTGGATTGAGGAGACAGAGTTATTTGTGTACCGTCCTCTGCATAGGAGTCTACATTTAGGGATATGGGTGATATTCCTTGGAGGTGTAATCTTGCGTTTGGTTCTCCCCGCAAATGCAATCCGTTGGATAATTCTGTCCCGATGCGAACTTTCCCAGGAATAAATTTGCTATTGTTATTGTTTTCAATGGGAATATATTTACCAGTGACGTAAAGATTATCTTGGATTTCCAGTTTACCTGTGATGATTCCCCCTGCTTTATCTAAAGTGCGAGACAGGGGTGGAAAAGTTGATCGCAAATCCAACAGGGTTAATTGTTCACCGTCGTTATATAACAATGCTAAGGGAGAATAACGGTGAGTAATTCCCATTGGGGTTTGGGGTAGGGGATTACCTAAATCATCAAAAGACCAATCGATGTTGCTGTTGTTATTAACTTTGACTTTGCGGGTGGGAATTAACCAGTAATCTCCTGTGGTAAAACCTTGTTGGGATTTTGTTGGTTCAGTTTCTGCAAAAAATTGAACTTCAATCCCATCCTTTCCTAGATTTCCTAAAGGAATCCATTCAGAGTTAGTGGGAACCGTTGCGGTATTGGTGATTTGATCCCAACCTCTAACTCGGGGATGATATTTCTGGGGAAAGTTGATATTGTCAATGGGTTCCCCGAAAATGGTTGCAGAATCAAAAGTCAGTTTGTTACTACTAGTTTTACCAGCGAGTCGCACTAGAGTACCTGGTTTACCCTGCAATTGTCTCATATCATCGGTGATTTCTACCCATTGACCGGGAGTAAAGGATTGGGAAGCATCACGACTGAGGTTTTTGAGGTTGATTTGGTTTCCGTCGATTGACGCAATGGCAAAGACTGTACTACTGTTATTGCGTGACCATTTAAATGTCGCTTCTCCAACTTTACCCGGTTGATGAATCTCCACTCGATAGAGTTGATTTTCCCATTGCTGGGAGTTTTGTTTGATGTTCGCTGTCAGATATACTGGGGAAGAAGATATATCTTGACGCCATTGTTGGATTGCTAAGTCTCGATATGCTTCCAGGTTTTGTGCAATTGACAAATTTTGAGTCAAGTCTTTGAGTTGGTGTAGCTTTACCTGCCATACTGTTTGAGTACGGGTGGTGGTGTCTGGTCCATTTAAAGCAACTTCGCGGATGTTTGTATCTTCAATGGCTGTAATGTGACGTTGCCAAACATCGACATAGGCAAGATAATATGTATTCTGTTGCAGTTTATTGTCCCTAATATCTGCTTGTAGTGCTTGGGGATAATCGGGTTGGGTTTTGTAGGTAATTAACCGACGTAGTTTATCAATAGGATTGCTGACATCTCCTATCAAGGTCAGTTGGTTTTCTTTTTGATTTACCTGTTCGATTTGTAGTTGTTCTCCAGTGGGTTGCTGATTCTCACCCAAAACTTCGACCCATTGTCCCACTTCTAGGGGACGACCATCCACATTTAAACTTTTAACTCCCAGCAGCAACTTTTGAGTTTTCTGGATGACTGTAAAGGGAGTACCCTGTTGACGACGCAGGTTCTGAATTTTGCTGACATCTAAGACATCTATATTTATATTGCTGAGGTCAAAGATGATTAGGGACTTGTTCTTGTTTTCATTTACTTCTTGGATTTGTAGTGCTTGTTTCCCAATCCGTTGGTTATTCTCATCCAGGAATTCAATATTCCCTCCCACTTCTAGGGGAGGAGTATCTACATTATTTAAACTTTCAACTACTCCCAGCAACAACTTTTGAGTTTTCTGGGTGACTGTCAAGGGAGTACCCTGTTGACGACGCAGTTTTTGAATTTTGCTGACATCTATTTTGCTGACATCAAAAATCAGCAACTTCTCTATTTCATTTACCTCTTGGATTTGTAGTGCTTGTTTCCCAATCGGTTGATTATTCTCATCCAGAAATTCAATCTTTTCTCCCACTGCTATAGGACGACCATCCACATTTAAACTTTCAACTTTCAGCAGCAACTTTTGAGTTTTCTGGGTGACTGTAAACAGAGTACCCTCTTCGGGACGTAGTTTCTGAATTTTGCTGACATCTAGGACATCTATATTGATATTGCTGAGGTCAAAAATGATTAACAGCTTTCTTTTTATCTCTTGGATTTGTAGTACTTGTTCCCCAATCCGTTGGTTATTTTCATCCAGGAATTCAATATTCCCTCCCACTTCTAGGGGACGACCATCCACATTTAAACTTTCAACTCCCAACAGCAACCTTTGAATTTTCTGGGTAAGGACTGTAAAGGGAGTTGCAAATTCTAACTCGCAGAGTATACCATCAACATACAAATGACCGGGAGCGATCGCTAGGTCTATATCCCCATTTATATCCCCATTTATATCCCCATTTATATCCCCATTTATATCCCCATTTTTTATATAATATTTAGGGGTGGAACTAATTTTGAAGCTATCCCTAGTTTCTATCCCTGGTTGTACAACATCTATAACTGCACCAGAAGCACCAATCATATCTTTAGCGATAGATTGGTTAAAATAAGCTTGGATATCCGCTTGTTCATTCCAGTCCGCATCTAGTTGGACGCGACCCTGCTGCATCCGCACGCTAGTATAATGCTTTTGGGGTTTAAATGTAAACCGAGTGAAATCTCCCTTCATTGGTTACTCCGATACAAAAATGCTAACAATTGCTTACAATTACCAGCCTTTTCTTTTTGCTTCCCTCTGGAAGTGTCGGTACTATCTCCTCCAGAAGCTAACACCGTCAATCTGACCGCTTCTTTTTTTAAGTTATAAGCAGCATTTAAATCTCTGTCACACTCAAACCCACAGTGGTCAAAATTAAACACTCTTTGAGATAGTGATAGAGATGTTTTCTTCTCCCCGCAGTTAGAACAAATCTTACTACTGGGATAAAATCTATCTACAATGACTAACTTACTTCCGTAAAGTTTAGTCTTGTATTCTAGTTGCCTAGGGAATTGATAAAATCCCATATCAGCTATAGCTTTAGCTAATTTCTTATTTGCTAACATCCCTGATACATTTAAATTTTCTATTTCTATCACTGCGTGGTTTTTGCTTAGATAATTAGTGATTTGATGTAATGTATCTTGACGAATGTTAGCTATTTTTTGGTGTAGCCTAGCTATTTTTATTTGCGATTTTCTGTAGTTATTTGAACCAACTTGTTTGTGCCGATTCAAATATTGTATTTTTCCTAGTTTTTTTTCATACTTTTTATAGCTTTTTATTTCATCAAATATTTCTCCCGTTGATAATGTTGCTAAATGGTTTATACCTAAATAAATCCCGACAAAGTCAAGCTTTTTCTCGGTTTCATTGATATCTAATTCTATTTTCCAGTCAATAAACCACCTATCAGATTGTTTGCTAATTGTTACTGATTTGAGTTTATATCCAACTGGTAAAATCTCATAGGTTTTTATCCATCCAATGACTGGTACTTTTATTTTTCTATGGTGAGGCACTCTGTTGCTTTGGTTCCCAAAGTTGAAGGAAGTGCCGAACCCGTAAGGGTCAAGGTGAATTGCACCATCTAAAGGAAAAGAATCATGTCTGCCTTTTTTCTTGAATTTAGGAAATCCCTTGGTTTTGTTAAAAAAGGCTTTAAAGGCATCTGATAAGTGTTTTAATACATATTGGGGAGGGCATTTAGAGACATCATAATCCCAAGAATAGGTTGATTTTATCGATGCTGCTAACCATTTGTGTAAGTCGATGGCTGTAGTCAATTTAATTTTGGATTCTGGGTTAGTTTTATTATCTATTATTACTTGTTCACAGACGACTGATAAAGCTTGATTCCAAGCGTGTCTGGCTACTCCTGCATGTTGTGCCAGTAGTAGTCTGTGTTGCTTGTTGACCCTCAGTTGTGTTTTGAATCCTAGTAGCATAGTTGTATTGTACAATCAAATACGTTCTAAGGGTTACATGAGACGAAGATAGAAATCAATATAAGCATTCATTGAGTAATTGTTAGCTTTTGAATTACTGTTTATCAACCCTCACGTCATATAAAAAATGCTGACTTCTAAACCAAAGCGCAAATACTCTTTAAGACTAGCTTCTAAATTCCCCTGACGTTGCGGTTGTTTTAAATAACTAAATACTCCCATCTCGGAACCATCTTCTGCACCAGTACAAATTTCTACAGCACAGTTGTTACTTAATTGTGCATATCCAGGGTCGCCGTATTGACTGTCGGTAAATCTGGGTTGTATCCTTGATAAAATTAGCAACTTTTCTTGGAGATTTACCAAACCACGATTGAGCGATCGCCAAGTTGTTGTCGAGTCGGATGAGTAGAGGATATTACCGACGGTTGTTCCCACAAAGATATTACCGTTGTCGGGATGAATAATTATGTCTGTGATATCCGTATCGCTGAAATCAGCTAATGCTGGTTTCCAATTTTCTCCTTGATTTTGGGAAGAGAAGATATCACCACCGACAGTTCCTGCTACCAAGAAATTGTGGGATGTAAAGGTTGTTCCTGGGGGTAAGTTGGGACAGAAGGGTTGATCGATGGTAATTTCCCTGGGGGATATAACTGCTGTGACGGTTCTACTTTCTCCTGCTGCGGTGATACTCCTACCCAGGAAATCTTGTGTAAAATTGGTACTATTATCCCCTTTTACAGTTTGACTCTCGCTGTTTATTGTACCATCACCCAGTTTACCGTAGCTGGCTAAGGTAGTAATATCAGGATTTGTTAAACCTTGATTGACCGCACTCCAAGTATTACTGTCGGAATCGAAACGAAATACACCTCCTCTAGATGTACCTGCAAAAACGAATCCCGTTACATCTACTGTTAAAGCTGTAATTTCCAGATTTGTTAAGCCAATATTCACATCGGTCCACACTCTACCCAGATTTTGGGAACGAAATACACCACCTCCCTTTGTTCCCGCAAAAATTTCCCCATCAGTACTCACTACTATTGCTGTAATATTCAGATTTGTAATCCCAATATTAACAGGGTTCCATTTTTGTCCATTGTCGGAGGAAGCAAAGATACCATTCCCTGCGGTAGCAGCGAAGATGGTTGTACCATAGATGGCGAAAGCAGTAATATCTGTATTGGGGTTAGGAGTAGTGATACTAAAGCTATTGTTATTTAAACTTGGTTCAAAGGGAGTGTTAACCTCAAGGAAATTCTCTGAATCGATTTGAGTCACAATCCGATTTTGTCCACCAGCGGTAATCATATCCCCAATAGTCAATTCTGTGGTAAATTGGGTTTCCTCGTTACCTTTGACTGTTGTTCCCGTACTGGAGATTTTACCACTTCCCCCCTTAACTTCTATTTCTCCCCTGGGGTTCATCTGTATCCAAGGATTACCATTCTCTTGTGTACTCTTCTCCCTACGAAAAATACTACCCCCAACAGTACCAGCATAAATATAGGGACTGTTATATAACAAAGCAGTGACGTAGGGATTGGTTAAACCTTCATTGACTTCCCTCCATTTCCCATCCTTATTTTCATTCTCTTGATTCTCTTGATTCTCTTGATTCTCTTGATTCTCTTGATTCTCTTGATTCTCTTGATTCTCTTGATTCTCTATTTGTATTGGATACGATAAAACACCCTTGGATGCAGTACCAGCAAAGAGGAATTTCGTTTCAGAATTAACTGCTAAAAATGTTAAACAAGTAATAGCTGGTGGTAACTTATCAATATCGAACTCCTCAACTAAAGCTTTATCCGGTTGACATAAATAGCGTCGGGGAGTTTGGGAACTATGGGGAAGATAACAAAAACGCATACAACCAATTTGTTTGCGTAGGGTTGTCACTCTCCCAGTAAAGATGCTATTGCTAGCTTCTAGACTGCGTACCTTGGTGCTACCAAAGACGGTGGTTGTGTCTAAAGCTTCCACAGCAGTACCCATAGCAGAAATAGCAACCAATTTCTCCACATCTATACCCCCAGGGACTTCTGTACCCCAACCATTATCAATAATGCTATCTTCAATAAACAGTTTTGGTACTGTCTTTGCTAAACGTAACGCACCGCAAATACTACGATAAATACTGATGCTTAATTGGGAGTTATCTAATTTAAAATTCAGCGTATCTTGATTGCTGTCGGGAACGGGAGATTCTTCTGGACATCGCCATTGTATTAACTCCCGTAAGTGAGAAAATACTAACTGTACTTGTTTAATGGCTATCCTTAACAACATATCCAAACTTTGTTCCGGGTTTTCCCCTCCCAGTAAATTGCGAATCACATTCAGAAAATAGATCGCGATCGCAATTAATGTTAAACCCTCATCTGCTGCTTCTCCATTTTCTTCTTCTTCTTCTACTTCCACCGCAAGTACATTTAGTCCTCCCAATTGGGGAACTAGGGTACAATGATTCACCTGTAAGCTTCTAAAATTTCCTGGTAACACCGTCAGCTTACCTTCCACCAATAACCCCTCTAAAATCAACTCACCGGGATTACTTTTGATGGGAGTGATACCTTGCACATATAAATTACCTTGGAGGTGGGGACGATTACCATCAGCAGCGATAATTTTCAATGTTTTGTCTGCGGGAACCGTAATTGTCAAGTCACCCCTATAGGTTCTATTATCCGCAATCGTAATCACTTTCTGTCTTAACTCAAAGATATCTCTAGATACCACTCCCAAATTTTTCCAACCTTCTCCCTTCCCATGACTCACCACCCGCAAATTAGGTAAACCCAGCTGGGGTTGATTTCCCATAAACAGAATTAAACTTTCTCCCCCAAAACCACTCACATCCAACTGACAATCATTTTCCAAAGAAATCTCATTCCCCTTGTCATCCTTAACTGTCCCGGCTTTAATAGTAATAATGCTGCCATGTTTAGGAAGTCTAGGAGAAACAACTTCCAACAAGGATTTTTGGGAGTCAGTCTGATTAATCTCTACTTTCACCAGGGGAATCTCCACATATCCCAAACGGATATAACTCGACTCTGGATAATTCCCACTTTCCTCTTCCCGAATCAGAGAAACTTGTCCTTGACCAAATAATACTAACAGTGTTTCCCCTTGGTAATCTCGAAAATCAATCCCTTGATTATCAACCAACTCAAACCCACAACCATCACCATCCACCGCAACTCCCGGAGTCACCATCCCCTGCATTTTCCCTGGAATTGCAACTAAGCGCAAACCCCTCACAATTCCTAGTTGAAACCGCTTCTCCTCCCCAGTAATCCGACTAATTCTCCCTTCCTTGTCAAACTCCAACCGTGCGAGAGTAACGTAACTTCCCCTGGGATAACCATCCTCAGCAGTTTCCGGAACCAAAAATATATTCCAGTTAGAACCGACGCTGTAAGCAATTACCAGCAATCCTACCTTACCTATATATTCCCCATATTCCCCCGAATTTTGTTTCAAGTTAATGCTTTGGTCACAATCTAAAATTATTTCTCTTCCTTGTCGGTCAATTGCAACACCATCACTGACCCTGACTTCACTACTTCCCACCTCACCACTCACTTGCAATCCCCGAATTATACCAGGCTGAAACCTGGGACGCACTCCCTCTACAGCTAGAGAAACAATCTCCACCGCACCAACTATAACCTCCCCTAGCTTCACCCCCATTCCTTGTTCTAAATATTGCCATGCTTCCACAGAAAGATTCCATTCCTCAATTGCTGTCCCCAGGGGATTGATATCTGCGGATTTCCCTTGAGAAATCTCCCCAGAAATATATGCTTCCTCTGTTAAATTTCTCCCATAGGAACCACCACCCACATCCCCACTAAAACCGTAGAAATAACTCACCTCCACCCGACTCGGTGCTTCTTCCTCCAAAAAAGCCAATCTCCCTGATTCTGGATCTACCGCTACTACCTTCGTAGGAAAAGATTTCTCCTGCCAATTGACAGCAATCCAATCATCACTATCCTCTTCCTTGAGGGAAGTAATCCAAATTTCCTCCACAGGAATCGGTTCTGGTTGTCCATTGATAAAAATTTCCACCACCGGATCTGCATCAAAATAGCCGATATTGCTGGGTTTTATCCCCTCTAATAACAACTGATGACGTGACTCCAATTCCTTCTTCAAGGGAGGAATACGCAACAATGATGGAACATTTATTTCCTCAGCTAAATGCAGAATATCCGTTTCCGTTTGCGGCTGATTAAATAAGGAAAATTGCTCATACCCCAAGGAATTAAACGTATAATATCTATCTTCCCCCTCCACCATCCTTGCTGTGCCCTTTTCTACGGGATAACTCTGCAAACGCCAAATATACAACCCGATATTAGGTATATTGTGAAACCCTCTATCCCCTTGATTTTTACTGATATTAACCGTGTATGCTACCTGTTGTTCAAAGGGAGTACCCAAAAATTCCGGTTCCCCAGACTGACGCAGATTGACCGTTGTATTCCCAGAACGCAAATGGTTGAGATTTTGAGTAGTAGCTACACCCTGAAAAAATTCTACCGCTCTTGCCCGCCAATCAGTGATATCTCGCGTTAATTGTTCTAATATCGGAGCTGTACCCTTCCGTCTCCGGTAAGCGATAGTATTGGCAATATAGGCACGTCGCTGCTGCTGACCATAGGTAATATTACTCTGAGCATACAACTCCTGCACATCTAACAAATCACCAATATAGGGTACTACCCACTCGTCACAAGTCTCGATAAACCAGTTCTCATACAGGTTATCAATATCCTCCTCCAAGACTTGTAATTCCTGAGCTGCGATCGCCAATAATGCCCTTAAAGGTTCCCCCTGGATTTCGTCTCGCAGTTGGTAAATAGCTGGCAACAACTTATACAAACGGTCTTCTAAGGAATACTGATTCATAATACTGGCACGGCGGTTAATTTAATATCTTGGGAATTCAGTAATAACAACTGGGCTGGTAGTGCCCGATTATTTTCTTCATCCCACCGGGCTAAATCTGCGGTGAGAGACTGTTCTAAACCCCTGCTTGTACCCAATTTATATAAGGCATCCAAATCTACAGCCACTACCCCTTCCACCCCTTGGATGGTAGCAATTATTTCCGAAGCTGTAACATCTTGACCAAAATTGCGATTAGTAAAGGCAAATTTCGCCCTTAAAGCTGTGGTAACATCGGTGAGTAATGTTTCTGCCTGATAACGAGGATCAAACTGTAACTTGGCTTCCACATTAAACAATTGCTGTTCGTAGTCATCCACCTCCACCAACTGCACGGGGTCGCGGTTACTGTCAATTGCTGCTACTAATTGTTTGTAAAGGTTAGTATCAATATCGACCCCAGAACCATCCCCACCTGCTATAGTAATATGTACCAGCTGGCTCTGCCCGTTCCACAGGGGAACCGCTTGTGCCTTGCCAATACCAGCAAAGGCACGGGTAAAATCCTCAAAATCCTGTAGGGAAACAATCCTATCTAGGGTACGCACTTTTGATGGTGCTTTTTCCTTAGCTTGGTCTCGGCTTTCTGGGGATGCTGCACCAGTAGCTGCCAGGGGATTGGTCACCTCTACAATACCCAAGGGTCTCTTCTTCAACAAAGTGAGACTAAGAGCTCCAACTTGCCCCTCTACACCAATGCCACTACGATAGGTAGCGGTAATATTTTCTTCTCCCGTGGGTAAACGAGCACCATCCTCCCCGTCTCCAAAGGTAACTATAGGAGTACCATCGTTAGTCAGACGGATAATATAACCTTGGAGTTGATTATCTTTTTCATACAGGGTATCAACTTCTGACCATTTGACACCGTCTACCCGTACTTCTAAACTACTAGCAGCACCACTAGAGGTAGCAGCAGCAACGTAAGTCAGGGGTGGTTTTTTGAGGATAAAACTCTGATTGGGAATGGTGCCATCACCACTACCCATGACTTCAATCACAGTTTCCCCATGACTAGCCATGACTACATTACCGTAAATTGCCACGCTTTCTGGGTCGTAAGCATATTTTAAAGGCTTGACTAAAGTGAGAATCGGGTTTTCCTGGTCTGTGGGAGGATTTTTGATCGTGCAAACCTCACTGACTATACCATCCTCATCAGTCCCTGGTTGCAAGTAGAGGTCTGCATCGTTGGTGGTAATTACACCTGCAAAGCCATTAATATCCCGGACTTTCCATTTTCTCCCTTCTTCTCCCACTTCTTCTCCCATCATTGGTGGTGAAATGACCCATAACAAATCACCCCGTTGTACAGGAGTAGTATAAAAGCCGTCCTCAGAAATTAAAATCCCCTTACCACCAACTATCATATCATCTTGTGCAGAAATTGCGATCGCCTGGACATCGATATTATTTAACCCATTATTAATCGCTACCCAAAGTTCTCCATTATTATTAGAACGGAAAACCCCTTTACTAGCTGTTCCTGCAAATATCTCGACCTTGTGAGAATTCCATGCTAAAGTACGGATTTCTAAATCAGTGAGATTGGTATTAACTTGTTCCCACCGTTGTCCATAATTTCGGGAACGAAAGATACCACTACCAGCGGTTCCAGCAAAAATGGTATGAATTAGGAATCTTGTTCCAGGAGTTAAATTTCCTGAAAAAGGTGTATTAATTCTGATTTCAGTATCAGAGATGATTTCGATCACAGTTCTAGTTTCTTCCCCGACTGTGATTCTACTTCCCTTTTTCAAGACTTGTTTGAAAACAGTGTTAGTTCCTCTAACAGTAGTTCCTTGACTCGAAATAGTTCCTGACCCAGCTTGAGTTACAATCAACAATGAGGTAATAGTGAGGTTAGTTAACCCCGTATTGATGGTAAAAGGGGTTCTTGTGGGTAAATCGGGACGGAAAGGACTATCAATGGTCAAAACCTGAGTATTATTCTCTGTATTACTACCAATAGCTACAATCGTCCGACTTTGTCCCCCAGCATTAATCCTATCACCCACATTTAACTGTGCCAAATTCAACCCTATCCCTTGGACTGTGATATCATCGCTGGAAATCGTTCCCACTCCCCTCTCAATCTTAGTTAATTGCTGCCAGGTATTTCCTCCATCTAAAGAACGAAAAATACCTTTTTGAAAGGTTCCCGCAAATAAATCCCCAGTAACTGAATTCACCGTCAGAGTTTGAATATCTGCATTTGCTAAACTGCTGGGAAACCAACTATCACCATTATTCCGAGAAAGGAAAACCCCACCATTTACAGTTCCAGCAAAAATGATTCCCTGATTATCAATCACCAATGCTTGCACATTTGTATGCACCAATCCCCGATTCTTCTCTTGCCAATTATTGCCTTTACTATAACGGAAAATCCCCCCAGGAGTACCGATAAACACCTGTCCTCCCCCAGGAGAAATCACCAACGCTTGTACATTCTTCTCGGTCAAACCTTCATTTAAAGGTTGCCAATTTTTGCCCTTATATGGGGAATAAAATACCCCTTGTGGAGTACCAAGATAGTATTCTCCAATCTGTTCTGGGTCAATAGCTAATGCGGAAACATTGATATTAGTTAAACCTTGATGATTTCGTTTCCATTTACTTTCCTGGGAACTCCAGACAAAGAAACCACCAATATCTTGAACTATAGCCCGAATATGCTTGCCACTGACAATCAAAGTTTTACCTGACTGTAAATCCGGAATAAATTCACCCAGAAAAACCCTATCTTGGTAAATGGGGTCAAGAAATATTTGCTCTTGCTGTATGCTAACAGTTAACTGTTCCCATGCTAAAGCTAATACTTCACTTTCTATCATTACTTGAGTATAGCGTCGCCGGAACTTTTTTAGGTTAACTAATTTCTCCGGAAAAATCCTGGTAATTTCCCCAGCAAGATTAAACTCATCGCGGTCAGCAGTTACAACCCTATCTACTTTACAAGTCTGAAAAAGGTTTTCATCTGGATTTTCATCTAACAAAACCACCCAACTATCTTCTAATATTTGGGAATAAATAGTATCTAAATCAATTTGCACTTCCGTCTCCGTCAGTGCAAAATTGACCCAATTGTCATCTTCAAAGCCAGAAAACAAACTCCCAACAAAGACTTCCTTATCCTTCACCGCTAGAGAAGTAATATCCGTTGTCGTTAAACCTTCATTAACCCCAGTCCAATTATCACCATTATTTGTTGATAAAAATATCCCTTGATTCGTACCCGCAAATAAATAGCGATTCCCTCCATCTTCATAGTTAACTAGACTATAAACCACTATATTTGCAGGTAACCCCTCATTCACAATTCTCCAAAGATTTCCTCTATCCTGAGAACGGTATACACCGAAATTCGTACCAGCAAATAAGTAGCGATTCCCTTCCCTTTCATAAATAATTAGGGAATAAACCACCCTATTTGCATTTAAGTCACCATTGTTAACTGTTACCCAATTATTCCCTTCATCTTGGGAACGATAAACACCGTTATCAGTTCCAGCAAATATATAAGAAGTTCCCCCAATCTCATAAAAAATCAAACTATGAATTACCCTATCTGATAATCCATCGAATAAACCTTGGACTATCCAATTTTTTCCTACATCCTGAGAACGATAAATACCATTATCAGTTCCAGCAAATATATAATTTCTCTCCCGATTAGGGGTGAAGAAAGATGTACCGGGATTTAAATTACTACTAAAACGACTATCTACCTGCAAAGAAATATCGGAGTTGATAGCAACTATACTTTTGCTTTGACTCCCTACCGTAATGCTATCACCAAGCTTGAATTCTCTACTAAATTCCGTACCCTCACCCCTAACGGTAGTATCTTCACTCAAAATCGTCCCCGTACCCAAATTTGTCCTGGTGGTGTAAGTTAGCAGCGATCGCACCACTGTATTGGGTATACCTGTATTTACAGACAGCCAGTTGTTTCCATTTTGACCTTCAACCCGAACAGTCCCACTATGAATAGGTACCCAATTTTCACCATTATCCTTGGAACGAAACACACCACCCCCGGGAGTTCCCGCAAAAATATGTCCCCGTTGCGGTTCAATATACAGAGTTTGGATACTTAAATTAGTCAACCCTGCATTTACAACTTCCCAATTATTCCCCCTATCCTGACTGCGAAATATCCCCCTATTCGGTGTCCCTGCAAATAGGTATTTCTGAGACTGATTCCCAGCCAAACACAAAATATCAGTATTGGGTAAACCATTATTTCTGGTATTTCTGGGAGTCCAATTATTCCCATGATTATCGCTACAAAATATACCCCCAATAACTGTACCACCCTTAGCCTTTTTCACCTCATCAGGCATATCTTCCCATCTTGGGGCATTTTTGCCAAACAACGATGCAGCGTTGCGAAAGGCAAAAATTTGGGGATTTCGCAGGGTCCTAGGGATGGCTGCTGGCAGTTGTTTTTCCCAGGTGACTAAAGTGTAATTTTTATCAGCAAATTGTTCTACCCCCGTAACATTAAGTAAATAAGTTTCAATATCTTGTTCTCCATTACCAACTAATAAAATCCAATCACCGGGTTGGAGTTGAGTATTAATACCTTCTAAGTAAATTTGTTGAATATTTTTAGTAATATTTTGCGGTCTAGTTAATCGTGGCTTCAGGGTATTCCACGTCTGACGCGCCAGAATTTCTGCACTAGTTTCAAAGGTTTGGGGTAGTTCATTTTCTTGAGTGGGGATACTCATTATCGGAGTTCCCTGGGGAACAATAGCTTGATTCACATCTCCAGGAGTATCACCAACGGTAAATGCTAAGTAAGTGCTAGCAGCTACACCAGGACTGAGTTCGTAGCCAATGGTGCGGGCTAATTCCAATACTGAACGACGTTCCGTAGCGGTACGTAAATAACCTTCGTTGGCGATGCGTTCCTGGTAAAATGTTAATACGTCGGCAACTACAGCCCAAGCATCAAGAAGTGCGATCGCCGGATCTTCATGGGAACGGGTGGTAAGTTTTCCTAGGGGTCTTTTCTTTTGTGGCGTGTCAGCTGATACTAGTTCAGTAGATAACTGTGCTAGTAAGCGTTGCCGGAAGGAGTTATAATCACCAATGCGGTAGACTATAGCTGGCAATCCAGGTCGGTTGTAGATGGGTTTTGGTGTTTCTGAATTGCTCATGGGATGAAATCTGCTACATAAAACCTAGATAATGTTAGATATTTGTTGACAATTAAAAATTAAAAATTGGTAATTTCTAATTTGACGCTTTCTGGGTGCAATTTTTGGGTTTTTAAAAACTCCTAATTTCTAATTCCCAATTTATTTTGAATTTCTAATTTGACGCTTTCTGGGTGCAATTTCTCTAAATATGTTTTGACAAACTCCTAATTTCTAAGTTTTAATTCCTAATTTCACCGTTTCTGGATGCAATTTTTGGGTTTTGACAAACTCCTAATTTCTAAGTTTTAATTCCTAATTTCACCCTTTCTGGGCGCAAGCATTGCGCCCCTACAAATTCCTAATTTATAACTCCTAATTTGACGCTTTCTGGGTGCAATTTCTCTGTTTTGACAAACTCCTAATTTCTAAGT
>JAAUYD010052263.1_pt1 | contig 15647 bp, 13 predicted proteins | sample 7278101 | NCBI WGS metagenome assembly JAAUYD01 (sample SAMN14350128, study PRJNA611818) | marine sediment metagenome | isolation source: surface marine sediment (0.6m) | place: French Polynesia: Moorea | collected 2018-08 | reverse complement strand
CCCAACGGAACAGAAACCCAATCACCTATCCAACAACCCCGACCAGTAACTCCCAAAACCTTGATGGCCTTTCCATTTGATTCCTCATCGGTGACATTGGAACAATTCTCCCAATCCGGCCGTTTAATACAGAGTCATTGCTAAAACGAGGAGAAATCAGATGAAATTATGGCATTTTGGGACGATGATCATCTTACTATTCGCCTTCCAAGGCTGCACCCCCGCAGACCGCTTACCCACCACAGAACTGATTCAGGCGGATTGTTTCTGGTCCGCCACGGCCACCGCCTGGCTGGACGAAAACGGAAATGGCGTCAAAGATGAAAGTGAAACACCACTTGAGGGGATTGAATTTGTTTTGGAGCCTTCCGCTTACAGCCGCACCAAAACCAACAGTGACGGAGTCGCCCAAATTTTGGCCACCACCCCGGTCGATGGGAGCGAGGTCAGCTGTGATGACCTGCTGGCTGAAATGAATCCCTCTGTGTTCCCCACCCAATATGATGGATACCAACTAACCACCAATGATCAAGTACCCTATACCGGCTCCGATGCCGACTACGAATTTGGGTTTCAGCTAATCACCGCGGCCGAAGATCCAAATCAAGAGAATCTAGGCCAGATGGAAAACCAGGCAAGTGAACCGGTCCCGGATGATCCAATTATCATAGAAACCGAGCAATTCCAGGGAGTTATTTTTTCAGCAGGTTCGGCCCAGGCTCAAGATTTTGCCAGCTGGTTTGGGGTAAGCATTGATGGATATTGGACACCGGCCGAAAGCGACATCATTCAGCTTGAAAAAAATCTGCCTCTTTTTCTGGAAGCAAATAACCACGTTGGAACCCCTTATGGGGATGATCCACCGCTATGGGATCGGCTGCCCGAATACGGTCGTCAATACTTGGGAATCGAAATGGATGGAAAGCGCCTAATATTTGCCAATTACTTCTGTGATACCTTTGGCAGTAATTGGCAAGAAACACCCATTATCGTTCTGGATGGTGGCGATTGTTTCTTTGAAATTAAATACGATGTAGAAAACCAAAGCTTTATGTCAATCTATATCAATGGTGAAGCGTAATTTCGACGGAAAGAGGTAAAAATATTGAACTTCAGTACCCCCTCCCCCAATTTTCCCCCGGCCAAATTTCCTATTTGTTTGACCGATGACGGCACTTTCTTCCTACAGACCAAACGTCCTGGTCGAATTAATATTAAATTATTCTTGGAAAGCCGGAATTTTATTCAATTTTGAGTTCTTTTTCGTAAGACAACACATAATAGATGTAGTCAACAACAACAAATGCGTAAAAAAATTATCAACATCAACGGAAAATGTGAAACTGTAAGATAACTTGTACGTATAAATAATTATATTAGTAATAAGCAGAGTCAATACCAAGCAGAGATCAATCTCAACTTAACAACAGAGGATGTTATGAGTAACCAGAAAGATGAAAATAAATTTGATTTATTAAAAGCCATTATTGCTCAAGCTGCAGAAGACCTTTTTGCTGAGGAGCAAACGCAACGCGATGATGCTCGCAATTTCTTCGCCAGCAATTGGTACGCTCATATTAGCGAAACATTGATCCACTCCCAGCAGCAGTCCCAAAACATGCTGGGAGCGGCTGATTAATGGATTGTTTTTCTTTTTTAAAAACAGCTAAACGTCAAGGCCGATTCTAGATAAGGTCGCTGACAATTTTATTCCTCCGCTTTTTCCTGCCTTCACCCCTGCCCCAATAAGACGACAGACATCAGACTACAGACCCCTGTCTGGAGTTTTTGATATTTTAATCCTCTTTACTCTCTTTTCTCTTCTCAATAATTGTAATTGCCAAAGAAAGACCCCCTCTCCAAAATAAATCCATATGGATCTTTTTAATATTTTGCGCAATGTACCCTGGCGGCCGGGTATCGGTGATCCTTCCCTGGCCGGGTGGCTGACCGTATTTACCTACTTCGCCGTCGGCATTTTGGCCGTTGTTTATTACCAGCGGCAGCAGGCAGGCGGCCGGCCGCGACGAACATCGGCAATCTGGCTGTTAATCGCTTTTCTTCTCTTCTTCCTGGGCCTCAACAAACAACTCGATCTGCAATCCCTGCTGACCGCCATCGGCCGGGAAGTCGCCAAAACCCAAGGGTGGTACGGGGATCGACGCGGCGTACAGCTTGCCTTTATAGGGGTTCTAGCGGCCGGAGGCGGTCTGGTTATGATTTCCCTGGCCTGGCTGTGGCGACAAACGATTCGCCAACACGGGCTAATTTTTCTTGGGCTGGGAGCACTCTTCTTTTTTGTTTTAATTCGCGCGGTTTCTTTTCACGCCGTTGATTTGATCATTCAGCAGCGTGTCTTGGGGGTGCGATTCAACACCATTTTAGAATTGGGCAGTCTGATTTTGATCGGTTTCGGTCTGTGGCAAGCGATCAAAATCTCACGCGGAGAATCTGGGCTAAAGCGGCCGGCCGCAAGCGCCAGAATGGTGGTGCCAGCGGTAGCCGGCGTTTTGGCCTTGGCCGGCGCAGCGGCGGTATTTCAACTCCTATCGAGCGATACGTTTGACTGGACTTCAGATTTTGAAGCGGTCGTTGAACCATACCAGCATAGCGATCCACCGGGACCCAGTGCCGCAGACCCGGTAACCTTTACGGCCGCGTTTGAGTCGTTTCCAGACCAACCAACCCCGTTTGAGAGCCCCGACTGGGATATCACCGTGCACACTCGCGACTGGTCTACCTGGGATCAAATAGAGCCAATGACCGCCGTTTACGGGTCTGACTGCACTCCATATCCGGCTACTCACCCCATCGCCACTTTTGAAGAGAGCGTCTTTGGATGTGACGGCCGCCTGATTTCAGCTATCAACGGCAGTGAGTATGCGGCCACCATCGTGACCCCCGCTTATCTGGTTGACTTTAGCCAGGAAGAAGCGGTGATTTCCTTTGATATGAGCACCGTGCGCACCAGCGGCCGGGATTGGATCGAAATTTGGATCACCCCCATTGATGATCATTTGCAGCTCCCCGGTCAGGATTGGATGCCGGACATGAACGGTCACCCGCAAAATGCAGTCCATTTTTACATCGACCTGGGGAGCTGGCGGTTTTTCGGCCGAACCATCACCGCCGGACAGGTGACCGAGCTGAGCGGTGATTGGTTTGCCCTTGATGAGCAAATTGAGCCAAGCTATATCGACTTAACCACCTTTCAGATCCATATCAGCGGCGATCATGTGCGCTTTGGGGTTCCGGCCGTTGACCAATGGTGGGTTAATACTCCTTTAACCAACCCATTAATCTGGGAACAGGGAGTGGTTCAAATCAGCCATCATTCATTTGATCCAACCAAGGATTGTGAAGAGCTTTGCCAGCCAAACAGCTGGGTCTTTGACAACGTTACCGTTGATCCGGCGGTGCCGTTCACCCTCATTCAAACAGATACGCGCTTTATCAACCGCGGAACGGGGCCGGCCATCACCTTACATTCTTCTACCCCGGATCACGCCTATTTGCGCTTTGTGGCTTTTGCCGATGAGGTTCAGCTTTCGTTTGATCAAGGGAATACCTGGCAAGCCGCTCTGCGGCAGCAATATGCCAAAGACGATATCGGTTATCAGTCGTATTGGACCCCCATTCCCCCTGGCGTTGAGGAGGTGCATTTTCGCGCCCGCGATTTTGGTGGAAACGACTGGCAAATTCGAGATATTAGCGTGTGGGGAATTGGAGATTAGTTCGATTGGTTCGATTAGTGCGATTGGTGTGATTGGCTCGATTAGCAATTACACCAATACACGAATAAACCAATAACTACTAACCACTATCATGCAGCAATTCCCGCAGCAGAGAAACCACCATATGAATGGCTACCTGATTGCGGCCGCCAACGGGAATGATGACGTCGGCATGACGTTTGCTGGGTTCGACAAATTCCAGATGCATCGGCCTTACGGTGTTTAAATATTGTTTAATCACCGACTCAACCGAGCGGCCGCGATCTTCAACATCTCGCTTTAAGCGGCGGATAAACCGCACATCAGCATCGGTATCGACAAAGATTTTGACATCCATCAGCTCCCGCAGCGGTTTGTCGGTAAAAACCAAAATCCCTTCGACGATAATGATCGGGCTGGGAAGAATGTGTATCGTCTCCATCTTGCGCCGGTGATTTGTAAAATCATAAACCGGCATCTCCACCGGATGACCGGCCAGCAGTTCCTCCACGTGATGATGCATCAACTCGGTCTCCAGCGAAGAGGGATGATCGTAATTCATCTGCAGCCGCTCTTCCCATGACAGCTGCGGGCTGTCGCGATAGTAAGCGTCGTGGGCCAGATAGGCCACCTGTTCTGCCCCCACCATATCCAGAATTTGACGGGCCACGGTTGTTTTACCGGACCCTGTTCCCCCCGCTACGCCAAAGACAATCGGTTTTTTTATGCCCCATTCAGCCATCGCTTGCTTCTCCTCACGTGTAAAAAAACAGCCCCGAACGAAACCATTCGGGGCTATTGAGCCACCCATGGGATTTGAACCCATAACCTACCGCTTACGAAGCGGTCGCTCTGCCGTTGAGCTAGGGTGGCATGCAAATGATGAGATGGAAATTATACCAAGCCCTCAGGAGGCTGCAAAGGATTTAATCGGCCGCGGCTGCCTCCGCTTCCTTTTCTCTTTCCTCAATCGGTTTTAATCCACAAGCGACGCAGGTCGTTTGACTGGGGTCTTTCTTGTTTTGCTGAATCCAGATCCCCTGCTGGTCCGCTTTAACCGGCAATTTCCAGCTGGTGAATTCGCAATCCGGGTAGCGGCTGCACCCATAAAATGTGCGGCCGCGCTTGGTTTTCTTTTCGACCATTTCCCCACCGTTGGCGCAGGACACCCCGACCTTAACGAGGACCTGTTCCGTATGGCGACATTTCGGGAACCGATTACAGCCGATAAATTTGCCAAATCTCCCCTGCCGATAAACCAGATCTCCTTCCTCACAGGTGGGACATTTCCGGCCAACCGGTTCCACTTGCTTGCGAAGGTCCACTTTGGGAAGGGACGCATCAGCCACTTCCAGCCGCTTCTCAAAATTGCGATAAAAACCGTCTATAACCGGAACCCATTCGTTATCACCCTGGGCGATGGTGTCCAGCTCATCTTCCAGGCGAGCGGTAAAGTCAACCGACAGCACATCGGGAAAGTACTCGACGAGCATATCATTGACGACCATGCCGGTTTCCGTAGGATAAAGACGGCCGTCTTCACGGACTACATAATTGCGGTTCTGAATGGTCGAAATGATGCTGGCGTATGTACTCGGCCGGCCGATCCCGTTTTCTTCCAGGGCTTTGACCAGCGTTGCTTCCCCATAGCGGGGCGGGGGTTGGGTGAAGTGCTGCTCCGGGCGCAGCTTGAGCAAATCAACCACCTCTCCAACCAAAATATCCGCGGGTACGGTATTCTCCCCGTCATCTGGTCGGTCGCTGGGGGCGGTTTCTTCATAGACCGCCAAAAATCCTTGAAAACGAAGGGATGAGCCGGTCGCCCGAAAGTGATACGCTCGCTTTTTGACAGGCTTCGATTCATCTCCGACAAAGAAATCGGCCCGTACCGTATCGTAAACCGCCGAGGCCATTTGGCTGGCCACAAAGCGGAGCCAGATCAGCTGGTACAGGCGAAATTGATCGCGGGAGAGGTGCGATTTAATCGTTTTGGGGGTATTCCGCACGTCAGTCGGCCGAATCGCCTCGTGCGCCTCCTGAGCCGCCTTGGAGCGGGTTTTATAGACCGGAGGCTTGGCGGGCACAAATGAATTTCCATATTGATTGATGACATAGTCGCGCGCTGCAGCCTGTGCTTGCGCTGAGACATTCACGCTGTCGGTTCGCATATAGGTAATCAACCCGACAGTTCCCGATCCGGTGTCCACACCTTCATACAGCTGCTGGGCAATGCGCATTGTTTTGGTGGTATTAAATCGCAGCTTGCGCGAAGCTTCCTGCTGCAGGGTGCTGGTGGTAAACGGGGCTGCCGGCCGGCGGCGACGCGTGCCTACCTTGAGATCGCCTACTTCCCATTTTGAGCGCTCCAGGACGCTTAGGTGAGGCCGTACATCGGCTTCAGAACGAAGTTCGAGTTTTTTGCCTTCATAGCGGTGCCATTTTGCTTTAAACGACGGGCGCGGCTTTTGTTCAGCATATTTCTTTTGGCTCAAATCCGCGTCAACGGTCCAATACTCTTCGGGCACAAATTCGTCAATTTCCCGTTCGCGCTCAACCACCAGACGCACGGCCACAGATTGTACGCGGCCGGCCGACAGATTCCCTCGCACCTTGCGCCACAGCAGCGGGCTTAATTTATACCCGACCAACCGATCGAGAATGCGACGGGCCTGTTGAGCATTCACCCGCTGCATGTCAATTTCACGGGGGGATTCCAGGGCTTTTTCAACCGCCGGTTTGGTGATTTCATAAAAAACCACCCGCTGCGTCCGCGCCGGATCCATCTCGGCCGATTCCATGACGTGCCAGGCGATCGCCTCGCCTTCACGGTCGGGGTCTGTCGCCAGATATATTTCCTTGGCTTTTTCAGCCGCGGCCTTTAACTCTTTGACAACCGGCCGCTTTTCATTGGGAACCCTATATTCCGGTTCAAATTTATTGTCGACATCCACGCTCAGGCGGGATTTTAATAAATCGCGTACGTGGCCCACGCTTGATTTAACCGTATAACCCCGGCCCAGGTATTTGCCAATGGTTTTCGCTTTAGCCGGCGATTCCACCACAACCAGCTTTCCGGATCGACGGACGGTTTTAGACGATTTGCGCGATTTTTTCTTCTTCGCCTTCGATTTCCTCGGCTTGGCTGTAATTTCGGGTTTTGGTAATCCTTCATGCAGCGGTGTAGCCCCACGCCTGTACATGGTTGTGCCACATTCAGGACACGTTCCGCGAGTAGCCGGGGAACCATTGCTGGCCCATTCCGGCCGCGGGTCAACCATTATCCGCTTCTCTTTACACTTAAGACAGTACCCTTCAATTTTTGCTTCTTGACTCATAAAATACTCTGCCTTCTCCTAACGAGCAGGCGGCAGCTTTTCCTCAAAATAGTGTAAATCTTTCTTCCAGCCTACCGGGCAACTGAGAAACATGCAAATATTCAAACCCCAACGGGCTTGTTTCTAGGCATCTCCCTAATAAAAAATCGGGATGAAACCGCCCCTAACTGTACCGTTCCAGGTCAGAACCGGAGAATCCCTCAACAATTTCTTTAACCTGACGAATATTATCTTTGTGTACGACGAGGATTGACTGAGGGGTATTGACAATGATAAAACCTTCCAAACCCGGTGCAACAATCAGTTTGTCACTTTCATAATTGTAAATCAAGCAATCTGATGAATCGTTATCAATGACTAAACCGCGGTTGACGTTTTGTGATGGGTCAGGATCAATTGATTCTTTTAGGGCGTAGAGGGTGCCTGGATCACTCCAACCCATCGGGGCGTGGAGAACGCCGGCGTCTTCATTATTGAGATGGGTCAAAATGGCATCATCAAAGCTGATAGATTCCATTTGAGGATACAGGCGATTGAGGGTGGATTGGTACGCCTCGTGGCCGATGGTGCGGCCAATTTCATCTAAAATTTGCCACATCTCGGGCATGAATTTTTGATATGCGGCCGTAATGTAATCCACTGAGGTTACAAAATAGCCGGTATTCCAAACGAAATTTCCGGCCGCAAACATCTCATCACATTGATCTTGCGGCGGCCGATAAGTTAACCCCCCAAAATTGTAAAACGGCCGGCCGTTGTTTTGACCGCGCTGTTCACCAAGATCAATCCATCCCAAATTGGCGTTGGCGAAGCGAGGCGTCTCACCCATAAACACAATTTTTGCCTTTTTATCCTGAATAACCTGCTCGGCCGTGGCCATCACCGACCGAAAGGTATCCACTTCCTTCATGTAGTTGTCGCCCCATAAAATAGCCACCGGCTCACCCGGCCGGCTGACCTGCTGCAAATGAATCATCGCCAAACCCACAGCAGCAGCGAGGTCTCGACGCATCGGTTCACCGATCACGTTATCATCGGGCACCATCGGAAGCTGATGACGGATAATGTCGGCATACCGCTCATTGGTAGAAATGAAGATATTTTCCCCACCAAACTGCTCCCAAACCCGGTCGACCGCCAGTTGAATTGTCGATCGATCACCAATAATCGGCTCAAACTGTTTAGGTGAGCTAGACAGGCTGATTGGCCAGAGGCGGCGACCAAAGCCGCCGGCAAAAATAACAACTTTCATAATTTAAGATTCCTTCTTATTAAAATTAAATACTGTGTAACAGATGCTTTCTTAACTTTTGACCTTGCTGCCACCTTTCTTAGCCGATGAATGAATCCATCGGCCATGGAGACCGAAACCGGATAGTTTTTAACGCGATTTATCGCGTTTCGGTTTCCATAGCGGCCGAATTTATTCGGCTGCGGCAAAATGGTGTATCTAAAATAAGAAGTTAAGAATATTTTTGAAACAGTGTATTAAATCGGTAACCCACAGGGCTGATGGAATATCCATAGCGGAAGATATCCAATGTATGATATGTGGTTGAAAATCAGAAAAAAATACGATGTGTGTTTCTTTTTATCAGATTTTTTAGCCAGCAGTCTATCCGACCATGGGTCTATTTTATTTTTTAACGCAATGCATACGCCAGATGACCCTGCTGCCGCACCACCCCTTTTAATTCTAAAATAGCCAGGGTACTGCCTACAATGGGAGCCGGCAGCTGGGACAGGCGGCACAACATGTCAATATGCTGCGGCGCGTGAGACAAATGGGGCAGCAAGGCTGCCTCTTCGGCCGATTCGGGGAGCGTTAATTGGACCGGTGGCGCAGGGGCAGTTTGCGTACCCAACTGCAGCTCTTCCAGGATATCATCCAATCCGGTGACTAGCTTGGCCCCCTGCTGAATCAACCAGTGAGGCCCTCTGCTGACCGGGCTGTTAATTGGACCGGGTACAGCAAAAACATCGCGATCCTGTTCGATCGCAAAGCGGGCTGTAATCATAGCACCGCTCTTGATATCACCTTCAATGATAACCGTCCCCCACGTCATGCCGCTGACGATGCGATTTCGGGGCGGAAAATTTTTAGCCTGTGGCTTGGTGCCCAATGGATATTCGCTCAAAATTGCGCCCTGATTGTCGTTGATAATCCGGGAAACCAGCTGCCGATTTTCTGGTGGGTAAATCACATCTGCCCCCGAACCCAGTACGGCCACAGTCCGTCCACCGTGATCCAGCGTGCACTCGTGTACAACTGAATCGATGCCCCGAGCCAAACCACTGACAACGGTCAGCCCACAGCCGGCCAGACCTCTGGCTAACTCTTGGGCAATTTGACGGCCGTAGCTGGTCAAACGTCGCGTTCCCACCACGGCCACAGCCCGGGAATCTACCGGCTGCAGCCGGCCGCGCATGTACAAAAGCGGTGGAGGAAAGGAAATTTTCTGTAGGAGTTCCGGGTATTGGGGGGAATTCCAGGTTAGTAAGGTCACGCCGGCCGCATCAATGCGTCCGATTTCGCGATCGAGATCCAGCTCATCTCGCACTTTCAATAAATTTGATAAAGCCCGTCGGTCAAGACCAAGCCGTTCCAATTCCCATCGCGAAGCATGCCACGCTTCTTTTAAGCCGCCAAAAAACCCTTGTAGGGCCCGCAATTTTGCCCCACCAATGCCTTCTACAAGGTTAAACCCCAAAGCATATTTTAAATCTCCCTCAAAACTCATTTTTCCTGCCTGTTTATGAAGGTCGTTCGTCTTTCAACTCGCCGGTAAAACGGCCATTCAGAAAGCGAGTTGTGCTCAACGCTATCTTAATAAACGCAGTAAATTCATTTTGGGGACAAAAATGGGGGAATTGTTTTAATCGGGCAGTAAGCCGGGAATGAGTTTGACGGTGACCAGCCGTTCAGATCCGTCAATTGACAGAACCACTTCTTCCGTATCGGGCAGCAAAACTTCACCCAAATCCTCACCGTTGACGACAAAAACGTCGTTCGCTCCGGTTTGAATGATATCCTGAATGGTGCCCAACAAACGGCCGCTATCGGTTTGAACGCGCATACCCATGAGCTGAAAGAGAAAAAACTCGCCCTCTTCCAGGGGAATCGCCTCTTCAAACGGCACAAATATTAGCAGGCCCCGCAGGCGATCGGCCTTATCCCGATCGTTGATGCCTTTTAACCGAATAAGGACCTGACTGCGATGCAGGCGAAACCCGGCCATTTCATATGGTTTGAGCGTTTGATTTTCGTTGCGGGCGAGATAGACGGATTTTAGGACAGCAAAACGATTGGGATCTTCAGTCATGACCGTCACTCGCAGCTCACCACGAACCCCGTGCGGGCGGGTAATACGGCCGATAATGACGTGTGAAGGTTGATGAACAGGGTTTGACATGCCGGTCTAGACGACTTCGACAGAGATCCGTTTGCCCAGCCGCGCGCCCTGAACCTGAGTTAAGGTGCGAATGGCGTTGATGACTCGTCCTTTTTTGCCAATGAGACGGCCCATATCATTGGTGTTGACGCTCACTTCCAGCACAACCGATGATTGGCCTTCCACCTCGGTGACGACCACGCTTTCCGGATCGTCAACCAGGGATTTTACGACATATTCGACCAATTCTTTTGACATTTGCAGCGTATCCTCCTCATTGTTACACCACAGCGGGTGGCTTGATCAACGCTAGCGATATAGTTCAGATTTATTTAGCGTGGAGCGAGGAAACCGATCAAGATGATTCTTCTCAAGCTCCCGATCGGTTTCCTTCTCTCCTCGATTTATTTATGCTTCGCTTTCGGAATCTTCTTCTGCTTCCGTTTCTGCCTCAGGAGCTTCTTCCACGGCCTCTTCTGCTGGGGTATCAGCGTCCGCGGTTTCTTCTGGTTCAGCTTCCGGTGCTTCTTCAACAGGGGCACTTTCAACGGCCGCTTCTTCAACCACGGCTTCTTCTTCTATTACAGCCGCTTCTACCGGAATCCCGGTAAACTCAGCTACCAGCTCTTCAAGCGCTTCCCCCTGGTGCAAACGTTTCAGGCGATCAAAGGTGCCGCGCTTTTGCAGCATATGGCGAACCGGGTCGGACGGCTGGGCGCCAACACTGAGCCAGTGCAGGGCGCGATCTTCTTTGATCTCAACGGTGGGGGGATCGGTTAAAGGATTGTAGTAACCGATATTTTCAACAAAGCGACCATCGCGCTTGAACTTGACATCGGCAACCACAACGCGATATTGTGGCTGCTTCTTTTTGCCTTTGCGGCTTAAACGAATACGCAACATATCTTACCTCTCAGATACGGTTTTCCCTGACGGGATTGATTGAGAACTACAGCTACCTGTCGGATTGACGGCCGAAAAAATCGGCTGCCGGCTGTAGATAACGTTCCGGCTGGCAAGCAATAAAAATACTTGAGCCGTAAAACGCACAGCACGAACCACATCCGCTGGTCTCATCTGAAACAATGGATATGGGATGTGCTGTGAATTTTACGTCACATCACCTGAACTTCTTATTTTGTCAAGTTGGCAAACGACATTTTTAAGCGGAAAAGAAAAATGTGGCCACCACAAAAGAATTATAAACCAAAAGGATTGTTCCCGCCGCCCAGCATCCCACCCAGGGCTTTTAATCCACCCCGTTTTCGGAGTTGGCCCATCACTTTTTGCATGTCGCGAAAATCGCGCAGCAGTTTGTTTACCGCCTGCACCGAGGTGCCAGACCCGGCCGCAATGCGGCGTTTGCGGCTGGCCTTGATTAATTTTGGCCTCTGGCGTTCGAGCATCGTCATCGACTGAATGATCGCCTCTATCCGCTTTAAATCTTTCTCGGCCTCGGACATATCAACCCCTTTGGCGGCCTGTCCAAAACCGGGGATCATCTCCATGACTTTACCCAAAGGACCCAATTTTTTTATTTGCTGCATCTGGGAAAGGAAGTCATCGAGGGTGAACTGCCCTTCAAGCAGCTTCTGACCCGCTTTGGCCGCTTCCTCCTGGTCCATCTCTTCCTGGGCTTTCTCAATCAGGGTGAGGACATCACCCATTCCCAAAATTCGACTGGCTAAGCGATCCGGATGGAAAATCTCCAGGTCGCTGAGCTTCTCACCGGTTCCCAGAAATTTGATGGGCACGCCGGTAACTTCGCGCATGGAAATCGAAGCCCCACCGCGGGCATCACCGTCGATCTTGGTCATCACCAAGCCGGAAATGTCAACCGCTTCGTTAAAGTCGGTCGCCACTCTGACCGCTTCCTGCCCGGTCATGGCATCGGCTACGAGCAGGGTTTCGATCGGCTCGGTCTGAGATTTGATCGCCTTGATTTCATCCATCATCATGGCATCAATGTTAAGACGGCCGGCGGTATCGAGAATTACAACCGTATGCCCTTCTTTTTTACCCAGAGCCACGCCGTTGGCGCACACCTCAGGCGGTGAACCGTCCGGACCTTCGTGATAAACCGGTATGTTGAGCTGCTTTCCGAGGGTTTCGAGCTGGTCGATAGCCGCCGGGCGATACACATCGGCCCCGACGAGGAGCGGGCGGCCGCCTTTTTTGCGCAGATGAAGGGCCAGTTTGGCCGACATCGTTGTTTTACCGGCCCCCTGCAGACCCACCATCATGATAACGGCCGGCGACTGCATCCCCAAATTTAAGCGGCCGGGTTCACCCAGCGTCTCCATCAGCTCTTCGTGAACGATTTTGACAACCTGCTGCCCGGGAGAAAGGCTTTTTAACACTTCTTGACCGATCGCCCGTTCTTTAACCCGTTTGATAAACCCCTTTACCACCTTGTAATTAACGTCCGCTTCGAGAAGCGCCAGGCGGACTTCCCGCAGGGCGGTATCAACATCCGCATCGGATAACTTCCCGCGGCGGCGCAGGGTATCAAATGTTGCCTGTAGACGATCTGTCAATGATTCGAACACAATGTTGCCTTCTTGTTTATACGATAAGAGCGTTTTAAATTAAATGCATGATTTAGGGAAAACAAGCGCTAAATAATAACCATTTTGCATGCATGTTGCAATAGGTGTTGATGAAAAAAATACTTTGGCTGTACAAGGTTACGAAGGATGGCGACGCGATGCCAATTCCCGTGTCAAAGGCGGTAGAATTGTACCGGAAGGGGCGTGAAAGGCAAAATCGGCCCAGCTGGTCAGCGCCGTGGGCTGCAAATTAATCTCGACCAGCAGCGCTCCACGTTCAACCGCCTCAACGGGCAGAGAGGCAGCCGGCTGCACCAGGGCCGATGTGCCCACCGCAAAAAACACGTCTGCGGTGCGGCTGGCTTCAACGGCCGTTATGAGCGCCCTGGTGGGCAGCGTCTCTCCAAACCAAACCACATCCGGCCGGAGCAGGGTCCCACAGTGGGGGCATGCCGGCGGCTGGCCGGATAGCTCCTGCCAATGGGGGATCACGTGTCCATTCTCAACACACTTGATCCTCTGGAGATTGCCGTGTAATTCGATGACCTCTTTGTTTCCCGCTAAATGATGGAATCCATCGACATTTTGGGTAATTAAGGTAAATGAAGGAAAGAGGTCCGGCCATTCAGCCAGAGCATAATGACCAGGATTGGGCTGTGCACCGTCAATGAGCTCACGTCGCCAGGCGTACCACTCCCACACCAACTTTGGATTTTGCCGGAACGCCTGTGGGGTTGCCAACTGCTCCGGATCGTATTGTGACCAGATGCCGGTCTGCGCATCGCGAAATGTGGGGATGCCGCTCTCAGCCGACACCCCGGCACCGGTTAAAACAACCACGCGGTGAGCGGCAGCGAGTTTGTCAATTAAGGAAGGTGGGAACATGGGGGGAGATATTGGTGGTTTGGTTATTGGTATATTGGTTATTGGTGAATTAGTTTATTGGTGTATTAATCAATCGAGCTAATCGAATAATCGAATAATCAAATCAATCGAACCAATCGTAAATCCTCATCCTTTAAACCATCGTTTCAACTTCGCCACCATCCCCTTATCATCCTGACCATCCACCTCACCGGTTTGGCCGTTGATCAGCAGGTCAAACTGTCGATCTTTGCGCAGGTAATGAAATGTCCAAACGGGGAGCAGCAGCAGCTTGTATGATTCTATGATGATCGACCGCGTGTCGCATCGAATCGATTTTTCATCGAGCTTATCCCCCCCGGCTAAGCCGTGCGGAAGGCGTCGAATTTGTTTCGTGATGCGTGATCGAGCTTGATTTGAGGCATCGGATAAAGCAACGGTATACCGTTCGGCCGGCCAATCGGCCAAAAGCCGTGGATCATACGGCACAATTTGATCAAAATCATACCCTTTGATCAATTCGTGGATCAGGGCATTTTGGTGAGACATCGCTACAACCGCATAGTCGTTAAAAAAGATGTATTTGCTGTTAAATGCCGGAACGCTTTTAAATTGACCGCTCCGCTGATCACCGCGCATCACCTTGCCGTGCCACTGCACTTCCCCACCGATATCGAAGGTCCAAACCGGAATATACATACCGCTCATCGGTGACACTCGCGAAATATCCTGTCGGGTAATCCGCCGCTCTTTGAACCAGCGAACCACCGCCTGTTTGGCATCGTCTTGGGTGAGGGCGAAGGGGATAACCCCCTGTGGTGGAATGAGTTCAATTGTTTCGGCCGCTTCAGTGACATACACAGACGAACAGTAAGGGCAGGTCACCGAAAGCGTAGCCGCCCCCAGCACAAATTCTGTGCCACATCCCTGACACTGCATCAGCCGCATTTGCACCGGCCGGGCATCTCCGCGGACCGTATGAATGGCGGCATCAAAATCCTGTTCGAGAGCTCCCTGGCCAAACTGCTCATCTTTTTGAAGGTTAATTTTGGCGGATGCATCCTCGGTATGATGGCAAAATGGGCACACCATCAGCTGCTGCTCCGGCTCAAAGCGCATCGCCCCGGTGCATTGGGGACAGGTCATTTGCTTTGAATGGGCGGTTACCGGGGCGTCCGGGGCGGCCGCTGAGCTGTTTTTCTCGAGGAGTTGGGGATCGATGCGGCCGTCAAGAAGCGCCAGCTCTTTGCGAGCCGGCCCGTTGGCCGGATTAATGGCCAAAACCGCCTCCAGACACAATCTTTTTTCAGCCGGGTCTTCAACAAGGGTGGCCAAACCCAGCCACGCTTCCATCTCTTCTTCATGGTCCCCGGTTTTGAGAATCACCTGTTCAAAATAACTGCGGGCCACCGGAATTTTGCCATCGTTAAAGGCACCGGTTCCAAGATTGAGCATCGACCGCATCGAATTTTCGGGGATGCGGCTGCCGGATACCATCCGGCGCAGCGTTATCAGCTCTTGAATACTTTCTTTCTTTTTGATTTCCACCGGCCGTGTAAATCCACAATGTTCACACAACATCTGTGATCCATCACCGGAGAAAACCATCCGCTTCTGGCATTCTGGGCATGTTCGATCATTTGACATGTAATTAGTTTAAGAAATTTGGTCTGCAGAGGCAATGGGTATTGGGTGTTGGGTGTTGGGTGTTGGGTGTTGGGTGTTGGGTGTTGGGTGTTGGGTGTTGGGTGTTGGGTGTTGGGTGTTGGGTGTTGGGTGTTGGGTGTTGGGTGT
>JAAUYD010175089.1_pt1 | contig 15648 bp, 14 predicted proteins | sample 7278101 | NCBI WGS metagenome assembly JAAUYD01 (sample SAMN14350128, study PRJNA611818) | marine sediment metagenome | isolation source: surface marine sediment (0.6m) | place: French Polynesia: Moorea | collected 2018-08 | reverse complement strand
TAACATCAGGGTGATATTTTCGCGCAAGACGGCGATAAGCTTTTTGTAAGTCTTCTTTACTGGCGTTACGGTCAACCCCAAGAATATCGTAGTAGTCACCTGGCATAGATCGTTAGTTTCGCTTGTTTGTGGGTAATGGTTGAGTGATAGGCTTAGTAGTTACTTTAACAAACTATTGTAAACAAAACACTATTTTGGATGGTTTTTATGATCCTCATTAGTGATTATAAATTTCTCACAAATTTCATTTCACCTTTCATCACCCCCTCTGATTCAACGCCAACGGGAGTCCAACCAAGGTGAAGATAAAAACCGTAAGCTCTTAAACTCGGATCATTTCCTGTTAATAGCCAAATTTCTTTAATCCCTTTGTTTTTGAACCAATCTTCTGTTGTATCCATTAAAGCACGACCTATTCCTTTATTTTCAAACTCAGGTAAGACAAAAATACCAAAAATTGTTTTTTCGGTTAGATTAGCAATAGAAAACCCTACGGGTTGACCTTCAATTTCAGCGATCCAAGCACAACAATCTATCTGCAACATTTTAGCCACTGATACTGGTGTAATGCCAAGGGCTGCAATTTCTTCACGAGATTGATAGTTTTCTTTAACACGGATTCTAATGTTAAAAAGTGTTTCAATGTCTTCTGTTTGAACAAGACGAATATTTATTGGATCTGATTTAGTCACTTTTCTCATAACTTTTATGTTTGATGATTTTTCAATTTTTTTAAATCTTCTATATTATTGCTACATAAAATAGAAATATTGTTAGTAATTTTTTCTATTGACCAGTTCCACCATTGCAAGTGTAATAATAAATCAATCACTTCATCTGCAAACCGTTTTCTAATTAATTTAGCTGGATTTCCCCCAACAATCCTATAAGGTTCAACATCTTTTGTCACCACTGAATTTGTAGCAATGATTGCGCCATTCCCAATGTTAACACCGGGCATAATTAAAGCATTATAACCTAACCAAACATCATTACCAATAATCGTATCTCCTTTGGATGTTCCTGCAACGGACATGGTGTTTTCCCAACTATGACCAAAAATAGAAAAGGGATAAGTCGTAAAATAATTTAGGGGATGATTGCTACCATTCATGACAAATTTTACATCACTGGCAATGGCACAAAATTTTCCGATAATTAATTTATCGCCAATAAAATCAAAATGATATAGCACATTTTTTTCAAAATTATGAGGATTCTCTATGTCATCATAATAAGTAAAGTCCCCGACAATAATATTGGGATTTTTAATGATATTCTTGAGAAAACAAAGACGTTGGTAGTCTTTTAACGGGTAAATTGTGTTAGGGTCGGGATAAGCTGTCATTATTAATAAATCTGCCTGAAGTCGTTTTTTTGAATAAACGATATTAGAAAAACTAACTATTAGTAAAGCACAAAATTGATTCATGATCAAAAAATATGCTAACATAGTTTGAAGTTCATTAATGACTAGAACATGATGGAAATTTATCCTAGCTTAGTAACAGTTATGGCCTTAGTGGTCTATTTTCTGATTACCCTAAATGTCGGTCGTAATCGGTCTAAATATAACGTAATTCCTCCTGCAACCACAGGAGATCCTAACTTTGAAAGGGCGTTAAGAGTTCAACAAAATACCTTAGAACAGATGGTATTTTTTCTGCCTTTGTTATGGTTATTCTGTTTCTATATTAACCCAATTTGGGGATCAGCTATTGGAGGATTTTGGATAATTGGTCGTATTTTATATGCTCTTGGATACTATCAAGCTGCGGAAAAAAGAATGATCGGTTTTGCTATTAGTTCGTTAAGTAGTTTAATTTTATTAATTGGTTCTTTAGTGGGGATGGTTTTGGTGTTCATTAAATAATTTTGTATGAATTTCAAGAAAACAAACATCTTTAATAGAACTGAAGGTGTTTGTTTTTTTGTATAGTAAAATAGAGTTAGTTTAGAGTCAAAAAAGAATGCAGCCTTTATTTATTGTTTTAGAAGGAATTGATAAAGCAGGAAAAACAACCCAAGCAGAACTATTAAAACGCTATTTAATTAACCAAGGAGACTCCGCAATTATTAGTTCTGAACCCACAGAAGGAGTCATTGGTAAGTTGATTAGAAAAGCGATGCAAAATCAAGTCTTTATGATTAAAGATAAAGCCAAATTTGATCAACAAATGGCCTATTTATTTGCTGCAGATAGACATTATCATTTATACAATGAAGTAGATGGAGTTTATAAATTAATTAAACAAGATCACTATCATGTGATTGCTACTCGTTACTATTTTTCATCTTTGGCTTATAATTCTAATAATCAAGAAGAGTTTAACTTTGTTTATGGATTAAATAAACACTTTCCTAATCCAGATTTAGTGATTTATTTAGACATTCCTTTAGATATTGCCTTATCTCGTCTTAAAAATGCCCTCTATCAAGAAGTTTATGAAACTCAAGAAAAATTAGAGCAAGTTAAAGAGAATTACCAAGAAATTTTTCAATCTTATAATGGTCAAATACTCAAAATAGATGCTAAAAATAACATCGAAAAAATTCACCAACAAATTATAGCTTACCTTGAAAAATATTTTAATTGAGGTTATAGTAAAAATAATATCACATCTATATTTAAGTTAAGCTTTTTATGAACCTAAGCTCAAACCTTTCCTATTTACCAGAAAATACTCGTAAAGGATTGCAATTTGCTGATAGTCGTTGGCAAGCTTTACGACATAATCAAGTAACAACTTCAACCGTTATTACTGAAACCAATGAATCCTTAAGTGACTTTGATGCAGATATTATTATTTGTGGAGGAACTTTAGGCATTTTAATCGCTACAACCCTACAAAAACAAGGAAATAGGGTTATTCTTGTCGAAAAAGGAAAATTAAAAGGAAGAGAACAAGAATGGAATATTTCCCGTCAAGAACTCAATACCTTTGTAGAACTTAATTTATTATCAACTAGAGAATTAGAACAGGCGATCGCAACAGAGTATAATCCAGGAAGAGTGAGTTTTCATAAGGGATATGAATTATGGGTTGAAGACGTTTTAAACATTGGGATTGATCCTGTTTTTTTACTAGAAACCCTGAAGGAGAAATTTCTAGAAGCGGGAGGAAAATTATTAGAAAATACCCCATTTAACTCAGGAGTGATTTATGATAATGGAGTGTTAGTCAAGGCTGGTAATACTGTCTTAAAATCTCGCTTAGTGATCGATGGAATGGGGCATTTTTCTCCCATTGTTCAACAAGTAAGAAAAGGAGATAAACCTGATGGAATTTGTTTAGTTGTTGGTAGTTGTGCTAAAGGCTATACTAATAACGATACAGGAGATTTAATTACCTCATTTACGCCGATTTTAAATCACTGTCAATACTTTTGGGAAGCGTTTCCAGCAAGGGACGGAAGGACAACTTATTTATTTACTTATGTCGATGCTGTTCCTGAGCGTTTTAGTTTAGAATTTTTCATGGAAGAATATCTAAGATTACTCCCAGAATACCAAAACATAGAATTAGATAAATTACAATTCCAACGGTTTTTATTTGGATTTTTTCCTGCTTATAAAAACAGTCCTTTAAAGATGTCTTGGGATAGAATTTTACCCATTGGAGATAGTGCTGGTGGTCAATCTCCTGTCAGTTTTGGTGGGTTTGGAGCAATGGTTCGTCATTTAAAACGTTTAACTGTAGGGATAGACGAAGCATTAAAAATTGATGTTTTAGATAAAAATTCTTTATCTTTATTACAACCTTATCAACCAAATATATCTGTAACTTGGTTATTCCAAAAAACCATGAGTGTTGGGGTTAATAAAAAGGTTTCTCCTAACCAAATTAATGATTTAATGAGTGGGGTTTTTCAAGTTATGGATGACCTGGGAGATGAGGTTTTAAAACCCTTTTTACAAGATGTGGTTCAGTTCCCTGCTTTAATGAAAACTTTACCTTTAGTGAATCCTAAATTAGTGTTGCCTATCTTACCGCAAGTAGGTATGCAACCCCTACTAAATTGGACAGTACACTACTTTAATTTAGCTGTCTATAGTGGATTATATCCTGTTGGAAAATGGGTTAAACCTCTGACAGCCAACTTGTCCCCCCAACAACAATATTATTATCATCGTTGGTTAGATTCCTGGAAATATGGGTCAGGAGGGGATTATAATGAATCTCCAGTTGACTCTTAATACAAACTCATAACAGTTTGATCATATCCCTGTATTTTGTCCTCGTTTTCAAGATAAACTACAGTATGATATAAGATTGTTGTTGATATCATCATGAGTGTAGTTAGCCAAGTTATTCTAAAAGCAGACGATGAACTCCGATATCCTAGCAGTGGTGAACTCAAGGGTATCCAAGCTTTTCTGAGTACAGGGGAACAGCGTGTTCGCATAGCTGAAACCCTTGCTGAAAACGAGAAAAAAATCGTTGATCAAGCCCAGAAAAAATTGTTTCAGAAACGGCCTGATTTTCGCTCTCCTGGGGGTAACGCCTATGGTCAAAAGCAGTATAACCAATGTTTACGGGACTATGGCTGGTATTTGCGTTTAGTTACCTATGGAGTTCTAGCAGGAAGCAAAGAACCTATTGAAAAAATTGGGTTGATTGGGGTTAAAGAAATGTATAACTCCCTGAATGTTCCTGTCCCTGGAATGGTTGAGGCCATTCGCTGTCTCAAAGAAGCAGCTTTAGGACTCTTGAATAATGAAGATGCAGCAGAAACGGCTCCTTACTTTGATTATATGATTCAGGCCATGTCGTGACGACTCCCGACACCGACCCTAAGAGGGTACGGTGCGGGCTTCTCCAAATCCCGAAAGATAGAGAGAACTTCCTTAGAGATAAGATCAGTATTAGAATCAACTATTACTGGCTTACCTTTACGGCGTTTTATAGTGGGGAACTCGTCCAGCCCCACTCGTTTTATGTTGATAGCTGCTGATATATCCCTATCAACCAAAACTTGTTCAATTTCATCCCAATATTCTCTGATGTTGCAATCAGTAAAAACGAAATCATCACGATAACAAAGTAGTTGGGATGTATAGTTAGGTTTTACTTCAATCACAGCAACTCTAGCTTTTTCAGCTATGTAGTTAAAGATTGAAAAAAACTGTCCAAAAGCAGCATCAGCCCAAGACTTATTGAGTCCTCTGCGCGCACTTTGCCCGTTCGGGAGATACTTACCAGTATCATCTTGAACGGGCTTATTTTTTCGACTTAATCCCTTAAGATTAAGTTGTTCATGAAAGAAAACTTGTTTTCCTGTTTTTAACAATTTATTGGCTGTCTTATAAGCATGATCTTTCCTGGCTCTAGCAATTCTTTGATGTTCTCGACTTTCTCTTTTAGCTAGTTTTATTCTGGCTTTACTCCCCTTTTTTTTATTAGCCTTACGTCTTGAAACTTTGGCTAATCTTGTTTCAGATTTACGCAAGGATTTAAGAGAAGGCAATTTATTTCCATCGGAAGTAGCTAGATAATCATTTTCATAAAGAACAGCATCTATACCAAGAGAATTATCCCAAGAAGGGATGATTTGCTCAGGATTAAACTTAGGAATAGTTGGGTCATTAAGTCTGAGATTTACATACCAACCATCAGCTTTTTCAATGATTTGAGCTTGTTTAAGAATTGCTCCATCAGGTAAATATCGGTGCATTCTTACTTTAATTAACCCTATCTTGGGGGTTTTTAAGTAGAGATATTTCCCACCGACAGAACAAGAATGAATACTTAATCCTCCTCCTTCAAATATCATTGACCGAAATCGGTTACTAGATTTAAAACGAGGTTTTCCCGATCTTTTGCCTTTACTATCTCCTGAGATGTAACGAGAAAAAGCTTGATCTACTCGTTGACAAACTTCCTGCAAGGTTAAAGAAGGAACCTCTGATAAATCCAGTTCTTCTCCCGACCACCTAACAGTTACGACATCTTTTTTGAGAAGAGGTAACTGTTTCTTTTGAGAGTAGTAATTCGGCTTTTCTTTTAACTCAGGAAGATGACAGATTAAAGGACAAGAATTAATAGCACAGCGATTTTCTTCCCACCAATTGAAACGCTCCCCCAATTGCCGATTAAACCAAAAACGACAAGCCCGTAACCACCGATTTAAGGTGATTTTCTGATCTGTTGTTGGCAGTAATCGATACTGATAGGTGGACTTCATTAGAGTAGGCTTATTATGCTACTCTGATTTTAGCGATATTTTGAGAAGGTATCAATGAACAAAGATTTTGTTTCTTCGGGTAGGTCTGTCTCTGATTTAAAAGCTCATCTAGTGTTAACTAGCAAATATCGTAAGGATGTTTTTACAGGAGAAATGATTGAGCGTCTTAAGGACAGGATAAACCCGAATAGATTATTTGTAAAAATTAGGGGCATCGAACCCCTAATTTTTACCCGCCTTTCATCCCGACACTAAAATATCGGGGGTACTCACCTTCGGCTCGATACATCCCCCTCGTTTATAGTGCGGGGCTTCTCGGCGGTTAGCTAAAATTCCATCCCTGAAACTATAGCACCATGCACTAAAAGATGGGCTAACACTGTCCTGATTTTAATGTGTAGTGCTGTGGACGGAAAAGACACGAGTTCATCGTGTCTTTTTTGTTAAAGAAAAATCTAAATTTTTCTCATCACCCAAGCAAGATAGCTACAATGAAACTATGACAAAGTTCATTAGGTTTCCTTTTTTTTGTTTAGTTATTGTTGTACTAACCTACAGTGTTTTTGGTTGGTATGTCGGTACTTCTGCTATCACCTGGAGTGATTGGTTAGCTAACCAGGGAGAAGCTTGGGGATGGTTTTTAGAAGACGAGGCCATTTTTGTTCTGCTTCATCTTTTAGCTGGAGGAGTCGTCTTACTGATTACTGCTAGTTTAGCAGCTCCTGTTGCTATCATCACAATTGTTTTTGGTAGTAGCTTTCAATCAGATAATAAAGCTATTGTAGCAGTTTTGTTATGGTCATTTATCATCGTTTTAATGCTTCGTTGGATTGCTTGGTTCGCTCAATTTTTTTTGTTACTATCTGCTGCTATTTTAGCTAAATTGGAATTACAAAAACTAGGGTATCCCCAATGGCAAGTGATGTCTATGTTAATTATCTTGTGTTTAGGGGGGTTTGCTTTAGGATTACTGGGTTATTATCAGTTTCATTAACTGTCAATTATTTATAGTGAGTCACCTCTGTTTCTTTGTGAAGGGCGCGAGTTTGTTCTAGAATGTTCTCAATATTTTCTTGGGAGAGGTTTTGAACATAGTTAATTTTAATTTCTTCCAATAAATCATTCAGTAAGGATTCAATTTGCTCAATACTCTGTTCTGCTTGTAATTCGCTTCCTAAAGATTGACTAAACTTCTCTACCAACTTTTCTAAGAGTCGATCAAATTCCGAGTCTTCAATTAATAATCCTTGCAGTCCAATGGATACCCCTTGATACAGTTGAGATACTAATCTGTCTGTTAATTGATGCTGCATCATCTTGACCCCTGGGACATTTTCTAAGCCTTGATAAGCAGGGGTCTGGGTTAGAGCTTTGTCTACATTATATCGTAAAAATTCTTCTGCTTCGGGACGGATTTCAGGAATGACTTTATTAATTACTAAATTAGCCATAATTTTGACTAATTCAGAAGTTTCATCCACATCATTTATGTCAATATATTGATTAGCATTTTGTTGGACTAAAATGTTACGAATCGTTCCATCTTTGATGGTTCCTTGAATTTGATTAACAACTTGAATAATCACGACTTCTGTAATATCTTGGGCAATTCCTGCTACAAACCCTTGACTTGCTTGTTTTTTAATCGCTTTAAAGTTGATTAATTTTGCTTGATCTAAACGGATAGTTAAAGGAATAATTCTCAGGAAACGAAATAGGGGAATTAGCAAGAAAATATCATACCAACGCCATAACATCGCATCAAACCAACTAACCCCTATATGACGACGACTAATTAACCATGTTCTAGCTAAAAATTCAGCTAAAAATAGTAAGAAGAAAGGGGTATCAAGTAAGCCAAAATTATCAACAGGCTCACCACTTTCTCCTACAGGACGAAAATAGTTTGTAGCGATTAAAGGTTCAATTTCTTCCTCAAAAAAATTAAGTTCATTTCGCCAACCATTTTCCTGAAAATTATCAGCACTCCAAAAGGTTTCAAAGGCTTCTCTTGCAGAGCTTTCTTTCGTACCAAAAACATGATTTCGCATTTTATTTTTAATGCGTTCTAAGGTTCCTGTTTTATTAGCTATCTGGAACGGGTTTTGTTCAATCATTTGTAAACTTTCTTCCCGTAAATCAGCTAATATTTCATTAATATTTTCTTGAAATTCATTGTTTTCTGATGAATTAGAATTAGAGAATATTTGTTGATTAACAGATTGATTTAGGGCTTCATTAAGATTATTAACTTGTTGTAAATATTGAGCTGTATTTCGATAAGGTTCAATTCCTTTGATAATATCATACTGAGTAATTAATGTTGAAAGAGAACTCGGTATTATTTTTAAAGGAGGTTGAGGAATTTCCCTTTCAAATGTACCAATTTTTATATACAACTGAATTCTCCCCTGTAACCAAAAATCTCGTAAAGGAATGTAACTTAAATCAAAAATTACTAATACATAGTTGGCTAAAACTATCAACGCCATAATTTTTTCAAACCAAAGACGAGGACGAAAAGATTTTGTTTGGGAAACCGAAGACGCTTTTGTTATTGTCATATAAGAATCATCCCACCTGGGAAAATTTGACTAAACTTATTATAGAGGAACTTTCTTATTTGTCTAGGAAGTCTAGATTTTTATATAGTATAGTAAGACATATCTTACTCAGATTACAAGTTAGCTATTTCTTTTTTTAATTTTCACACTCTACAACTAATCAATATTAATAATGACTGCAAATATTCAAAAATCTTATAGCTATAAAGTGGGTGGAAGTCTAGGATTTGACCATCCCACTTATGTAGAAAGACAAGCAGATAAAATCCTTTTAACGGCGTTAAAAGCGGGGAAATTTTGCTACGTTTTTAACTGTCGTCAAATGGGAAAATCAAGTTTAAGAGTGCGAGCAATGCACCAACTACAAGCGCAAGGAATGAGTTGCGCTTCTGTGGATATTACCAGTTTAGGTAGTGATATTAGTCAAAAACAATGGTATAGTGGCATTATTACCCAATTATTTTTAGGGTTTAATTTAGTTAGAAAAGTTAACTTGAAAGTTTGGTTAAAAGAACGACAAGACTTATCAGGAATTCAAACATTTAGTGAGTTTTTAGAAGAGGTTTTACTGGTTCATTGTTCTGGAAAAAAAGTTTATATTTTTATTGATGAAATTGATAAAGTTCTCAGTCTAAATTTTTCTCTCGATGATTTTTTTACAGTCATTCGTTTCTTTTATAATCAAAGAGCGGAAAACCAAAAATTTGAACGATTGGTATTTTCTTTATTTGGAGTTGCCACTCCGACAGATTTAATTCAAGATAAAACACAAACCCCTTTTAATATTGGTTTTCCCATTGAATTAACGGGGTTTACTTCAGAGGAAATAGAACCTTTAGCCCCTGGTTTAACGCCGATTACTGACCATCCTCAACGGGTTCTTAGGGCAATCTTAGACTGGACGGGAGGACAACCTTTTTTAACGCAAAAAGTCTGTGATTTACTTTTAACTCAATCGAAAATTATTCCTCCTAACAAAGAAAAAGAATGGGTGAATAAAATGGTCAGAGAATTTATCCTTGAAAATTGGGAATCTCACGATGAACCAGTTCACCTAAAAACCATTCGAGAGCGAATTTTTAGGAACGAAAAAAGAGCCGGAAGACTGTTAGGAATGTATCAACAAATTTTACAACAAGGGTTTTTAAAAAGTGATGAAAGTCCCGAACAAACAGAATTAAGACTGTCAGGTTTAGTGGTTAAAAAAAATGGTAAATTAGTGGCTTACAATAAAATTTATCAAACAGTTTTTAATGAAGAATGGGTTAAAAAAGAACTAGAAAAAATTAGACCTTATTCTGAAATGTTAACAGCTTGGGTTAATTCTAATTATGAAGATAATTCCCGTTTATTAAGAGGACAAGCTCTCAAAGATGCTCTAACTTGGGCAATGGATAAAAGTTTAAGTAACCTTGATTATAGATTTTTAACAGAGAGTCAAAACTTAGATAAACGAGAAGCAGAAATTAATCTAAAAGCTCAACAACAAGCTAATGAAATTTTAACCCAAGCCAATCAAAAAGCCCAACGAATGATCCGCTTAGGTATGGGCATTTTAGCTCTTTCTGTCCTAGGAGCTACCATTGCCTTTACCCAAGCTTGGATAGCCTTTCAGAAGCAAAAAGAGGCACAAATGGGAACCCAATTAGAACAAATAGGAGATAGTGCATGGCGACAATTTGAATTTGAACAATTAGAAGGTTTAGTATCAGCAATGGAAGCGAATCAAAAATTAAAAAATATCGTAAAAGATCAAAGACTTCTAGAAGATTATCCCGCCACTAGCCCCATTTCAGCCCTAGAACAAATTCTCAACCGTATCCAAGAAAAAAATAAATTAATCGGCCATCAAGATGCCGTTAATAGTGTCAACTTTAGTCCTGATGGTCAATGGATAGCCACTGCTTCGAGTGATGGAACCGTTCGTTTATGGAACCAGCAAGGACAACAGAAAGCCATGTTAACTGGCCACGAAGGCAATATCTATGGGGTGGCTTTTAGTCCCGATAGTCAAACCCTTGCTACTGCAGCCCAGGATAATACGGCGAGAATATGGGACTTACAAGGGAAACAACTAGCTGTCCTCAAAGGTCATACCGCCTCCGTTTATAGTGTTACCTTTAGTCAAGATGGTCAACGCATTGCCACCACCTCACGGGACAATACCGCCAGAATTTGGGATAAACAAGGTAACCCCTTAATGCTGTTAACAGGTCATACTAAATCAGTGGATGATGTGGCTTTTAGTGCAGATGGTCAACAGATTGCCACAGCTTCACGGGATGGAACTGCTAAATTATGGGATAATCAAGGAAATTTAAACAAAACCTTACAGGATAATGAGTTAGCTTTTTATAGCATTAGTTTTAGTCCTGATGGTCAACAAATTGCTGCTGGGGCTAGGGATGGAACCATTAAAATTTGGGATAAACAGGGAAATCTGACCTTAACCTTAAAAGGTCATCAAGAATTAGTTAATAGTGTCGTGTTTAGTCGAAATGGCAAGTGGATAGCCAGTGGTTCTAGTGATGGAACCGCCAGACTCTGGAGTAGAAAGGGACAAGAAATAACTGTCTTAAAAGGTCATCAAGACCCCATTTATGATGTGTCCTTGAGTCTTCAAGGAACGGAATTAGCCACCGCTTCGAGTGATGGAACGGTTAAGTTGTGGTCAGTGAAACAGACACCGAAAAACGGGTTTAATACTATCGATAATTATATTACCAGTTCTGACTTTTCTCAAGATGGTAAACTATTAGTAATCGCCGATGAAAGTGGGAAGGTTTATGTTTGGAATTTACAAGGAACAAAGCTACAAGAATTTGAAGCTCATAATAGTGGCATTAATGCGATTAGTATCAGTCCTAATGGTAAAATAATCGCAACAACCGGTAATAATGGCACTGTCAAATTATGGAATTTACAAGGACAATTATTGGGAGAACTAAGGGATAATAATGTACGAATTTATAGTATTAATTATAGTTCCGATAGTCAAACATTAGCCATTGCTAATCGTTCAGGAGAAGTTTGGTTATGGAATTTACAAAGCCAACCTTATCAATTAATTCAAAAATTTAAAGCCCATGAAGATACCATTACCCATGTGATTTTTAATCAAGATAATCAAAAAATAGCGACAGCATCCGTCGATGGGACGGCACAAATATGGGACTTACAAGGTAATTTACAACAATCTTTTTCTGGACATCAAGAGGCAATTAATTGGTTGAATTTTAGCCCAAATGACCAGCATTTATTAACCGCTTCTGAAGATAGTACCATCAAATTATGGAAGCCAAAAGGACAACTTATTACTACACTAAAAAGTGATTTATTTCCCATTTCTCGTGTTAAGTTTAGTCCCAATGGAGAGTATTTTGTTACCGCTTCTCAAGATGGAACAGTAAGATTATGGGATCGAGAAGGAAAGCTACATACAAAGATGAAAGGTCATCAAGAATCCCTTGAAAGTCTCCAAGTTACCCCCGATAATCAAACTATCTTAACAGTTGCTAGGGATGGCACGGTAAAAATGTGGCCAATTGAATCAGAATTGGCTCGTTTAAGTTCACTTTTAAACCAAGGATGTCACTGGTTAAAAGATTATTTAATCACCCGTCCCCAGAAACAAGAAAAATTATCCACTTGTTCTCCTGGGATGTCTCCAAAAACCCCTTAACTCAATATTAATATTTCATTTTGTTACAAAATATAGGGGTTTACACTGCCCAAGTTTCCCAGGCTATGTTAGGGTAGAAGAGATTGAGAGTTTTTCGAGTTCGGTTTCAGCATTGGTTGTGATTAGTAATTGGTTCGTTCCTGTCTACATCGCCTGGTGGGTTTCCGAAAATTTAGTGGATTCTCTCGTAACCTTCTAACTTATTTTTGGAGACATCCCATGACAATTTATGTAGGCAATATATCTTATGATGTAAACAATGAGGATTTAAAAGAAGTTTTCAGGGAGTATGGTACAGTTAAACGGGTATCGCTTCCCACAGATCGCGAAACAGGAAAACCCAGAGGATTTGGTTTTGTGGAGATGGAAAACGATGAGGAAGAAGCCTCTGCCATCGAAATGCTAGACGGGGCTGAGTGGATGGGCCGACTAATGAAAGTTAATAAAGCAAAACCCCGCGACAACTCAGGGCGTAATAGTTCTGGCAGTTTTCGTAAGCAAGGGAGTTTTTCTCAGTAAAGTTCTGCTTAAAAAGCATTTATAGTTTAGTTTTTTTCTCGCGCTTTTAATCCTAACAAAAGCGTTTTTTTGTCGTGAAAAGAAACGGATTCAGTTGTCTTCATGTAATATTAAGTCAATGAATGAGGAGAAGCCAATGTTAGAAACCTTGAAAAAAGCTTATCAAGAGAATCCTAATCGTACCCTTGCTATTGGAATAGGAGCTTTAGTCTTAACCCCTATGGTTATTCCCTTATTAAAACCGGTAGCCAAAGCAACAGTCAAAACCGGGGTCATTCTCTATCAAAAAACCAAGGGAACCTTAGCTGAAGCAGGAGAAGTGATGGGAGATATTATCGCTGAGGCTAAAGCAGAAGTGATCGCAGAACAAGCAGCAAAAAATGCTCTGCCAACCTCTACCGTAGAGGGATTCCATAGCAATCAAGATTAGCTTTCTCTTAAAAAGTAGCCTGAATTGGGCAGCGTCCTTTATGATCCAAGAGGACACATATCTTATCAACTAGGGATACCGTCTTTTATTTAATGTAAAGGTGTCTTTTTGCGAAAACTTTGTTACTAACTAACTTATGGACTTTTCTAGCAACATTGCCAGTCAACTCAATGCTGGGACAATTCTACCAGAAGGAATTGTGATCATTACCCTGATGGTGGTTCTCATAGGGGATCTCATTGGGGGACGCAACGCCAGAATGTGGCTACCCTACGGGGCGATCGCTGGTTTGTTTGCCTCTTTGTTTGCCCTTTATAGGGCTTGGGATAGCCCATCGACTATGGGGTTTCTGGGGGCGTTTAATGGGGATAATTTAAGTATTGTCTTTCGGGGGATCATCGCCTTATCCACGATTGTCACTATTTTAATGTCTATTCGCTACGTAGAACAAACAGGAACTTCTTTAGCTGAATTCATCGCGATTATGTTAACAGCGACTTTGGGGGGAATGTTTCTCTCTGGGGCCAATGAGTTGGTGATGATTTTTATCTCTTTGGAGATGTTGAGTATCTCGTCTTATTTGATGACAGGATACATGAAGCGTGATCCCCGTTCCAATGAAGCAGCGTTAAAATATCTTTTGATTGGGGCTTCGAGTTCAGCCATTTTCCTCTACGGTAGTTCTTTGTTATATGGCTTATCTGGGGGAGAAACCACCTTAGAGACTATCTCAGCAAAAATTTTGGCCAGTGATAGTAGTTCTTCATTGGGACTGGCGATTGCTTTAGTGTTTGTCATTGCCGGGATTGCCTTTAAAATTTCGGCTGTTCCTTTCCACCAATGGACTCCCGATGTCTATGAGGGTTCTCCAACCCCTGTGGTCGCGTTTTTGTCTGTGGGGTCCAAAGCAGCTGGGTTTGCTTTAGCGATTCGCTTATTGGTGACAGCTTTTGCTTCTATTGTGGATGAATGGCATTTAATTTTCACCGCTTTGGCTATCCTCAGTATGGTGTTGGGGAATGTGGTAGCATTGGCACAAACCAGCATGAAACGGATGTTAGCTTATTCTTCCATTGGCCAAGCCGGGTTTGTGATGATCGGCTTAACTGCCGGAACCGATGCGGGATACTCTAGCATGGTGTTCTACTTATTAGTTTATCTATTCATGAACTTAGGGGCGTTTAGTGGGGTGATTCTTTTCTCCCTCCGCACCGGAACCGATCAAATTAGTGAATATGCAGGACTTTATCAAAAAGATCCTTTATTAACTTTAGGATTAAGTCTCTGTTTACTTTCTTTAGGAGGGATTCCCCCCTTAGCTGGATTTTTTGGTAAGATTTATCTCTTCTGGGCCGGTTGGCAAGCTGAACTCTATGGACTGGTGTTATTAGCGTTAGTTACCAGTGTGGTTTCGATTTACTATTACATTCGTGTGGTGAAAATGATGGTGGTTAAAGAACCCCACGAAATGTCTGATGCGGTTAAAAACTATCCCGAAATTCACTGGAATTTACAGGGAATGCGTCCTTTACAAGTTGGCTTAGTGTTATCAGTTATTGCTACCTCTCTGGCAGGGATTTTATCAAATCCTCTGTTTAGTTTAGCCAATGATTCTGTAACCAGTACCCCTATTTTGCAATCATCGGTGGCCAATACTCGTATTTCTCAAGTAGAAATCCCCTCTTCTTCCATTAACCCATAATTTCAAGTAGGGTGAGCATTGCCCACCCTACTGTGTCATTGTTATCGAAATTTGAGGTATAGAATCGCCCTTGCCCTAACGCTATTCAATATGAAACTTTAATTTCACGATCGGCACAAGGCTAAGTAGGGAAACTGCAAAAACCAGCAAACTAGGGACTTCCCTATGTGGATTATCAATTGGAGAAAACCAGGGACAACAGCTTTCTAGTCAGATGCAAGAGTTTTCTTTACTTGACGCAGTTCTCCTTCAGAAAAAAACAAATAGGAGTTAATAGCGAACCTCCTAACCTCTTAGCCTCTTCATGATTCACTGTATTTTTAAGTTTTCCGTCCAATACCTCCTTCTTCATTAAGGAAAGGAGAAAATATTTTTTTTATTAATAGGGTTGTCTTCTAACTATTATTATAGACGACAAAATTAACTCCAATTGTTAAATTAAAATAAAGATAGTATTTGAACACACCCCATCTAAATCAAAGATTATAGATGGGGATTCATTGGCACCCAGAAAGTTGTAAACTTCTAAGTGTCTCCAGAGTTACTGGTGTCCGCAGTGTATTTG
>JAAUYD010124943.1_pt1 | contig 15648 bp, 12 predicted proteins | sample 7278101 | NCBI WGS metagenome assembly JAAUYD01 (sample SAMN14350128, study PRJNA611818) | marine sediment metagenome | isolation source: surface marine sediment (0.6m) | place: French Polynesia: Moorea | collected 2018-08 | reverse complement strand
GCTAGTTTTATAGTCATATTTATATGACTTTGACTATTAGACTGGGACTTATAGTCCCAGGTGGGTGTGATGGAAACCCCATCATATTTTATGGGACAAACCACTAGGGTATTGCATAGAAATTGGGATGCTCCCAGTTACCCACATAGCAGAACCATTCAGAGGAAGAACTGATGCAAGTGAGAATTATTTCTGCCCCGGAGGTGAAAGCAGCTTTACCGATGTCAAAAGCCATTGAAGCAATGAGGCAGGCTTTTGGGCAACTTTCTGCTGGTGAAGCTAGTGTACCCCTGCGCAGCCAAATTAATACGGAAGGGGGGGTGACGTTGTTAATGCCTTCTTACTTACAGCGTTCCCGTGATTTGGGTGTGAAAATAGTTTCTGTTTACGGAGATAATCCCAGTTTAGGCTTGCCGATGGTGACGGCGACAGTTTTGGTACTAGATTCCCACACAGGACTACCTAAAGCCTTTATAGATGGTAACAGCCTTACAGCTATCCGTACAGGGGCTGCTGGGGGTTTAGCGGCACAACTGTTGGCACGGGAAGATGCTAAGATAGTAGCCTTATTTGGAGCCGGAGTACAAGGACGTTGGCAATTGCAAGCAGTTTTAGCGGTGCGCAATATCCAACAGGTGAACCTAATTAGTCGTACCCAGGCTTCAGCCCAGAAGTTAGCAGCAGAAATTGCCACTTGGGAAAATCCTCCTCTGGTTAATTTAGTATCCACCCCCACAGAAGCAATTTCTAATGCCGATATTGTGATTACTGCTACCAGTTCCGCAACTCCCGTATTTGATGGCAAGGATCTCAAAGTTGGTACTCACGTTACAGGAGTTGGTTCTTATACTGCTCAAATGCAGGAAGTAGATGCAGTTACAGTTAAAAGAGCAACAATAGTAGTTGACTCCCGTTCGGCTTGCTTGGCTGAAGCAGGAGATATTATTATTCCCCAAGCTGAAATTGACGCCGAATTGGGCGAAATTGTCAACGGTGTCAAACCTGGAAGGGAATCCCAGACACAAATCACATTTTTTAAGTCTGTGGGGGTAGCAGTACAAGATGTAGTTGCAGCATCTGCTGTTTTAGCACAAGCAGAGGCAAAAAGTTTAGGAACATTGGTAAATATAGCAGGATAAATGGGGGAACCCACAGTTATGATTAACACAGAACCCCGGAATCGAATTGCAATTATGGGGGCAGCAGGTCGTGATTTTCACAATTTTAATCTGGTATATCGGGATAATCCCGCAGATGAAGTAATTGCTTTTACTGCCACCCAAATTTCTGGAATTGCCAATCGTCGGTATCCACCTTCTTTGGCAGGGTCTTTATATCCTGACGGCATTCCGATTATAGACCAATCCCAGTTAGAAGAAATATGTCGCCAAAAACACATTCATCAAGTGGTATTTGCTTATAGTGATGTCACCCATGCGGAGGTGATGCATATAGCTTCCCGGGCAATGGCAGCGGGGGCAGACTTCCTCTTACTGGGTCCTGAAAGCACGATGTTGTCAACAAAGGTGCCAGTAATTGCTGTATCTGCGGTGCGCACTGGCTGCGGTAAGTCCCAGACGGCTCGTTGGTTGTCTAAATTACTGCGGCAAAAGGGTTTACAGGTGGCGGTGATTCGTCATCCCATGCCCTATGGAGACTTGGAAAGTCAGAGGGTGCAACGTTTTGCTACCAGAACTGATTTGGATGCCGCTGCCTGTACCATAGAGGAGCGAGAGGAGTATGAACCACACTTAGATAATGGCAACATTGTTTACGCTGGAGTTGATTATGCCCAGATTGTGAAATTGGCAGAGTCAGAGTCAGATTTGATACTTTGGGATGGCGGCAATAATGATTTTCCCTTTATTCGCCCCGACCTGCACATTGTCCTGGTTGATCCGTTGCGTCCGGGACACGAAACCACCCACCATCCGGGAGAAGTAGTGTTGCGGATGGCAGATATTGTGGTGGTTGCGAAGGTGAATGCAGCGGCGACAGCAGATGTGCAACAGGTAGTTAATACGGTGCGCACCGTTAACCCCACTGCTGCCTTGGTGCGTGCTGCCTCTCCCATCCGTCTGGAAAACCCAGATGCTGTTAAGGGAAAACGGGTGCTAGTGGTGGAAGATGGACCGACAACCACCCACGGTGGCATGGCTTATGGTGCTGGTTATGTTGCTGCCACTGATGCTGAAGCCGCATCAATCGTAGATCCACGTACATTTGCAGTACCAGAAATTGCAGATGTATATGCTCAGTATCCCCATATCCGTTCAGTTTTGCCAGCCATGGGCTATTCACCAAAACAACTGGAGGCATTGCGGCAAACTATTAATAATACTGCCGCTGATGTGGTAGTTTCGGCAACACCAATTGACCTCGCAGCCTTAATTGAGGTAAATAAGCCAGTCATACGTGCCCGCTATGAGTTTGCAGAAGCCGGGGAACCGGGTTTGGGAGACTTGGTAGAAAAGTTTTTGCTCAGTGTTAATATTAGACATCTCCGAAAACGAATGTAGAGACGTTGCAATGCAAGGTCACCGAACAAGGGTTTTGGACAACGCATATTTAATTTTCGCGCCTATGTCTATTGGAGTGTAGCTGACTATGCAAGTGGTAATTGCCCTGGGAGGAAATGCCCTGTTGCAGCGGGGACAACCTTTAGAGGCTGAGGTACAACTACGTAATATTACTGTAGCAGCCCAAGCGATCGCAGAAGTGGCAAAAGAAAATAGGGTTGTAGTCACCCATGGTAATGGACCACAAGTGGGACTGTTGGCATTGCAAGCCGCTGCCTACAAAAATGTCCAACCCTATCCCCTGGATGTTCTTAATGCTGAGAGTGAAGGTATGATTGGCTACCTTCTGGCACAGCAGCTTTACAACCATTTGCCGGGACGTGAGGTAGTAACATTACTAACCCAGGTGGAAGTAGATATTGACGATCCTGCCTTTGCTAACCCCACCAAACCCATTGGTCCAGTTTATACCCAAGCTGAAGCCCAGAAACTGGCGGCGGAAGGTCATTGGCAAGTTGCCCCTGATGGGGATGTTTACCGCCGTGTGGTTCCTTCTCCTGCACCCCGGCGGATTATTGAATTACCGACGATAGAGTTACTCGTCAAGGCAGGGGCAATTGTGGTTTGCGTCGGTGGTGGAGGGATTCCGGTAGTAGTGACACCCTTAGGCGGTTTGCGTGGTGTGGAGGCGGTAATTGATAAGGATTTTGCAGCAGCATTATTAGCAACAGAACTAGGGGCTGATGCCTTACTATTACTTACAGATGTAGATGCAGTTTATACTAATTGGGGTTCTCCAGGGAGAAAACCACTACTGGAGGTAACGCCTCAGCAGTTAAAAAATTATACCTTTGCACCGGGTTCTATGGCTCCGAAGGTGGAAGCAGCTTGTAAATTTGTCGATGCTACCGGAGGCTTTGCAGGTATTGGCAAACTAGAAGATGCACTCCAAATTCTTGCAGGTGATGCCGGAACAATAGTCATCTCGGGAAATTAAATATGCGTCAGCTACAATCCTTGTTCCAGACGTAAAATTTTACGTCTGGAACATTCTTTTTCACCAGATGTCTAATGGTAATTCAGAATTAAGGCATTTTGGATTCAACTAACAACTTGCACTTCCTTAAGGATAATTAGGAGACAGAGCCTCAACTCCCCTAGTTACCAGCGTGACGCTGGTAACCAGAACATAGGGACCTCTGGCTCTTCTTGAGAATGGTGCAAGTTATCAAATTCAAGCTACATTTAATGTTCAAAGAGGGGTACCGAAGGTGGGGTGAGGTTGAATTTTGTACCTCATACCAATTTGAAAAAAGAATGGGACACATGGTTGGTTTGTAGGGGTGCGGAAACCGCACCCCTACAATTGGATCTGTTGCAAACATTTTTTGATTTGGTATCACTCAACCCAAAACCGCTATATTCTTTTTCACCAGATGTCTATTACAGTTCTACAAATTTTTGGGCGCAAGGATTACAGTTCTACAAATTTTTGGGCGCAAGCATTGCGCCCCTACTGGTGATACAGTTAGCGTCTACTACGACAAAATTTTGAATTTTTGCCACAGTACAAGTGGATGCAATTTTTGATAAAGCTGGTACGTTTCCCTGCTGCAATCTTTGGAAGATATCAGTAGTTAATTGCACTAATTCATCTTGATTGATATCACTATTAATATATTGCTTGAGCCATTGATTTTTTTTGATATACTCTGGTGTAAATGAACCAGATTCTAATAACCAGAAATCAACTTTATATTTCTGAATGAGATTTTTTACATCTGCTAAATTGGGACTGTAATAAGCTTGAATTAAGTCGGTGGTACGCTGACGAAATTTACTATAATAACCGGAGTGCCAAGGGATAGCATATTCTCTACCTGCCAAGATTGAGCGTTGAGAAAATGTTGGTAAATTATTAATTTCTTCTGCTAAAGATGCTATTAAAGTATCTTTTGGTTGTTGTTGAAAGAATTCATATAATTTGGGATAATTACCTGTTTTGTAAGCACTTTTAGGAAAATTTTTGATAAAACAAGGATAATGAAAAATCAGTGCGATGGTGAGAAAAACTGTGAAAATAATAGCAAATAAATGTCGTGCATAAGTATTAATTTGAGTTGGTACAGAGGCAGATGATAACACAGAATCTAAAATGGTTGTGAGTACGATTGCAGCGGATATAGCTAGGATAATACGGAAACTGTAAGCGGTATACCGACTAGGAAGATAAAGTTTAAATAGCAAAATATGGGAAATGATAAATAATACAATTGATGTCACTAGCATTTGGGATAAAACTAAAATTTCCGTTGTCAAATGTTGAATTAAGGGAAATTTAGCGCGATATCTTACTAGCAAAGGTAATAGCATACCTGCACATAAGGTTACAGGTGTTAATACTCCTCGGGAGAACATTCCACTACGGGAACCACCGAAAAAATAAAATAAGGGATGGTTATGATCAAAAAAAGCTGAACGTCCACTAGGAAGTAATTCTGGTAATTGTTTTGCTTGTGCTAGGGTAATTACTGGTCCAAATTCAGATGATTTGAGGACATAAGGTAAGATTACTATAAATGCTACTATTAAGCCAATTCCGGAAAATAAATACTGATGTCTTTGTTGGGAAAGCCGGAATTTTCCATTTTGCCAATCACCTAATCTCAGAATTAAAATTCCCATATAAATCAATACACAGGAAGGATAAAATACTCCTGATAGTAGGATTGTTAGTAAGCAAGGTAGCAAGGATTTACGCAACAAATAATATAAAAATGCAACCATTAATGGATATGCAAAAGCCCTCGGAGTTCCGGAAGATAAATCATCTTTCATCCACAGGGTTTGGTTGAATATTAAGGTTGCCATAAATCCGGTAATTGGCAATGGAAAAATACGCATACTGATGCCAAAACAGTAAGCTGTAGATATTATTGCTAGGATTGCTGGTAGTAGTTTATTGAAGAATATAGGATTAACACCCAAGGATACTATGGCATGATAAAGAGTGGAATATCCTACAGGAGATACTGACTGAAAATAATCTGCAATTAAATCATTAGGGAATAAGTTAGCATCTAAAAATCGTCGCATCCAAAATACATGTTGTCGCGCATCATCTTGGATTACATATTCGCTCCCAAAGGCTTGTTGCCATGCCAAAATTATATAAATAACGGCGAAAGTCATGCTTAAACTAAACCAAAAAATCCTTTGGGAACGAGATGTTTTGGCATTTAAAGGAATTAATAATTTATAAAGGTTAGAAATAAACATATTAAGGTATCTGGTCATTGGTCATTGGTAAGGGTTTTACTCTTTATTTAGAGGTTGTTTGTCAAGTCTAAAGTTTTACGAAAAAACCTCTCTCTCAATCTCTATCCTAGGAGGAGAGAGACTTTGAAACCACTATTTTTCTGTTCCCCTTCCAGCATTAAAAGTTTTTCCGCTTCCCTCTCCTGTTTCCCCTCTTTTGTTCCCCTCTCCCAATGGGAGAGGGGTTAGGGGTGAGGGTAGGGGTTAGGTTTTTAGGGTTGTGATATTAAACATAATACTTTTCAGACATCTTCTTAGGTTTTAGGGCTATTTGTTGAGGATTTTTGATTATTTGCAATTAATTGTAATCTGGTTTTTAGAGGTTTTTAAAAATTCCGCATTTTCTGTATAGCTGACAAATATTGTCCCAAAAAAGGTATTCCTCCAATTGCTGGTAATAAATATCGGGAAGTACACATTAAACCCAATGCAGCAGCAGTGGGAGCGTTAAAATATGGTTGATAAAAAGCAATTAAAGCAGCATCACGGGTTCCAACTCCAGCAAAGGTTAGAGGTAGCAAACCTGCTAAAATTGCTAGGGGTGATAATGCTAAACTAATCACCAATGGTGTCCAAGCTTTGAGAGCTAGAATAAAAAACCAGATTTGCAATAAGTGCAAAAACCAAATAAATATTGAGGTAAGAGTAATTTTGAGAAATTGCCTTTTATTTTGCCATAGAGAATGCTGCATTTCCTCCCAAGATAATTGTAACTTTTTAATTTTATTTTTGAGTTTTTTTGTTGAAAGCTTTGTAGAAAGTTTTTGAATTAATACAAAAAATACTTGGGCAATTTTGCGAGAACTTAAAATTAGTAATCCCACAACAATAGTAAGTGCTATTGCTACGGTGATTATCCAAAAAACAAAATTCTTTTGGGGATAAAGTATTAACCCAAATACACACCACAGCAGCAGGGATAAAACATCTAAGATTCTTTCAAATACCACCAAAGATAAGGAAAGAGAACCGCTTAAATGTCCTCGTTGTTTCATAAAGTAAGCTTTACTCAAGTCTCCCATTTTTGACGGTAAAACCATATTGAGAACACTTGCTGCCAAAATTAAGCGGTTCGCTTCTGTGATACCTAGCTTTTTTCCTTGAGGCATTAGTTGCTGAAATCGCCAAGCTGTGAGTAAAGTTAATGGAACTACCATCCCTAAACTAATTGTCATCCACCAACCATCACAATTTTGAAATACTTTAATTAATGCTTGTAAATCTATTTGATAATAGATAAATGCCAAAATAATTAAGCTGATTAATAGAGAAAATATTCGTTTCATCTGCCAAAAATAATTCTCATTTTTATTGTTCCCCTTGCCAACTAAAATTGATGATTAGTTCTTGGGACAAAGAATGTCTTTGAGTATCTAATAAACAAGGGAGAAGTTCTTCACCACTAAAGCTATCAGCACTGGCAACATGTCGTAAATTTTGTCTAGGACTAGGTACTGCAATTGCTCCGGGAAAACTGCCAATTTTATCTTCAATTTTAACTCCTGCATTTCCAATAGTTATTAAGCGTTCAAAACTAGGACTCTCGACAATATTCGGTTGAAAAATCATAATTTTCTTCAACAATGGTATGACCTTTTCTCGTCCCAAAAATGCTAATATTCTCAACAGAAAATGTTTATCAGGACTAGGAATGTGAAATTTACTTTTATGGCAACTTCCAGAAATAATAATTGTATCTTGTTGTTTAGTTATTACCCATTGTGCTGACCACCAATTACTAGTCCAAATTTGATTCGCTTTTTGAATTCGCCACCCATACTCTACAATTGGATCTAATCCTCCTTGACGATGAATGCGTAGCAAACCTCCTTTATTTCCAGCAACATAGGCATTCCATTGTTGATTATCAGACCAATATATCCAAAATCCACAACCTGGCATCCATTTAGATTCTCTCACAGCAGGTGCTTTTCCCGGTTTCATTTGTTCCAGAAAAGGAAGACTGCGGACAATGCTAGCAAAAATATAATGACAATGATAACGGTCATCTGTTGACCAGAAAAAATGGGTACTTTGATTAATATTAGAAAATAGAACCTCCACCAGCCAAGCAGCAAGAGGATTACGTTGTGCAGTTCGCACTAAACCATAGGGAACAACATAATCTGTATTGCGACTATTTAAAGTTGATGGTAAACGATAATCAGCACCAATTAAATTAGCCAGAAACTCTACAGCTTTATCAATAGCAGTTAAAGCTTTACTATCCTTAGTAGCATCATAATAATCAATTAAAGCATCTAAAGTAACACTCAAATAACCAAAATCTGGTCCTCCATATTCGTCAAACCATCCTTCTGAATGTTGAGAATTAAATAATCTGGTTGCATGTTCCTCAACAGTAATTTTTGGCTGTGATAGCAGGTTTAATTTCGTAGCAAAAGCCAGTCCAGCTAATCCTGCTGCTTGTTGATTACTAGCTTGTTTTTCTATACGTCCTGCAAGATGATGAGCTAACCTTTGTAATGGAGAGAAATCAACAAAATCTAGTAAATGAGGAGCATGAGATTGCCATTCAAATAGAACTCTACAAATTGCATAAAGACTAAAAGCAGCAGCAGGGTAACTAGATTCAAAAGGATAATATTCATCAACTCTTCCTTGAGAATCTATCTGTCTTCCTAAAGCATTAACAGCACCAGTACGCCAGTTATCAATATTATGATTGGGTTTAATTGTAGTAATATTGCCATTAGCTATTGCCTCTAAACTAAAAATTCCTTGCTGAAGAATAGATGAGGGATAATCACGAATTTTATAATGCCAATAGTTGCGGTCAAAGCATCCAAATGTAGGAGAATCTGAATCTCGATCCATTTGAGTCAGTACCCGTGGCAATTGTCGTTCTACATAATTCTCAAATTTTGCTTTTAAACTCATTTTGGTTGTTCTTTCTTTTTAGTTAGGACTGACGCAAAAGACGTAAAAAAACGGGTTTATCAAGTCATATCTTGTACCATTCTCAACAAGACCCAACAAATCGGGTTTATAAACGAAAAATTAAGGTTTTTAAGCTGAGAACTTTGCCCTCTTACCTGGTTATAAGAAACCGGGTTTCTCTGGGTGAAGTATCAAATATTATCGTATTTAGTCTCGAAGAAACCCGGTTTCTAACTACACCCATAGACTTAATATTGACTTAGAGTTCCCCATTCCCTATTCCCTATTCCCTGTTCCCTCTTAGAAAATTGTCCTTGTAATTAACTAATTCTTGCCAGCGAGAACCATCTCCAGTAAAAATAAAACTAGTTTCAGCTAATCCCTTACGTTTAGTTGGTTTAGAAATTCCCTTCCAAGTTTTACGCAGTATATTAAAAGCAGGACCCACCAACCCCAAAGGAAGCTTAGATATAAACCACCTTGACCATGGAAAACTTCCAATCAAAAAAGACCCACTAATCACCACTTCCGTTAACCGACGTGTCAAGGAAATCGATGCTGGTCGATAACCAAATTCTGGAATTGGTTTACCAAACTTTTGCTGTACTTCTAAGCGAATAAAACTACCCCGCTTTTTGAAATCCAACATATGACCATGCATCCCCAAAGCTTGATTTACTTCCACAGGTTCCAAAGTCAGTAAACCAGATTCTCGCATTTTTTCCACAACTTCTAAAGCTTTCTGACTGCGAACAACAACCACAGAATGTCCACCCCCAGCTTCCTCAAATTGAGGAGACCAAGCATCACCTACAGATAAATCTGTAGCTTCATTAGTAAAATCTGGTGTAATCTGACAATTACGCGAAATATAAAAAGGAATCAAATAGTTATAGTAAAACTTTTTTGCCTGAAAAATTCCACCATCAGCAGTTTCCACTTGCAAATAACCAGGCCATTCCCCCGCACGCCATTGTAAACTAGTAATAGGTATATGATCGGGTACTCCTTGGGATCTCAAAAAAGCTCGTACCGCACCCCCATACATATTAGTACCCGTATAAGGACCAGCTACAAAAACAACCTTCTGCGCTGCCGGGTGTCCTGCTGCTTGTAACATTCTCAGAGTCGTTACTTGTTCCGGAAGTCCCACAAAAGCTAAAAGCCCTGGAAATGCTTCCATCTCTGGCAAAATAGTTAGTAACGGTGTCACCGCATAAACACTTTGAGCAGCTGCTAACACCTGTTCTCTGTTAGTAGCAATCATTGGTTCTGCTCTATCCGGGACATGCAATCCTTGTTTTAATACTACCGCTCCTTGGACTTGCCCAGTTTCTAACAAATGAATTAAAACCCGACTAATTACCCCTCCCGATGCACCGCGATTACGGATATCATTTTCCCTAGCAAAACCCGTATACATCTGACGATAAGCACCAGTTAACCAATTTTTGACATCGTAATTTAAGTAATTAAATAATTCTGGATAAGGAACACCACGACCAGAGCAAACAGACCAAGCTAAACTTAAACAAAGATCCTCTTCCACACTCAAAGGACCATGTAAATGCGGTAGCGGACCAGAAATTGTTTCCTTAAAACCTACTAAATTAGGATGTAACCCAACACAAGCTCCACAATGGGTGCAATTTCCTGGGATAATCACCTCATCCTGCAAACGTTGCCAATAACTGATACTATCCATAAAGGTGAGTTAGCAATAAAAAATTCAGCATTTAATTCAGCATTTAACTAAGTTACTTTTGTTGTTTTTGGCGATCAAATTCAGCGCGACGTAACCTCAGCTGAATATCTTCTAACATTTTGCGATTCACTGCCATTAAATCAGCAATTAAGCCAAACATCCATAACTGAAAGCCAATTATAATTAGAATTGCTGCCAAAATTAAACTTGGGGCACGAACCCTTGATGTATCATCGAAAAATAGTACCAGCCAACGCACACACAACAGAAATCCCAACGAAAACGGAATACTACCTACAATCGTAAAAAACCGAAACGGCTTATAGGTCATAAAAATGCGGAAAATTGTCAGCAAAGACCTTTGAATATAAGCAGGAATACTCTTTACTAAACGAGAAGGACGTAAATATTTATTCGTTCTAATGGGTACAGATGTAATTGCAATTCCCTTGTGTCCTGCTTGAATAATCGTTTCTAAAGTGTAAGTATATTCATTAAAAACATTCAACTGCATAGCAGCATTACGACTAAAAGCACGAAAACCACTGGGAGCATCAGGAATTCTCGTATTACTCGCTATACGTACCACCAAACTACCAAGTTTTTGCAACAACTTCTTTGTCAAAGAAAAATGTTTCGTATTCCAAATCGGTCTCGCACCAACAACTATATCCGCTTGCTTTAAAAGAATCGGCTGTATCAATTTAGGGATATCATCAGCACAATACTGATTATCAGCATCAGTATTAACTATAATATCCGCTCCCACCTTCAAACAAGCCTCTAATCCCGCCATAAAAGCCTTAGCAAGCCCCTGATTTCTAGAAAAATGAACAATATGGTCTACACCATAAGCCTTCGCTACCTCAACCGTTCTATCCTGGCTACCATCATCAATAACTAACCACTCAATAGAATCAACACCTGGTAATTGCCGGGGTAATGCAGATAAAGTGACTTCTAGAGAACCTTCCTCGTTGTAACAAGGAATTTGGATTATTAATTTTGTCATCACACCACTTTGTTTCTAATTTGACCATCCTGGCAAGCAATTGGCGATCGTGTTATATGCCCTATTTGATGATTAATCACAAATTCGGATTATTGGCAATAAAATCAGAGCAAAAACTCATAAAAAAAATCCGCATTGCTCACATCTTGCACAGTTTTCAATTCACTAGAATAGAGTCTTGTGGGATGGGCATCCTTGCCCGTCCGTAAAACTCAGATCCGCATCCTTGCCCGTCCTCATTTGTATAGTAACGGCACGGCACTCATCATATCTCGGTGTATAAAGTTACCTTGTCGATGCCGTAAAGTGGGATGGGCATCCTTGCCCGTCCTCGTAAAAGTCAGATCGGCATCCTTGCCCGTCCTCATTTGTATAGTAAGGGCACGGCACCCATCATATCTCGGTGTATAAAGTCACCTTGTCGATGCCGTAGCATCCTTGCCCGTCCTCGTAAAAGTCAGATCGGCATCCTTGCCCGTCCTCATTTGTATAGTAAGGGCACGGCACTCATTATATCTCGGTGTATAAAGTTACATTGTCGATGCCCTATTTGTATAGTAAGGGCACGGCACTCATCATATCTCGGTGTATAAAGTTACATTATCGATGCCGTGCCCCTACTGACACCATCCCCCTACTTAGTGATTGGGTTTAATGAACCAACACCTGAACTAAGAAAAAAGCCAAAGCTGCACTACCCAAAGGAACAGTCAAATTATCAATACCCAAAAACGAAAATGTTTCCAACCCCGTAGCAACCACAGCCACCACCAAAGATATCACCCAAGTTTGCCAAACATTTCCTTGAATACCCAGTAAAATTAAACTAATTATCATACCGCTGACAAGGCACATCGTCAGGGAACCCTCCCAGCTTTTTTGCCCTCCAAAGAGGTTGTATTTATGTTTACCAAATCGCTGTCCAATTAATGCTGCCATTCCATCTCCCCAAGTCATCACCAAAATTCCCATTGCAGCATACTGGGGTTGTTGGACATACCAGAAGCAAGCAATTAAAATACCGATACTCACAGCGTAGAAAAAAGTTCCCAAACTTTGCCGTCCCACGCTATTAATACCAGGAAGAATCGGAAAACGATAGGACAATAAAGTCACACCAGCAGCTAAAATCGAAGCTGTAATACCCACACTTGCCGGAATAGAAAGCCACCAAGCCAGCAAAATTACATTACCACTGCCGATATGCACTATCTTACGCACGATTTCCGAATCAGCTTTGGCAAAGCGATGTACCCCCCATGCTATAAGCAGAATCATTGACAGCCAAACCGTAACACTGCCAAATTGTAGCCATGAGGGAGAAATTGATTCTAAAGCAGGAAATAAACTCAGCAAGGTTGACACTGAATATATATTGACCTTTTAACCACTGTATTAGATTTGGGTAACATCAATGAAACTATTATTGATTGGGCTAATTCGCTTTTACCGAATGTTTATCTCTCCCCTATTTCCTCCCATGTGTCGCTTTCAACCAACTTGTTCTATGTATGCTATCCAAGCAATTGAACGATTTGGAGTTTTACGGGGTGGATGGTTAGCAATTCGTCGCATCTTACGCTGTCATCCCTATCATCCCGGTGGGTACGACCCCGTACCGGAAAAATCCTCTTGTTGTCAAAAGAACAAATAACAGATAAAAAACCCGTTTCATCTAAGAACGCTACACTTCGGTTAGGAAAGGCAACAGGCAACAGACAACAGGCAACAGATTCAGATAATTGCTGTGCAGTAGTATTTTTTGAAATTAGTATTCCCTATTCCCTATTCCCTATTCCCCATTCCCCATTCCCCATTCCCTATTCCCTATTCCCTATTCCCTATAACTTGTCAGATCCTAACCATTGGTATGTTCATATTATGCGTAAATTTATAATCGACACAGACACCGCTTCTGATGATGCTGTTGCCTTAATCATGGCGCACCGTTGGGCTGATGTCAGTGTAGAAGCAATAACAATTGTCAATGGTAATGTACCCGTTGCCCAAGGGACAAAAAACGCCCTTTATACCCTGGAAATCTGTCAAGCCACCACACCTGTATATGTTGGCTGTGCTAAACCCATGCTCAGGGAATCTATCTATGCTACCTGGTTTCACGGTGAAGATGGCATGGGTAATATGCACTACAAAGAACCACAACTCCAGCCCCAATCAGAACATGCTGTAGATGTAATTATTGACACTATCAAATCTAACCCTGGTGAAATTACCCTAGTCACCCTTGGACCCCTAACAAATATTGCTACAGCCCTCCTACGTGCCCCAGAAATTGCATCCTTGGTGCAACGTTGTGTAATTATGGGTGGTGCGGCAAATACTGTAGGTAATGTTACTCCAGCGGCAGAGTATAACATTTGGGTAGATCCAGAAGCAGCTAAGATTGTTTTCCACAGTGGGATGGCTGCGGAAATGGTAGGTTGGGAATTAAGTCGCTATAATGCGGCATTAACCCCTACAGAAATTGCAGATATTGTTCAATTTAATACTCAAACAGCAAGGTTAGCTATGGATTGCAACAAAACTGCAACAGAAGCCTGTTTGCAAATCCAGAGTGCCCCCGGTTTAACACTTGCTGACCCTGTAGCTATGGCTGTTGCCTTAGAACCTTCTATAGTTACCAATAAAAGTAAATACTTTGTTGATGTGGAAACTACTAGTAATTTGACCCGTGGCGCTACGGTAGTTGATGAATTAGGAGTGCTAAATAAAACCCCAAATATAACCGTGATTTGGTCGATTAATGTCCAGCGCTGGAAAGATATTTTATACCGCTGCTTGCGTTGATAATTAGTAGATTTTGTGGCGATCGCCTACAAACTGCTCCTGTCCCCTTAGAAGATTACGGAAGAGGGGGAAGAGTGGGAAGAGTGGGAAGAGGGGGAAGAGGGGGAAGAGGGGGAAGAGGGGGAAGAGTGGGAAGAGTGGGAAGAGGGGGAAGAGGGGGGAGAAATTTTTATAGGTAATCTTAGAACACCGAAGAGAGTGGTTTAAATCTCGATTATGAGAAGATTTGTAAATAAATGTAAACTAAAATATAAGTAGGGTGTTTTTCAAAGATTGGGATGCTCCCTCTTTGCACGTAAAAGATCCATAACCCACTAGTTTAGTTAAAAATCTTCGATAATCTTATGGAACTGAATCAAATTAAAACCTATCTTGACAGTACCAATCCTCAAGAACGGATGAAGGGGATTGTTGAATTAAGAAATCATACACCAGAAGTAGTTGTCCCTTTACTCAAAGAGCGGATGCATGATGAAAAATTTATCGTTCGTTCCTTTGTGGCTATGGGTTTAGGCAATAAGCGGACTGATGAAGGCTTTGAAGCGTTAGTCCATTTAATTGAACAGGATAAGGACCCCAATGTTCGAGCAGAAGCGTCTAATTCCCTTGCTAAATATGGTTCAAAGGGGATTCCTCATTTGGTAAAACTATTTGAGCGAGACACTCATTGGCTAGTGCGACAGAGCATTTTTGCCGCTATGGAGGAAATGAATCGTCCCGATGTGATGTTTCAACTTTGTCGCTGGGGAATTGAGGGAGAAGATTTAGTAGTCAAAGGAGCTGCGATCGCTAATTTGGGACAATTACAGAAAACAACCCAAGCCTTGGAAGCTTTAGAAATTCTCCTTTCTTTAGTCACCGCAGAGCCAGCGTTTATTCGCATAAAAGTGGTAAAAGCTTTGAGAAACTTTGATGATCCTAGGGCAAAAGCTGCTTTAATCCAGTTGCGACAAGATGGGGATCATCGAGTTGTTGCTGCAACATTAGAAGCAATTTTGTAGCCACTTTAGGAACTTCCCTCGTTACAAGGTTTTACCTTTCCTCATTCCCTCGTTTCCCTCGTTACAAGGTTTTACCTTGTAATGCATTTTTAAGGAGGCTTTGCCTCCAGACTTAATGAGAGGCAGAGCCTCCAAAAAATGGGTTTCCGGGCTGCTGCCTGGAAACGAGTTGGGGGATGGGTTTCCAGGCAGCAGCCCAGAAACGAGTTAATGGGGGTAGGGACTGGGGATTAGGGAATATCCCAATCTGTCAATTTACCAATTGTATCATTAATTGAACTCTCCTGGCTTTGAAAAAACCAGGATTCCGAACTGTTGTTGTTCAGCAGTCTAAAGACGTGCTTCACAACTCTAGTTCTGCCCCAAAGGGGCTTTGACTGGTTC
>JAAUYD010125159.1_pt1 | contig 15651 bp, 17 predicted proteins | sample 7278101 | NCBI WGS metagenome assembly JAAUYD01 (sample SAMN14350128, study PRJNA611818) | marine sediment metagenome | isolation source: surface marine sediment (0.6m) | place: French Polynesia: Moorea | collected 2018-08 | reverse complement strand
CCTCTCGTCAGTTGAGATTCGGCTTGTTCCCTTGCGGCGCGGATCTCGCCTTCGACTGACGCGCGGGGTTGCGATCAGGCTGCTCGGCCCGTCTCGTCGCGTTGCGGGCGCCGGCGGTCGCGCCCGTTCGGCGCGATCCAGCCGAGGCCGATCCAGTTCCAGTCGAAGCGTTCCCGCAGCGGGCGTTCGTAGGGCTTCACCGGGTTCTGCGGTGGGCCGGTCGGGAGCACGGGCACCCCGCTGCCGTGTCTTCGGACGCCGCGTTCGTCGGTGAAGGTCACGCCGTCGAACTCGTCGGCGTTGCCCTCGATGGCCAGCCGACCCTGATGGTGCATCTTGTGGTGCTTCGGGCAGAGGCTGATGAGGTTCCGGGTGTCGGTCGTTCCACCGTCGAGCCAGTGGACGATGTGGTGGATCTCGACGAAGCGGTCGGCGGTGCAGCCCGGCACGCGGCAGCCGCGGTCGCGGCGCTCGACGATGCGGCGGGTGCGGTCGGGGACGATCCGCTGATCACGACCGACCGAGAACGGCTTGCCGTCGCGCTCCCACACCGGTTGCACGACTCCGTCGCAGAGCAGGCGATCGCGGATCGCCATCGGGATGCGCCAGCCGTCGGTCGTGGTGGCCTCGCCGTCGGTGACGTCGAGGTGGATCCACGTGCGGTAGCGGTCACGCCTCGGCACTGACTCGACTGCGCCGAGCGATCGATCCATGCAGTCGACGAACGCCTCGGGCCACGTCACGTCGTCGTCGCCGTCGGTGAACAGGGCGTCCTTGCGCTCGGTGAGGGCGGCCTCGACTCGCCGCCCGTCGTCGATGCCGAACTCGCCACGGATCCGCCAGCGGCCGTTCGCCGTCGCACCGAAGGTCAGGTGATCGGCCGGCGGCGCCTGCCCCGGCTGGCCACCGTTCTGCTCGGTAGCCGTTGATCGCATCGCCCGGCGCAGCTTCGACACCGTCGCAATCGATGCGAGGTCGGCGATCCGCCCATCGTCGGATGGCGGCGCCTTCACGACCTCGGCGACCTGTTCGAACGACAGCTCGCCGCGCTCGAACATCGACACGATGGTCGGGAACTCGGAGCGCCGTTCGGCGACGCGAACGACGACCTTGGCTCGCTCGGGGGAGAGGCCGACCGCCCAGCCGAGGTAGGCCGCCGGCGTCCGCATGCCGGTGCCCTCCCACGAACGGGTCGACAGCACCCGCTCGGCGAGCTCGACGAGGCGTGCGTTCACCAGGTTCAACTGGCCGGCGACGTCGAGGAGCTCGGCCTCGAGCTCGGCGTGATTGCCACTCTCGACGAGAACTTCCTCGACCATCTCAATATCGTACATGTGTTCGATTCACGATGCAACGCGCCTGGTCACGGGTATCGGAGATACCCGCACGCCGACGATCGCCGAGAGCGATGAACGCCGACCGCGCAGAGAGCGAGCATCGTCGGTCGACCGCGTCCCACTCAGCCGGATCGGTGGCGTACTCGCCACAGATGCCCTGTCCGGCGATCGCGCACCGCAGGCCGCCGCCACCGGCGATCGTGTCGAAGCTGCCCTCGCTCAGGTTGCCCCTGCAACCGAGGATGGCCGACACGTTCATGGGCAGGATGCACGCCGACTGATCCACGTCCTCGATCGCGTGGTCCTCTGGCGTCATCCGCCGTCAAATGATTCGCGGGTGATCGTCGACGAGCGAACGCCGTCGACCTCGATCGTGATCGACGGGTTCGTCCCCGACGTCGCGCACGCGTCCTCGGCGCCGTCGCCGATGAAGCGGAAGACGAAGCGGCTGCCGTCGCCGAACTCGCACACGTAGTCGCCCGACCGGGCCTCGAATCCGTCCAGCGTGAAGCTGGCGATCAGGCAGTCTGCGCCGAATCGGCAGTCGTCGACCCGCCCGCTGATGACGATGCGCCGCCCGGCGGGGTCCGCCGGTGGCCGCGCGACCGTCGTGGTCGATAGCAACGTGGTCGTGGAGGTCGACGATGTCGTCGACGTGGTGGTCGTGGTGGTGGTCGTGGTGGTCGTTGTGGTCAGCGTCGTTGCGCTCGCAGTCGTCGCGATGGTCGATACCAGTGCCGGTGCCGTGACCGACCGCGAGGGAGCTGCGGCGTCGTCGACGCTCCGCGGCGTCTCGTCAGTGCCGTCGTCGCCGCCCGCCACGAGCCACGATCCCCCGGCGATCACGAGCGCGGACAAGATCGCGAGCGCTCCGATGAGGGCGAACACCCGCGTCGCGCGGCGTCCAGCCACCGCAGCGGCCCGCGCCGGGTCGGCCGCCCACGGCGGCGACACCACGAAGACGTGTGAGCCGCGTCGATCACCGCGGTCATGCCGGATGGTCCACGCGACGACCACGTCGTAGGGCACCCTGCGGTCCGGCAGGACCGCGGCGAGGCGCGCCGTGTCCCCCGGCCCGAGAACGATCGGGTCCGCGATCGGGTCGCCTGCCCAGGGGAGCGAGCTGCCGGAGGGCCGATAGGTGACGATGTCGACGACCGTGGTCGGGAAGCCGGCGCGGTGCGCCACGACCCAGTGGGCCTGGCCGCGATCGATCTCAAGGCGCACCGACACGGCGGGCGGAGTCGACGGGTACCGCAGCCGTGCCACGATCCGCGGCTGCCGTGCGCGGCGCCACACGACCACTGCGACCGCCACCACGGCGATGCAGAGGAGCGCCACCGCGAGGGCAACCGTGAAACCGACGGCAGTCACGTTGCCATCGTCGCATCTCCGCCATCGGCGAGACCGCACCCCGACGAGGCGCATCGATCGACGGTTGGCTCAGCGATCCGGCTCGACCCTCACGAGCCCGTGGCCGTCGAGCACCGATGCGCCGCGTCGCCGACGTCGAGATCGGGTTCGTGTTCGGCCGCCGGGACGGGCCGGCCGTGCGGGGTCACCAGGCGCGATCACATCCGTTCGTCACGAATTCGTCATAGATCCGCCCTAGTGTGAAACGCATGTTCGCCGCGTTGGACCTCGGGATCGACCTCGATGTCTGGCCGTGGGTCTGGCTGGGCACCGCCGTGGTGTTCGCCCTCGTCGAGCTCACGCTCGTCGCCGGCACGTTCATCATCCTGCCCTTCGCCGTCTCGGCCTTCATCGCCGCGATCCTCGCCTTCTACGACGTGCCGATCGAGGTCCAGTGGGGCGTCTTCGTCTTCGGCGGGGCGGCGCTGTTCGCCTTCATGTACCGGTGGGCGCAACGCTTCATGAAGGTCAACACGATGGACCCCGGCGTCGGCGCCGACCGCCTCGTCGGGCTGACCGCGATCGTGACGACGCCGATCGTGCCCGACGACACCGACCGCAAGGGCAGGGTCACCGTCGACGGTGAGGTCTGGGGCGCCGTCTCCGACGTGCCACGCACGTTCGAGGCCGGCAGTCGCGTGCGCGTCGCGTCGATGAAGGGCACACGCGTCGTCGTCGTACCGATCGAGTCGCCGAACGAGGCGACAGAAGGAGAGCAAGCATGAGTGTGATCGTCATCCTGATCGTCGCCGTCGCGATCGTCGGCCTCGCGGTCCTCGCGGCCGCGGTCAAGATCGTGCGCCCCTATCAGCGCGGTCTCGTCGAACGGCTCGGCAAGTACAAGACCACCCGCCAGCCGGGTCTCACCCTGATCGTCCCGTTCATCGAGACGATGCAGCTGATCGACATGCGCGAGCAGGTCGTCGACGTGCCCCCGCAGGAGGTCATCACGTCCGACAACGTGGTCGTGTCCGTCGACGCCGTCGTGTACTACGAGGCCACCGACCCGCAGCGCCTGGTGTACAACGTGGCCGACTTCTTCACCGCCATCACCAAGCTCGCCCAGACCAACCTCCGCAACCTGATCGGTGACCTCGAGCTCGACAAGGCACTCACGTCGCGCGACACGATCAACACCCAACTGCGCGAGGTGCTCGACGACGCCACCGACAAGTGGGGCGTGCGAGTCGTCCGAGTCGAGATCCAGCGCATCGACCCACCGCCGGAAGTCGTGTCGGCCATGCACGCGCAGATGAAGGCCGAGCGCGACCGCCGTGCCACCGTCACCGAGGCCCAGGGTTACCAAGAGGCGGCGATCGCCCGCGCCGACGGCGAGAAGCAGTCGGCCGTGCTCGCAGCCGAGGGCCGCAAGCAGGCCGCGATCCTCGACGCCGAGGGCGACGCACAGGCGATCGAGCTGCGCGCCAAGGCCGACAAGCTCCGCTTGCAGCTGCTCGGCGAGGGTGAAGGCGCCGCTGCGAACGCTCGCCTGACGGGCATCAAGACCGCCGACGCCGACAAGAACGTGCTGACCGTCGAGTACCTGCAGGCGCTCGAGAAGATCGGCGACGGGCGCGCGACGAAGCTCGTCATCCCTGCCGAGTTCTCGGGCCTGCTCGGCAGTGTCGCCGCCCTGTCCGAGGCGATCAAGCCCGACGATGCCAGCGACGAGATCCGCCCCAAGGACGGCCTGCCGATTCCCGACCCTGACGAGCGCGTCGAGGTCATGGGAGGCGGGGGGAGCAGCTGATGCGCGTCGAAGACGCACCTCCGGCCGGCTGGTACCCCGACCCCGAGGGCGGTTCCCGCCTGCGATGGTGGGAGGGCACCGATTGGTCCGATCGCTACCGCGCCCCGCCCACCCCCGGCGTGGTCGAGATCCGGGCCGCGTACGAACGCGAGCACGCCGACGACTTCGGTCAGTCGATCGACGGCGTGCCGCTGCCGCCACGCATGGGCGGCATGTCGCGCGCGGACTCCGAGGCGATCATCAACCAGGTCCGCATGGCGGCACGCGCCGAGGCCGAACGCGCCGCCCAGATGTTCGGTGCGCAGGCACGCTCGGCGACGTCGCAGCTCGGTCCGCTGATCTCGGAGTACACGTCGAAGTTCACTCGCTGGATCCGCATCGCCTCGGTCGCCGCCGTCATCCTGCTGGTCGCCTGGCTGGCGTTCCAGATCTTCGCCCAGGTGAGCCTGTTCGAGTGGATCGGCGACCGGATCGACAACATCACCGACGACGAGGACGGCCTCGGCGTCGCCTCGATGGTGCTCTGGTAGCGCCCGTCATCGCGACAGGTCCGCGCCGGGAACGGGTCTCCCGCCTCTGACGATCACACGCGCCCGCGTTGTTGACTGGACGTGTCGACGAACGAGGAGGACGACGATGCCCAACGGTGCTGGCGCCCACATGGAGAGCACGTATCTCGGCCGATCGGGCCTGAAGGTCAGCGAGTTCGCCTTCGGCACGATGACATTCGGTCGCGAGGCGGACGAAGCGACCAGCCACGCGATGCTCGACCTGTTCACCGAGCGCGGCGGCAACTTCATCGACACCGCCGACGTCTACGGCAACGGCACGGCCGACGAGGTGTTCGCCCGCTGGCTCGCCGGCAAGAACCGCGACGACGTCGTCGTCGCCAGCAAGGTGCGGTTCCCGACGGGGGAGGGCATGAACGACGTCGGCCTCTCGCGCAAGCACGTCATCTCGTCGCTCGAGGCGAGCCTCCGGCGCCTCGGCACCGACCACCTCGACCTGTTCCAGATCCACTGCTGGGACCGCGGCACGCCCATCGAGGAGACGTTGACCACGCTCGACCAACTCGTCCGCGACGGCAAGGTGCGCTACCTCGGCTCGTCGAACCTCCGCGGCTGGCAGCTCCAGAAGATGATCGACACCAGCCGGCAGCTCGGGCTCGAGGCGTTCGTGAGCCATCAGCCGCAGTACAACCTGCTGGCTCGCGAGACCGAGTGGGAGGTGCTGGAGGTGTGCGCAGCCGAGGGCGTCGGCGTGATCCCGTGGGCACCGCTGCGAGGAGGTTGGCTGAGTGGTCGCTACACACGAGAGATGGCCGGTCCACCCGAGGGCTCGCGCGTCAAGACCGCCGAGGAGCAGGGGTGGAGCGAGACGTGGGCCCGCTACGCCACCGAGCACACGTGGGGCATCGTCGACGAGCTCCGACGGATCGCGGAGGCACACGGCACCTCTCCTGCCACGGTCGCCATCCGCTGGGTGGCCCAGCACGCCGTCGTAACCGCGCCGATCCTCGGCGCATCCCGCTTCGAGCAGCTCGAGTCCAACCTCGGCGCGATCGACATCGAGCTGACCGAGGACGACATGGCGGCCCTCGACCGCGTCAGCCACGTCGACGGCTCGTACCCCTACGACGACTTCATCGACAACGCACAGAGGGGGCGCTGAGCGCGCGCATCACGCCAACCCGAGGCGGTCGTACTGGTGGGCGGGCGCCTCGACCTCGTCGAGGGCGTGTCGCAGCAGTTCGAGCGCATCGCGTTCGGCCCCGGAACCCGTCCGGTTCTCGGTCTCGCCGACGTCGTCGACGTCGTAGAGGTGGTGGTCGTCGACGGGAGCTCCGTACGCCCAGAAGGGGAGGAGGTCACCCGGCGCGAACGGCTGGCGGATCACGGGTGTCGTGCTGCCCGGCATCGTGGTCAACGTCGCCCGCTGGTCGGGGGGTGGGAACCGGTACTCGGGTGCGGCGTGCCAGATCGGCATCGACGACCAGCGGTTCGACCACATCTCGATCGGATGGGCGTCGCCGACGGCTGACCGGCCGTAGGTGCGGTGCTCGTCGATGACGTACACGTGGCGGCTCCAGTAGCCGGTGAGCACGTGCTCGCGCACCGTCGAGCTCGAGCCGGCGAGCAGCGGCAGGAGCGAGCGGCCGTGCGTGCGGTGTGCGGGTTCGATGCCGAACACGTCGCAGAGCGTGGCGTACAGATCGACGGTCGTCGTCAGCGCGTCGGTGCGTCCTGCCGGGCGGCCGGGCCAGCGGATCATCAGCGGGACGTGCCCGAGCTCGCGCCAGATCGGCGACCCGGGCTTGCCGAACGTGTCGTGCTCGCCGAGGTAGTGGCCGTGGTCGGTGCAGACGACCACGGCGACGTCGTCGCCGAGCGCGTCGACCGCGTCGAGCACGCTGCCGAACCAGTGGTCGATCATCGACAGCTTCGCCCCGTAGTTGGCGCGGATGTGGGCCGCGTCGCGATCGGTCACGACGCCGCGCGCGATCGCGTCGACCGCGTACGGCGGCCAGATGAGTCGCTCACCCCGCCAGCCGGGGTCGTACCTCGACGCCCATGGCTCGGGCGTGTCGAACGGCTCGTGGGGGTCGAACTCGTCGACGAGCAGCAGGAAGCAGTCGTGGTGCGGTGCGTCCCGCCGCAGCCACTCGGCCGCCGCCCGCATCGTGCGCGGGCCGGGGAAGTCGGCCTCGTCCCGGAACCACGTCCGGCTGTCGTCGTAGGGACGGTGGTGCCTGCCGCCGGCCGCGGGCAGCGCCGGGGCGCCGACCCAGGACGGGTCCGGCCGTGTGCGCCACGGGTCACCTTCGTGCCCGCGCTGGTAGTCCCATGCGGTGAAATCGACGTGGTAGTTCTCGCCGCCGGTCTCGAACAGGTGCGGGTGATCCGAGATCAGCACGCTGGTGATGCCGCGCCGCCGGAGCTCGGTCGTCAGCGCCTCCTCCCAGACCTCGATCGAACCCCACGGACGCCACAGGAAGTCGAGGGCGCCGACCAGCAGGTCGTGGCGGGCCGGCATGCACGGCAGCGAGCCGACGTGGTGGCGGTCGAACACGGTGGCGGTGCCGGCGAAGCGGTCGAGGTTCGGCGTCTCGAACTCGTCGCCGCCGTAGGCGCCCAGCATGTGACGGTTGAGGCTGTCGAGCAGGACGACGACGATCCTTCTGGGTACTCCACCGACGGGCGGGGCCGGATCGGCGTCGCCGTCGGGCTCGCTGTCTCCGCTCGGCTTCGACGCTCGCCCGCTTGTTTGGTGCACCGCGTCCGGGCGTGCTCGGCCGACCGGCGGAGCCGCCGACGCGTCCGTCACCGCTGGACCTCGTCGATGCTGACGATCTCGTACTCGGTCGGCACGTGCTCGGCGGCGAGACGCTCTTGGAGGCGCTGGTAGTCGTCGTGCACGCGTTGGTCCGCGTGCCATGTTCGGGCGTAGTACACCTTGACGACGCCGGCCTGGATCAGCTCCTTGCTGCACGCGAAGCAGGGCTGGTCCGTGGTGTACACCGTGGTGCCGTCGGTCGACGCGCCGAAGCGGCCGGCGGTCAGCAGCGCATTCGACTCGGCATGGACGCAGATGCACAGGTCGTAGTGGGTGCCCGACTCGAACCGGTCGCGGTCATTGCAGCGGAGGCACCCGCCGTCGAGGCAGTTCGGGAGACCTTGAGGGGTGCCGTTGTAGCCGGTGGCGATCACTCGGTCGCCCTTGACGAGGATCGCTCCGACGCTCCGACCGCGGCAGTTCGCGCGCCGAGCCGCCGTGAACGCCAGCGCCAGGTAGTACTCGTCGCGATCGGGCAGCGAGGTGGTCGCGGCGTCACCGTCGCTCATCAGGCCACGGTAGCGAGTGAGCGCTACGCTGCCGAGACGCTGCCCTATGCCGCTCCGCGCGGCTTCGACACGAAAGCGGTACCCGTCATGACCGAGCCTCGCAACGACTTCGCCCCCGGTGTCATCACCGGTCCCGAGGTGAAGGAGGTGTTCGCCCTCGCGAAGGCGAAGGGCTTCGCATTGCCCGCCGCGAACTGCATCGGGTCGAACTCGATGAACGCTGTCATGGAGACCGCCGCCCGTCTCAACTCGCCGGTCATCATCCAGTTCTCGAACAGCGGCGGTGCGTTCGTCGCCGGCAAGGGCATCGGGGTCGACTCGCACCGTGCCTCGGTGCTCGGTTCGCTGGCCGGCGCGGACCATGTCAACCGCCTCGCCGAGTCGTACGGCGCGCGGGTCATCCTCCACACCGATCACTGCGCGAAGAAGCTGTTGCCGTGGGTCGACGGGCTGATCGAGGCCGGTGAGGCGCACCACGCTGCCACCGGTCGACCACTGTTCAGCTCGCACATGCTCGACCTCTCCGAAGAGCCGCTCGAGGACAACGTCGAGACCTGCAAGCGCTACCTCGAGCGGATGTCGGCGATCGGCATGACGCTCGAGATGGAGCTGGGGATCACCGGCGGTGAGGAGGACGGCGTCGACAACACCGGTGCCGACGAGAGCGATCTCTACACCAAGCCCGAGGAGGTCGCCTACGTGTACGAGGAGCTGATGAAGGTGAGCGACCGGTTCACCATCGCGGCCGCGTTCGGCAACGTCCACGGCGTCTACAAGCCCGGCAACGTCAAGCTCACCCCGACGATCCTGCGCGACAGCCAGGAGTTCATCCAGACCAAGTTCGACACGGCTGAGCGGCCGGTCGATTTCGTGTTCCACGGCGGTTCCGGCTCGTCGGCCGCCGAGATCGCCGAGGCGATCAGCTATGGCGTGGTGAAGATGAACATCGACACCGATCTGCAGTGGGCGTTCTGGGACGGCGTGCGCGGTTACGAGCAGGACCACCACGACTACCTGCAGGGTCAGATCGGGAATCCCGAGGGGGAGGACCGCCCCAACAAGAAGCAGTACGACCCGCGGGCGTGGCTCCGTTCCGGCGAGGTCGGGTTCGTCGAGCGACTCGAGCAGGCGTTCCGCGAGCTGAACAACGTCGGCACCCTGGCCTGACCTCACGTCGCCGCTGCGACCGCGACGAGACAGCAGCCGCGATGACGCGGCCGACGTGCTGGCACGGCTGCGGCGACGACACGGCCGACGTGCTGGCACGGGTGCGGCGACGACACGGCCGACGTGCTGGCACGGCTGCGGCGACGACACGGCCGCCACTGTGCGACACCCCACCCGTAGCGTGCCGAGCACCGGCTTCCCCTTCGTCAACCCATCACGAAGGGCATCCACCATGTTCGACACCAACGTCGTGTTCCTGCGGGGCACGGTCCACCGCGACCCGGTCGCACGTACGCTCGCCTCGGGTGGCACCGTCACCCAGTTCGACCTCACCACACGATGTGGCGGCGTGGCATCCACCGTGCCGATCTCGGTCGCCGACGTCGCCGTCGAGTGCCGCGCCGACGACGAGGTCGTCGTCGCCGGTCACGTCCATCGTCGCTTCTTCCGCGCCTCGGGCGCCACGCAGAGCCGCACCGAAGTCGTCGCCGCCAAGGTGGTCCCCGCCCGGCGGCGGGCGGCGGTGCGCCGGTTGGCCGGCGCAGCCGCCGAGCTGATCGTCGCCGACGAGTAGGCGGCGGCCCGGTCACGGGTGATCGGAAATATGACGGTCTGATGACGCATCTGTCATCTCGTTGTCATCTAGAGTGCTGGCGGCCCCCGTTCGGGCCGATGAAAGGAAGCCATGAGTCGTCGAACGGTGTTGCTCGCCGCCCTCCTGCTCGCGCCCCTCTCGGTGCCGGCGTGGTCGCCGGCCGAGCCCGCCAGCGCCGCCACCGATCTCGCCGTCCCGAAGCGGGTGCTCGACACACGGTCGGGTCTCGGTGCCGATCGGGGTCGGCTGTTGCCCGGCGAGGTGCTCCGGCTCACGATCCCAGGGCTCGTGCGCAGCGGTGAGACCGCCGCGCTCCTCAACATCACGAGCGACGGCGCCGTCGCTCCCGGGTTCATCTCGGCCTGGTCGTGTCAGGACGCCGCCCCGGCGACGTCGATCCTCAACTACTTCCCCGGCCACGCCACACCCAACGCAGCCGCGCTCCGGTACACCGATGCCGGTCTGTGCTTCTCGGCGTCGTCGCCCGTTCACGTGATCGTCGACCTGACCGGCGTCACGTACGACGGCGATCTGCACGGCATCCGGCCGCAACGGTTGCTCGACTCCCGCGAGACGACCGAGCTGCGGGCGGGGCGCGAGTACCGGGTGCGCGTGGCGGGGACGCCGGGCATCCCCGGTGGCGCCACAGGCGCCGCACTCAACGTCACCGCCGTGCTCCCGCAGCGGGCGGGCTTCATCCTCGTCAAGCCGTGCGGCGCCACGTCGACCGCATCGACGCTCAACTACCTGCCCGGCGAGATCGTGCCGCACTTCACGTTCACGGCGCTCGGCGGCGGCGACGTCTGTCTCAGGGCGTCGGCCGACACCGACGTCATCGTCGACAGCTTCGGGTGGATGGGCGCCGACAGCCAACTGCGCACGTTGACGCCCGACCGCCTGCTCGACTCCCGCTCCGGCTTCGGCGGCCGGTCCGGCGCCGTCGCCGACGGCCAGTTGGTGCGCCTGCGCGTCGCGGGCCGGGCCGGTGTTCCGAACGATGCGTCCGGGGCGACCGTCAACATCGTCGCCGTCAACGGCAGCGCGCACGGGTTCGTCACGGCATGGCCGTGCGGCAGTGCCGAGCCGATGGCGTCGACGCTGAACCTCTGGCCGGGCATCCTGCGCGCCAACCAGGCCACGCTCAAGCTCTCGTCATCGGGCGAGCTGTGCCTCCGGCCGACGATCGTCGACGCCTCGCGGATCCACCTCGTCGTCGACGCCGTCGGCTACGTCGACGGCACCGTCGATCGCGATCCGCCGCCCGACCCACCACCACCGCCCGACCCACCGCCACCGCCCGACGGCGACGATCGCTTCGAAACGCTCCCGGTGGGTGCCGTGCTGCCGTCGGGCGCGGAGTGTGCGGACCGTGTGCGCTCCGCCGCCGAGATCCGCCCCGAGAACGCCACGGCCAACAGCACGCGCGGCAGCCGCGCCAACGCCAACACACGCAGCGACTGGTCCGAGTTCAGCCGGGTCGACGGCGACTTCGCCGGCACGACCGACGAGATCATCCAGTGGGCGGCGTGCAAGTGGGGCATCGACGAGGACATCGCGCGGGCCCAGGTGGTCAAGGAGTCGTTCTGGTACCAGTCGACCAACGGCGACAACGGCGAGTCGTGGGGCCTCGGTCAGGTGCGCGACACGCATCACCAGTCCGCGTTCCAGTACTCCGTCAACGCGATCACGTCGTCGGCCTACAACCTCGACTACACGTACGCGGTCTGGCGCGCGTGCTACGAGGGTGTCTTCACGTGGCTCAACACCGTCGAGCGTGGCGCCACCTACGCTGCCGGCGACGCCTGGGGGTGCACCGGCGTGTGGTTCAGCGGGCGGTGGTACACCGAATGGGCGATCCGCTACATCGAGGGCGGCCCCACCGGCGAGTACGGCGACATCGGCGTGAAGGAGCACTACCGCGACCGGACGTGGGAGACCGCGTCGTTCATCAACGGCTGACCGGCCTGCCGCCGAGGAGCGCCGGTCCGAAGCGACCGGCGGCGCGAGCTACTCGAGCGGCCGGATCACGAGCCCGGTGAGCAGCTTCGGCGTGAAGAACGTCGACTTGGGCGGCATGAGCAGGCCCTCGCGTGCGGTGCGCTCGATCTCGGCGACGCCGACCGGGCGGATCAGGACCGCTGCCGTCACCGAGTCGTCGCCGGCGAGCAGGGCCGTGAGCTCGTCGACGCCGTGCTGGTACGTGACCGACGCCGACGTGGCATCGAGCAGGTGCTCGAGCCACACGCCGTCGAGCGGACGCACGTCGTCGAACGCCCCGGGTCGCGGCGTCAGCCACGTGCCCTCGCCGTCGCGATCGAGGAGGCAGAGGCACCCGCGCCGCTCCATCTCGGCAAGCGTCGCCCGAGTGACGGGGCCAGCTGGCTCGAGCTCGAACCCGACCTCGAGCGCCGAGACGAGGGCGCCGCGGTCGATGTCGCGGTAGACGCGGTGGATCGCTTCGACGCTCAGCTGCTCGGAGACGAGCTCGCTGACGAACGCCAGGGTGAGCTCCGCCGAGGTCTCGTCCGAGCCGGTGGCGGCGCGGACCTCGTCGCGGTAGCGGCGGGCGACGCCGTAGCGATGGTGGCCGTCGGCGATCAAGACGTCGTCGGACCACACCAACGCGCTGATCGCAGCGACGCGGGCAGGATCGACGACCCGCTCGACGTTGTGCGTCACACCGTCGCGGGTGACCGTCCCGATGGGTTCGCCCGGTTCGACCAGCAGCGAGGTGAGCTCGCCCGCCAGCGACAGACCCCAGATCGGCGACATGTTGGCCGCGGTCGCACGCGTGAGGTCGAGCCGGTCGGTCGACGCCTTCGGCGTGACACGTTCGTGGGGGAGCACCTCACCGGCGCCCTCGTCGACCACCTCGAGGCCGCCGAGCACCCCGACGATCTGGCGATCACGCCCCGTCGCGTCGACGAACGACATCCGGTACAGGGTGAAGCCGGGCTCGTCGTCGCGCACCAACGTGCCGGCTGCGACCCACTCCCGAAGCCGATCGCCGGCGGCCTCGTAGCGGCCCGCGCCGTCGCGCTCGCGAGGAACGTCGACATGGACGACGTTCGCAGGGTCCCGCCGCTCGAGCGCGTCGACGTCGTCGTCGGACAGGACGTCGTAGGGCGGCGCAACCACGTCGTCGAGGCGCAGCGACGCGTATCGGAGGGCGGCGAAGGGCTCGAAGCGGGGCACGGCGCACAGGCTGGCAGATCGGGGTCGCCTGCTACAACGGATGCCATGCCGGCCGCTGCAGGACTCGACGGGTCATCGATCCGGTTCGTGCTCTGCGACCTCGACGGGGTGGTGTGGCTCCGGCGTCAGGCGATCCCCGGCGCTCCCGAGGCCATCGCGCGACTCCGGGCGGACGGCCGGCGGGTGCTCTTCGTGACCAACAACTCGATGTCGCCGATCGCCGAGCAGGAAGCGGCCCTCGCCGCCATCGACGTGCCGGCCGACGGCGACGTCATCACCAGTGCACAAGCCGCCGCGTCGCTGGTCGAGCCCGACGAGGTGGTCGTGGTCTGCGGTGGCACCGGGGTGACCGAGGCCGTCGACGCTCGCGGTGCGTTCGCCGTCGACTACGGGCCGGCGGACGCGGTCGTGGTCGGCCTCCATCGCAGCTTCGACTTCGCCCGGCTCCAGGCCGCCAACGCTGCGATCCGCTCGGGCGCACGCTTCATCGCCACCAACCTCGATCCGACCTTCCCGACGCCCGATGGGCCGACGCCCGGCGCCGGCGCCCTGGTGGCGGCAGTCGCAACGGTGGCCGAGACGCAGCCCGTCGTCGCCGGCAAGCCGTTCGCCCCGATGGCAGAGCTGACCCGGCTGCGTTGCGGACCCGACTTCTCGTCGTCGACCGCCATCGTCGTCGGCGACCGGTGGAGCACCGACGGCAGCTTCGCAGACGAGCTCGGCGTCCCGTTCGCCCTCGTGCGTTCCGGGGTGACCGGCGCGGGCGATCCGATACCCGCCGCTCCCGCGTTCGACGGAGCAGACCTGGCCGCGGTCGCCGACGCGCTGAGCTGATCGCCGAGCCGCGCCGGCATGGCTGGTGACGACGCCCTCGTGATCCCGCCTTCGGTCGCGCCGGTAGCATGGCGGCATGGCCAACTCAACCATCAAGCAGTTCCTCGACGCCGGGGTGCATTTCACCGAGATGTCCCGGAAGCAGGCCGATTCCCTCGTGAAGAGGCTCGTGCAAGAGGGTGAGGTGCGGCGCAAGGACGCCGAGCAGATGGTGCAGACGCTCATCGATCGCGGCCGCGAAACCTCCGAGCGCATCAGCGAGATGGTGCAGCGCGAGGTCAACAAGCAGATGAAGGCGCTGTCGGGTCAGTTCGAAGAGCTCGAGGATCGCGTCGAGACGCTCGCCAACCAGATGCGCGGAACCACGCCCGGCAAGAAGGCTCAGCCCGCCAAGAAGGCCCCCGCGAAGAAGAAGGCCGCAGCGAAGAAGGCCCCTGCGAAGAAGAAGGCCGCAGCGAAGAAGGCGCCGGCGAAGAAGAAGGCCGCGGCGAAGAAAGCGCCGGCGAAGAAGCAGGCCGCCGCCAAGAAGGCCGTCGGCTCGTCGGGCGTGCGCAAGGTCAGCCGCTCACGCTCCTGATCGCGTGAGCGGTCGGCGGCGACTCGACGCCGAACTCGTCCGCCGAGAGCTCGTCACGAGCCGGACCGAGGCCCAGCTGCTGATCGACGAGCACCGAGTGCTCGTCAACGGCGCAGTCGCCGAGAAGCCGTCCCGGCAGGTCGCCGCCGGCGACCAACTGCACGTCGTGGGGCCGCCGCCCCGGTACGTCGGGCGCGGGGCGCTCAAGCTCGATCACGCCCTCGACGTGTTCGATGTGGACGTGCGTGGTGTGAGGGCTCTCGATGCGGGTGCCTCCACCGGCGGGTTCACCGACTGCCTCCTGCAGCGCGGCGCCGCACACGTCGTCGCGCTCGACGTCGGCCACGGCCAGCTCCACGAACGACTGCGGGCCGATGCCCGCGTGCTCAACCTCGAGCGGACCAACGTCAGGCACGTGACGCCGGAGATGATCGGCGGCCCCGTCGATCTCGTCGTGGCGGATCTCTCGTTCATCTCGCTGCGTCTCGTCATCGATCGACTCGTCGCCGTGTGCCAGCCTGGTGCGCCGATGGTGTTGCTCGTCAAGCCCCAGTTCGAAGCCGGTCGCGACGAGGTCAGCCGCGGACGCGGCGTCGTCAGCGACCCGCAGGTCCACGACCGCGTGCGCCACGAGGTCGACGACGCGTGCCGCGCGGCCGGCTGCGTGGTGAACGGCTGGACCGACTCGCCGATCACCGGCGCCGACGGCAACCGTGAGTTCCTCGTTCATCTCACGACCCCGGGGTCGGCGTCGTGATCCGCGTCCACCTGATCGCCCACCACGAGCATGCCGGGGCACACGAGCTGGCCGCCACGACGGCGCGATGGCTGCGTGAACGCGGCCACGAGGCGTGGATGCCGAGCTCGGACGCCGAGCTGTTCGGGCTGGCCGACCTGGGCGGCGACGCACCGGCATCCGACGCCGACCTGGTGCTCAGCCT
>JAAUYD010268270.1_pt1 | contig 15657 bp, 13 predicted proteins | sample 7278101 | NCBI WGS metagenome assembly JAAUYD01 (sample SAMN14350128, study PRJNA611818) | marine sediment metagenome | isolation source: surface marine sediment (0.6m) | place: French Polynesia: Moorea | collected 2018-08 | reverse complement strand
GAACTCTTCAAAGTTCTGAGAACCAATATTCTATTTCCAGCAGAAGGTGCTCCGCCTAAAACCATTCTGGTGACAAGTTCGCTACCTGGCGACGGGAAATCTTTTGTGAGCGCAAATCTTGCCATCAGTATCGCACAGGGAGTAGAGGAGCATGTCTTATTGATGGATGGAGATCTGAGAAAGCCGGCATTGCATCAGCGGTTTGGATTTGGAAAAGTGGCTGGGCTAAGCGACTATCTTGTGTCTGGAGATGATATCGGCAATGTCTTTTTGAAAACACCAATTGAGAAACTGACCATCGTTCCCTCGGGTGAGCCACCGATAAATCCAGCTGAATTAATGTCCTCAAAAAAGATGAAAGCACTCCTTGAAGAGGTTAAGTCGAGGTATGATGATCGGTACGTGATTATCGATTCCCCACCACCAGCCATGGCTTCGGAAACCAATGCCATAGCCAAGTATGTTGACGGGGTCATTCTCGTTGTGAAGGCCGGAAAAACACCTCGGGAAGCGGTTGCCGACACGATTGCGCAAATCGGAAAAGATAAATTTCTTGGACTCGTCTTGAATCAGGTCGATCGCTCCCAAACTAAGTATTACGGCTACGATAAGTCCTATTATAGAGAATGATGACTCTGGTACGAGAATGAATCTCAACCCTGCACTAAAGTGCAACGACTATGGTAACGGTCAAAATTCATAAACATGCTGAGGCTATTCAAGAAATATGGCCCCAATCACAATACGTTACTTGTTCTGGGAGAAAGGGTGTTTATTCCAATTGGCTGATCATCGCCTCGACGATACTCCTCGGCTCCCAAATTCTGCTGGTGAAACTTGATATACTCCTTAAGGCCGTGTTGATTACCATCATCAGCATGGCCTACCTTAACAATAACGACCGTTATGATCTAAAGGTGGCCAATACCCATACCGAGCTTGGTATGCAATTGCTGCAAGGCTCGGGCACACCAGCCATTCTAATGGCATGTCTATACTGTATCTTCCCAACTTTCTACATTGGGCAGGTAAATCAAATCCTTGCTTCCGGCATTGTGACAATTTTTGTTGTATCATGGCGCATCGAATACGCTCAGGGTTTGAAGTACGGTCTGATCGATCAACGCGTTATTATGCTAGGGTCAAACGAAACCGCGATCGAGACTGATAACGAGATTAATGAGAAGAAGTATAGTGGATGCTGCAGATTAGTTAAATTACGATCTGTTCTATATCAAGATCATTACAATGTTATTGTGCATCATGATTATGGACAGCCCGCAAAAACCATTTTATTCGGTATGCGGAGATAACTTGTAGTGGATGAATTCGGCTTCCATGGGGGTGGAAAAACCGGCCTTTTGGTGGCAGTGATATACCGCAGCTTATTCAATATTTAATTCTTACAAACCCTGATAGCTTGATATTGTAATCGACCAGGCGGAGCTGTATCTTGACGCCGCGAGGCGGGATGATCGATAAAATGCCACTTGCAGATGCCCCTTAATACCTGATAAGGAGGTCGAAGGAGGCTCGAAATGAATCCTTCACTTAAAAACATCCTTGTTACCGGAGCTGCCGGCTTTATAGGCTTTCATCTTTCAAAAAGATTGATGCAAGATGGATATCGTGTATTTGGCTTGGACAATATCAACGATTACTACGATGTCAGAATTAAACACGGTCGCCTTCAACGGCTTCAAGAGGGTGATCAGTTTAAATTCTTCAAGATTGATCTTGCAGACCAGGAAGGTTTGAGTCGTGTCTTTGCAGAGCACTCGATTGATGCGGTTGTCAATCTTGCAGCACAGGCCGGCGTACGGTACTCTCTGATTAATCCCCAAGCGTATGTAAATTCAAACCTGGTGGGGTTTGTGAACATCCTCGAGTCTTGTCGTCACTACAAGGTCAAACACCTTGTGTTTGCCTCTTCAAGCTCAGTTTACGGCGCTAATACTAAAATGCCCTTCTCTGTCCACCATAATGTAGACCACCCTGTCTCTCTTTATGCGGCCTCCAAGAAATCTAATGAACTCATGGCCCACACTTACAGCCATCTGTTTGACCTGCCGTGCACCGGTTTACGGTTTTTTACGGTATACGGGCCTTGGGGGCGACCGGACATGGCCTTGTTTTTATTCACCAAGGCCATTTTGGAAGGCAAGCCCATCAAGGTGTTTAATCACGGGAAGATGCTACGTGATTTTACCTATATTGACGATATCATAGAAGGCGTTGTTCGCGTTATGGAACATATACCGGAATCGAATCCAACTTGGAGCGGTGATGCTCCGGATCCCGGTACATCTTACACTCCATATAAAATTTACAACATTGGAAACAATAATCCGGTAGAGCTATCAGAGTTTATCGCAGAGATAGAAAATGCCCTTGGTCTTAAGGCCGAAAAAGAATTTTTGGGGATGCAACCTGGTGATGTGCCGGCAACCTATGCAGATGTAGATGACCTTATCCAAGACGTTGGGTTTAAACCCGCAACGCCATTATCGGAAGGTATCCAAAAGTTCATCGCCTGGTACAATAGCTACTATCAAGGGTGAGCTTAAGGCTTGAATGATGTGACATCGACTTGCCATCACCCGCCACACCAATATTATTGAACATTATAATCGCAATCAGGAGTCGCGACATGAAAATACATGGCATGTTTATTGTCTCGGTAGTGTTATTGGCGCAGCTTTTCGTCTCTCCATCCATAGCGCAGGATAGCAATTCAAAAGCAAAAGTTTATGCGATCGGAGTAGGTGATATATTAGAAATTGTCACGTGGAAAGAGCCTGATTTCTCAAGAGAGGAAATCATCGTACGATTGGATGGTAAAATATCCTTCCCACTGCTCGATGATATTGTGGCGGAAGGGTTAACACCACCTGCACTTAAAAAAAAGATCGAAGAACGCCTTAAGGAGTTTGTGGCCAGTCCCAGTGTGACGGTAACGGTGAAAAACGCCGCAAGCCAGCGATTCTACATACTCGGCGAAGTCGTCAACACTGGGGTTTACCCCATTGTAAAAGAGCTGACGGTTTTGCAGGCATTCGCTTTGGCGGGCGGCTTCACCGAGTGGGCATCCAAAAAAGAAATCATTCTATTCCGTCGTGAAAACGGGAAAGAAAAGGTCATTCGCATCAACTATAAAGACATCGTCAAGAACAAGAGCTTTACCCAAAACGTAGTGGTAAAGACCGATGATACCATCATTGTCCCATAGTAAAAAATTGGGTTTATCATCGTTAACGATAAATTGACGCGACTGGTTTACATTCATATCCATTGGTTTCAATATCGCAAGAGGGGGAAAAATGGTTTCTAAAACAATCGTATGTTTTATGATGACAGCCCTTGTCCTGTTTTGTGCGACAACGATAAACGCCGCCCAGGTGCTCTTTACACCAGCACTGTCATTGAGTGAGGAATACACCGATAACCTTTTCCTTTCACCTGATGATGAGGAGGATGACTTTATCACAACCGCAAGTTTAGGACTCACCGGGCAAGTACTTTGGCGGACAGCAGGCCTCGAGTTGAACTACACGCCTTCGTACAATAAGTTCGCTGATAATACAGAACTGGATTATTGGCGCCATGCAGGCAGCTTATATTTGTGGAAGGTCATCAAACGCGCCACGCGGTTGGAATTGCGCAACACCTATTTACGCACGAACGACCCCACAGACCAGTCAGACGCCATTGACGTGGATAATCCGCTTCTGGGATCTGCCATAGAGGCAGATGATAACCGCCGCGGCCGCAATGAATATTATACCAATGCAGCCCAAGTTCGTCTGAGCCATCAATTTGGCAGCAATGACAGCTTTTATCTGGCATACTTATATAGGATATTGCGGGACGTTGATACCACTCCCGGAGTACCGGTGGACGACAATGACATCAAAACCGCATCCGCAGGTTTTGAATACAATTTTTCAAACAGATGGGCCATGGAGTTGGACGGTTCATATAGAGATGCCGAATTCGAAGATGAAAACGATCGTGTTGAATATGATGGGGATCTTCGGATTTTGTATAATATATCTCGAACACTCTCGGCTTTTGTCGGCTACCGCCATACCGTACTGGAATTTGACCAGGATGTGGACGAGGATTATAAGATATATCAACCCACAGTCGGGATGGAAAAACGGTTTGACGAGAATGCCCGGATTTCCATCGGCCTTGGCTACTATATTCAAGACTTCGACGAATCAGATGATGATAGCGGCTTCATTGCAGATGCAGAATTGTACAAAAAATGGGAATTTCGGACATCTTTTGTTGATGTGCTCGGTACAAGCGGATACACCATCGACGATGCTGGCGTTGATGACAACGGACTGCGAATTTACTATGACGTGAAGGTAGGGTACGGGTACCAGTTTACGCCGCGGCTATCATCGACCCTTTACGGCTATTATCGCTACGATGAATACCCGAACGAAGAACCGGAAAGGTCGGACAACACGTTCAGAGCGGGCGCCGGTATACAATGGCAAATGCTTCAATGGCTGCAGACCTCGCTGAATTACAATTATACAACGGTGACATCTGATAGGGACTCACAGGAATACACGGAGAACAGCGTACTTTTCATCATCACCATCGTGCCGTCAAGCCCCTTTCGTTTGAATTAGGACTTGCCTGATAAGACAGAGGTGGAGCGCACTCGGGAAACGGATTCATGGATGCCATAGGGTCAGATCTCAAAGGCCACTGGACTCGAATTTCTCTATGTTGGGCTGTTTGATTGTTTGATTTAGACGACAACAGGGGCTGATAGATTGACTTCTAATGCCGCAATAGAACCCCCCGCACCGCATAATTTGACAATGCGTTTCATGGGTGCATTGGAGGCGGATTGCCTATCAGCAGTATCATAAAAGAGCCAGAAGAACCGTTTAGATCCGTCTACCACTTGCATATTTCGGTGGTATTTTTCAACATGACGGCGCTTACATTCCGTTGATATGCTTCACCCTCTGCATTCATGGAAAACAGACCTAGAACACCCCGCAGTGTTTGTATCTGAGGAGATCGCCAACCTAATATTCATCTAACATATGGCTGATGAATATACTGATGGGTGTTTGGATGGTTGCGGGATTATAAGTTTCAGCCATATAACCGATTCATAACATACGCATAAGCTGAACCGCGCTCTTATAAGCGCGATTAAGAGGAAACAGGAATCTTGATATGAATGTTTGCATTATTGGAACTGGATACGTGGGACTCGTGGCGGCTGCTTGTTACGCAGAGATGGGCAATGATGTGTATTGCATCGATGTCAACCATGAAATCGTCGAAATGCTTCAAAACGGGCGTGTCCACATATATGAGCCGGGATTGGAACCACTGGTCAAACGAAATATTTCCGAAGGCCGGCTAAAGTTCAGCACTGAGCTTTCCGAGGGATTGGCTGATGCGTTGTTTGTCTTCAATAGCGTCGGCACCCCTTCCCAGCCCGATGGGACCTGTGATCTTTCCTATGTCCGCGAAGTGGCCAGGCAAGTCGGTCAAACCATGACAGAATATAAAATCATCGTAAACAAATCCACGGTGCCGGTGGGCACAGCGGACATGGTGCGGAGTGTTATTGATGAAGAGTTGGAAAAGCGGCAATTGTCGTTGGAGTTTGATGTTGTCTCCAACCCCGAGTTTCTGAAGGAGGGAGATGCGGTAAACGATTTTATGAAACCGGATCGCGTCATTGTGGGAACGGACAACGTTCGAACTGCAAAACTGCTGGAAACACTCTATGCACCGTTTGCCCGCAGTCGGGATAAGATGATTGTCATGGGCGTTCGCAGCGCGGAGATGACCAAATATGCGGCGAATTGTATGCTGGCAACAAAAATATCCTTCATTAATGAAGTTGCCAATATCTGTGAAAAGGTAGGGGCCGATGTGAAGGATGTGCGCATTGGAATCGGATCCGATCGACGCATTGGATATCATTTTATCTATCCCGGAGTTGGATACGGCGGTTCATGCTTTCCGAAAGATGTCAAAGCGTTCATCCATACTGCTCATGAGCACGGTTGTCAGGCAGAATTAGTATCTGCTGTGGATGCTGTGAACAACAGGCAAAAGTTCGTCCTTTCCGACAAGATTGAATCCTATTTCTCGGAACAGGGCGGGGTAAAGGGAAAAACATTAGCCGTTTGGGGTTTGGCATTCAAGGCCAATACAGACGATATCCGGGAATCTGCTGCTATCGATATCATTAGACGGCTGACCGCCAATGGTATGAAGATTCAGGCCTTTGACCCGGAGGCGGGCCCAAACGCCCGAGAGGAGCTTGCCTCCAACACACTGGTTGAAATCATGGATGATCAGTATCAGACCCTTGAAGGTGCGGATACCTTGGCTGTATTGGCCGATTGGAACCAGTTCAGAAATCCAGATTTTAACCGGATTAAAAAAATCCTGAATGCCCCAATTCTTTTCGATGGCCGAAACTTATACTCGGCATCTTATCTGGCGTCCCTTGGGTTTGCCTATTTTGGTATTGGGCGAAACCCAATACCGTCATGATCCATTCTGGTTTCCACAATACTATGTTATGGGATCCGGTACCTCTGCCGGACGATACCGTTGTCGTCACTTTTTTATTAAATTCATTTTCGCACCAGGTGCGAATCAATATAACCTTTCTTCGTTATAACCGGGAGAAATTTCTATGATCATCCATTTGGTGGCGGCTGCACGGCCCAATTTCATGAAAATCGCACCCCTGTATCATGAGCTGAAAAAACACGAGTGGTGCAGACCCGTCATTGTTCATACCGGTCAGCACTATGACCTCAATATGTCTGATGCTTTTTTTGTTGACCTCAATTTACCCCAGCCCGACATTCATTTGGGGGTCGGTAGCGGCACTCATGCCGAGCAAACTGGACAGGTGATGATTGCCTATGAAAGTGTGCTTGTCAAAAGCCAACCTGACTTGGTTATCGTAGTGGGAGATGTGAATTCTACCATTGCAGCGACCCTGGCGGCCGTAAAACTTGGCATTCGTGTGGCCCATCTTGAAGCTGGCTTGCGTTCTCGTGACCGCACAATGCCGGAAGAGATCAATCGCATCACTACCGATGCAATCGCTGACATTCTCTGGACCCCGTCAGAGGACGGTGACGAGAATCTGATCAATGAAGGTGTCGCCCGGGATAAGATTACGCGAGTAGGAAATATCATGATCGATTCACTGGAGATGCTCCGCGGCAAAATCGAAATGACTCGGGTATATGAGGAGTTTGATCTGGAACGACAGCAGTATGGCGTTGTAACCTTGCATCGGCCAGCCAATGTCGATCACCAGGATCACTTGGATAAACTCTGCAGTACCCTGAAGCTCATCAGCCAGAGGCTACCGCTGATCTTTCCTGTTCATCCTAGGACCATGGGGCGCCTAAAAGCATTTGGCTATCTCGACCAGTTGAAATCTACACCTAATGTAACGCTGACCGAACCTCAAAGTTATATTCGATTTATGAATCTGGTATTCAACTGCAAAATGGCCATTACCGACTCCGGCGGTATTCAAGAGGAAACCACCTACCTGGGCATTCCATGCCTTACCATCAGGCCCAACACGGAACGCCCGATAACCATTACACAAGGCACCAATAGGCTGTGTTCCATTATATCCTTACAAGATGATGTCTTTCAATTGATCGACCATGAACCCGGCCAGAAGATTCCACCTGAATTCTGGGATGGCGAGACTGCTGAAAGAATCGCAAAGGACATTCAACTTAGATTTCAGCAATGATTGAGCAGAACCCGTTAATTCGAAGGGACTCCGACAACTGGTTAATACCATGCTGCCGACGGCCCATTATCACCCCTACGAATGGCTGGGTCGAATCGTTTTTGCAGGGCATCCATGGGCAGATACTTGATCGACTGATCAACTGGATTTCGCAGATTGTTTTCGTCGTTGTCATTCGATATCGTCCAAGGAACCACCGCACCCATATCTTGATTTTTCTTGCGGTTATCAATGGCATCTAAGTCCGCTGTAATTCTTGAGCAGATGGTCCTCATCTGAATAAACCACCCTAAACATCTCTGGTATTGCACTTGATGAACCACAATTGTGCATATTGCGTCCCTGAAACAGCATTGTGCAACCATTAATTTCCCTGTGAATTCTGTGTATAAGGTCTAAGCATGGAAAAGGAGAGAAGGATTCAAGACTCACTTGATTATGAATTCGATTTCCTATACGTGTGAAACCTGATTCCATAAAAATGGCATTGTTTTACCCAATAACATACCTTATATAAACATAAAATAGCTTAATCATGCATAATTGTTATTAATTGCAATTGGCATATTGTTTGCTAAACACGTAGCATGACATTGGCTGATAGACTGTTGCTTTGACGATATTGAAAGGCAATACAAATCAAATGCCATATTCGAAATTGAGCCTGGGAATAGGAAAATAAAGTAGGGCAAATCCCGAAACGTTGTGTACAGGCTCGATACAATCGCTGCATTTAGAGATATTAAGAGAGTGATAGACCCGAACTTGTGCACAATAAGGACATTCTTCGAGCCAATCCAAATATGCATGAACTTAAAGATGTCTTAATAAGGCGCACTGTGCAGATTGAAAACCGCCAAGATCGATACATCTGTAATCGACCAAGCGGAGCTACGTCTGGGTTTTATCATGGTCCAATTGCATTTTGCGATCATCGCTATGAAAATAGTATCCAATAGCCTAAACGGTGTATTGCTTTCAGCTCGATGTTCATGCCGATGATCGCGGCAATCACAGGAGATCCTAAGAGAAGTTTCTGATGTTGGAGTGGATTCCTCAGACGCTTCCTTATTCGGACAATTGGCTATCGTCATGATCAGTATACATCAAACTTGTTCGAAGACTAAAAGATACAAATAACGATTGAAGTCATTTATTTCTCTGTAAACCTCGTCGATTAGTTGCAAAAGAAAGGCAGTAAATAATGAATATTCCATTCCTTGACCTCAAAGCACAGTTCAAACAAATTGAAAAAGATGTTGTACCTGCTGTTAAAGATGCAATGGCCAATGCCGCATTTATCGGCGGACCTCAAGTCAGTGGGTTCGAAGAAGAATTTGCTGAATATTGTGACAGTCGTTTTTGTGTCGGCGTGGGGTCAGGTACTGATGCGTTGCGCTTTGCCCTTATGGCTGCTGGCGTTGGGCATGGAGATGAGGTTTTAACCGTCCCCAATACGTTTATCGCTACAACAGAGGCCATCTCTCAGGTAGGCGCATCACCTGTGTTTGTCGACATTAGAGAAGATACTTGTAACATCGACCCCGATCAAATTGAAGCTCTTATTACTACGAAAACCCGCGCTATCATTCCTGTTCATCTGTATGGACAAATTGCTGACATGGATGCCATTCTTGCTATAGCACAAAAAAACAACCTGGTCGTCATAGAAGACGCTTGTCAGGCACATGGGGCTCTATACCAAGGCAAGAAGGCTGGGTCTATGGGAATAGCCGGTTGTTTCAGCTTTTATCCCGGGAAAAACTTAGGGGCATTTGGAGAGGCAGGCGCTGTTGTTACCCAAGACGAAGAACTGGCAAAAAAAATGCGAATGATACGCGACCATGGGCAGGAAAAGAAATACCATCACCAGATGGAGGGATTCAATGGCCGTCTCGATGCCATTCAGGCAGCCGTTTTGCGTATCAAATTAAAACACCTACCGGATTGGAGCGAAAAAAGACGACAGAATGCAATTCTTTATACGGAACTGTTGAATCCAATACAAGGAGTCATAACACCCACAGAATCCCAACAGGGAAAAGCTGTGTATCATTTATACGTCATCCATGTGGACGACCGAGATGGCCTTCAAAATTTCCTCATGGAAAAAGGAATTGCCACAGGTTTGCATTATCCTGTACCATTGCATCTTCAAAAGGCCTATCAACATTTGGAGTACCAGGAAGGTGCCTTTCCAATCGCTGAGAAATCTGCCGCCAGACTACTCTCCCTCCCAATGTTCCCTGAACTTGAAAGAGGACAAATAGAATACGTGGTAAAGAATATAGAAGAATATATGTCGAGATAACTTTGCTCAATCTACTCATCTAAAAATAAGGAGCAACCCATGTTTAACATTGGACTCATAGGCTACGGATATTGGGGCCCAAATCTCGCTCGAAATTTCAATGCAAATCCGGACATGCAACTGAAGGCGATTTGCGATTTCTCGAAATCCAGGCTTGAGATGGCTTCCCGATATTATCCTCATATCGAACAAATCACAGAGACTCAGGATATCTTCAACAATACGGATATCGATGCCGTTGCGATAGCAACTCCAGTATCCACGCATTATGAGCTTGCCAAGCAGGCGTTAATGGCAGACAAGCATGTATGGCTTGAAAAACCAATGACAGAGACCATACAACAGGCTGAAGAACTGATTGAGCTGGCCCAAAAGAAAAACAAAGTTCTTTTTGTTGATCATACATTTGTTTATACTGGTGCGGTCAGAAAAATGAAGGAACTCATCGAATCCGATGAATTGGGAAATATCGTATATTTCGATTCCTCCAGAATCAATTTAGGTTTATTTCAGCAGGACATCGATGTCATTTGGGATCTAGCACCGCATGATATTTCAATAATGGATTACTTGATTCCTCTTAAAAAACTTTCTGTTTCAGCTACAGGTCTGGATTATGACGGCAATGGTTTAAACGCCAAATCCATGGTTACCATCAATATGGAAAATAACGTCGTAGCGCACATCGATGTGAGCTGGCTCTCTCCGGTCAAAATCAGACAAACACTTATCGGTGGTAGTAAAAAAATGATTCTTTACGATGACACACATCCGGATGAAAAAGTAAAGGTGTACGATAAGGGTGTCGATATTTACGAGACAAAAGAAGACCTTTACCGACTTAACGTCCAGTATCGAGTTGGAGATATGTATGTTCCCAAGCTGGAAAACCACGAAGCGCTATCACTCGAGGCCCAACATTTCGCTGATTGTGTCTTAAAGGGCGATGAGCCCCTAACCAGTGGTGTAGCCGGTCTTGAGGTGGTCAAGATTCTGGCAGCTTCAAACGAGTCTTTGAAACTAAAGGGTGCCCCGATTGAAATCAAAAATTGATTTGTGGGGCTTTATGATCCAAATGAAAGTGCAATTCTTACACGACTCAATGGATCCATTACTGTAAAGGAAATCAGAGAACAAAATGAATTCAATAGACACAACCACTTTGCAGAAAATAGCCAATGATGTCAAAATCGGCAAAGATGTATTTCTTAATGATTTTATCAATCTCTATGGCTGTAAAATTGGTGACTATTCGAAAGTCGGTCCATTCGTAGAAATTCAAAAAAATGCATTTATAGGGGCGCATTGCAAAATCCAAAGTCATACATTTATCTGTGAAGGTGTCACCATCGAGGACGAGGTTTTTGTGGGACACGGTGTGATGTTCACAAATGATATCTATCCGCGCTCTACCAATCCGAACGGAGGCTTACAGACAGAAGACGATTGGCAGGTGGTAAATACGTTAGTGAAAAAAGGTGCATCGATCGGGTCCAATGCCACCATATTGTGCGGCATCACAATCGGGCGCAACAGCATAATCGGCGCTGGTAGCGTTGTAACAAAGGACATCCCCGATAATGTCATCGCTGCTGGAAATCCCGCCCGGGTAATACGGGAATTGTAAAACGAACCAAGTGAATGCAAGTAAGAATAATCAATCCTGTCGAATACAAAGATTGGGATCGGCAGATCAAAAAACTGGAAGGATCTACCATCTTTCATACGGCTGCCTGGGCGAAAGTGCTCTTGGAATCCTACGGCTACAACCCAGTCTATTTTACGGTATTGAAAAATGAGGAAATTGTAGGCTTTCTACCCGTTTTTACAATTAATAGTTTTCTTACCGGACGGAGAGGGGTTAGCTTGCCATTTACGGATGAATGCCGTCCCCTAATAGATTCTGACCAAATTTTTAAAACGGTATGGAAATTTGTTTTGCAACACGGGGAAAATGCAAAATGGAAACATATAGAGCTTCGGGGTGAACATTCCGCATATCGTTCAGAACCTTGTTTCGATCGATTCTATTTCCACCAAATCGATCTAAATTGCGACGACGCGCAATTACTACGTAGATTTAGAGATAGTAACAAAAGAAACATAAAGAAGGCGCTAAGATGCGGTGTTAAAATTAGACAGGAATATTCATTAGAATCGGTAGAGGAATTTTATCGTCTCAATTGTTTCACACGCAAAAAACATGGCTTACCGCCACAACCATTGAAGTTTTTTATAAAACTATATGACCATATCGTTTCAAAAAAAAAGGGTTTCGTATCACTCGCTTCGATAGAAGATAAAGTCATAGCAGCTGCGGTTTTTCTCAAATTTCACGAAAGAATGACTTATAAATACGGGGCATCTCACAATGGCTATCTTAAATACCGCGCTAATAACCTGTTGATATGGGATGCCATAAAGACAGCAATTAAGGATGGGTATAAACAATTTGATTTTGGGCGGACTGAAGCTGCAAATGAAGGTCTTCTTCAATTTAAGCGTGGTTGGGCTGCTAGAGAGTATAAGCGGGGGTACTACAGGTACACTTTCGAAAATCATCAATTTGTAGAAAGTTCATATAGGCTGAAATCATCCTATGGAGTTTTAAAGAAGCTTCCAATCCCCTTGCTCAGGATGATCGGTCGATTGCTCTATCGCCACGTTGGATAAATATCTCTTCGTGAAGCGGCATCGAAAAATATGGCGTGTGTGTTCCAATAGACGTTGTTGGCCTTAATTCAACTTGGTAAAACAATGGTTCCTAATTCCGTAAAGCTGTACTACATCTTCAGACCTTTCATTCCAAGAGATCTGCAGATCTTTTTTCGGAGACGCTTGGCCAAGATTCAACGCAGATTGAACAAAAATTGTTGGCCTGTTGATCAAGTATCCGCAACACCACCAGATGGATGGAGTGGATGGCCAGACGGAAAGCAATTTACTTTCATCCTCTCACATGACGTTGACACCCAACAAGGGTACGAGGATACGCTCAAACTTGCTGAAGTAGAGGAGAGTCTTGGATTTCGTTCGACATTTAATTTTGTGCCAGAACGCTATGGTGAAATATCAATGGACCTTATTAAGGAGCTTAAAGCAAGAGGATTCGGCATTGGTGTTCATGGCTTGAAACATGACGGAAAACTTTTCTTCTCAAAAAAGACCTTTCAACGTCGAGCAGTTAAGATCAACGACTATCTTAAAAAATGGGGATCCAGAGGATTTAGTTCGCCATCGATGCACCATAATCTCAGTTGGCTCAAATCACTCAATATTGATTATTCAGTATCGACATTTGACACTGATCCTTTTGAGCCCCAACCTGACGGGGCCGGGACGATATTCCCATATTGGGTTTCGAATGGGAACTCAAAAAGAGGCCACTTAGAAATTCCATACACGCTACCGCAGGATTCTACTTTATATATTATACTACAGGAAGATACGAATAATATATGGAAAAATAAATTAAAATGGATTTGCGGTCATGGCGGCATGGCGCTGATTAATACACATCCGGATTATATGGATTTTTCAATGGGCAAAACAGATAAAGAGAAATATCCTATTGAACATTATACGGATTTTCTGGAACATGTTACATCTGAATACAAAGATATGTACTGGCATCCGTTATTAAAAGATCTATACAAATTATGGCCGAATATCAGGAGAAAAAAATGACAAACGATGTAGATATTCAAAATCCTAATAATAGAGAGCCTAATGCGATGGGTGCTGGTATTAACAAACTAAATGGAAAAACGATTTGGATTGATCTCGATAATTCACCACATGTACCTTTCTTTAGCCCAATAATGAAAGCCCTAAATGATCGTGGCTACAAGGTGGTATTTACAGCAAGAGATTGTTTTCAGGTGTGCGGGCTAGCCGATCTATTCGGATTGAATTATAAATCCATTGGTCGTCACTATGGGACAAACAAAATTCTAAAGATCATCGGGACTTTGTTCAGGGCAATCCAGTTACTGCCAATTGGGATGAAAAAGAGGCCAATCCTATCGGTATCACATGGATCCAGATCGCAGCTCATTGCATCAACACTATTAAGGATTCCCCACATCCTGATTTTCGATTATGAGCATGCACGAAGTTTGCCCCTGCTAAAACCTATCATTGGAATCGCACCGCAGGTTATTGATAGCGAATCTTTGGGAAAAGAATTTAAACTGGGATTCCGCGGGTACTCCGGATTAAAAGAAGATGTATATGTCTCAACCTTTAAGCCGGATCCAGGGTTTCTGAACAATCTAAATATTGATAAAGATAGCTTGATTGTTACGATAAGACCCCCTGCCAACGAAGCCCACTATCACAACCCGGAAAGCGAAAAATTATTTATAGAAGCAGTTGAAAAAATAGGAAATAAGCCAAACACGGTAATGATTATTCTACCGAGGAATGAGAAACTTCAAAAACAGATGATTGAAGACACGTGGCCAGATTGGTGCAGAAACGGGAAAATCATAATTCCTGAAAGCGTATTAAATGGTCTTGATTTGATATGGTATTCCGATTTTGTCATTAGCGGTGGCGGAACGATGAACCGTGAGGCTGCAGCACTCGGTGTCCCAGTATACAGCATTTTCAGAGGAAAAACAGGTGCAGTGGATAAATACCTGTCACAGACCGGACGTTTAGTGATGCTTAAGACAGTTGAAGATGTAAGCAATCAAATTAAAATAGAAAAGAGGTCAAAAGATCAGGCAGCAGAATTTGAAGACCTAATCGCTTTGAAGCAAATCGTTGACGCAATAGATGAGATTGCCAATCAATCTGCTGGGATCTCGCAAATGAAGAATTAGTATTGCTCTAGAAAAATCATCGAGGATTAAAGTGTCCGATAAAGCCGTTGGAGCAAAAAAAGAAACTATTGAAAATAGCGTCAGAGGCGTAGCTGCTGAACTGTTTTCATACTGCAGTAACAACCGGTGGGCTGGATGGGATCCGTATGATGCCTTGAATAGCAGATTATTTAAAATAATTCCTGCTCTGGACTTTAAGATACCCAGATTGGTTATCACCCAGCTCTTAAAACGTAGTCCGATAAATTTTAGAAAACCCCTTTTGATTCCAAAAACGCTGAACCCCAAAGCAATGGCTCTCTTTTTGGCATCATCGATAAAACTTAAAGCGATTGATGAATTAGAAATTGACGAAATCGATCACTTCATTGAAAAAATCGCGTTGCTAAGATCACCAGGTCAGAAATATGATTGCTGGGGCTATAGCTTTCCATGGCAGACGCGCGATCGGTTGGTGCCGAGGGGAGCGCCTAACCTTGTTTGCACAACTTTTGTTGCCAATGCATTGCTCGACGCTTTCGAATACGAGGGGGACCAAAACTGCCTTGACATGGCTCTCAGCGCTTCAGAATACATCGCTAACAAGCTGTATTATGGAGAAAAAAATGATGTTGCAGGATTTTGTTATCCCACCCCACAAACACGATCAGGTGTCCACAATGCCAACCTCTTAGGTGCTTCGCTACTTTGTCGGATACATAAGCATAACGGTAATAAAGACTACCTGG
>JAAUYD010031312.1_pt1 | contig 15657 bp, 11 predicted proteins | sample 7278101 | NCBI WGS metagenome assembly JAAUYD01 (sample SAMN14350128, study PRJNA611818) | marine sediment metagenome | isolation source: surface marine sediment (0.6m) | place: French Polynesia: Moorea | collected 2018-08 | reverse complement strand
GCGGGGTCGAGGATGTCGGGCCGGTTGGTGGCGGCCATGATGACGATGCCCTCGGACGTCTCGAAGCCGTCCATCTCGGACAGCATCTGGTTGAGGGTCTGCTCGCGCTCGTCGTGGCCGCCGCCGAGGCCGGCGCCACGCTTGCGGCCGATCGAGTCGATCTCGTCGATGAAGATGATCGCCCGGCCCATCCGCCGTGCCTGCTGGAACAGGTCGCGGACGCGGCTCGCCCCGACGCCGACGAACATCTCCATGAAGTCGGAGCCGGTGACCGAGAGGAAGCCGACGCCGGCCTCGCCGGCGACGGCGCGGGCGAACAGCGTCTTGCCGGTACCCGGAGGGCCGACGAGCAGGATGCCCTTCGGGACCCGGGCGCCGATCTCCTTGAAGCGTTCGGGCATGCGGAGGAAGTCGACGACCTCGGTGATCTCCTGCTTGACGCCGTCGTAGCCGGCGATGTCGGCGAACGTGGTCGACGGCTTGTCGGTCGAGTACGCCTTGGCACGGCTTCGCCCGATCGACATCACGTTGCCCATCTGGCCCTGGGCGCGACGCTGCATCCACACGAAGAAGCCGATGATGAGCATCACGGGGAGCATCAGACCGATGATGCTGAGGAACCAGTTGTTGCTCGGCGTCTTGAAGCCGATCTCGACGCCCTTGCCGCGGGCGAGCTCTTCGTCGGCCTCGGACAGACCACGGTCGCCGCCGCCGGTGGTGCGGAACTTGGTCTCGTCGTCGAACTCGCCGGTGATCTTGCCGTTGGAGTTGTCGATCTCGATCTCGCGGACGTCACCGGCGTTGACGCGCTCGATGAACTCGGAGTAGCTGATCTCGTCGCCGCTGTCGCCGGACAGCAGCGACGGGACGAGGAAGATCGCGAGGAAGATGCCGATGGCGATCCACGGCAGCCAGCGCCGCCAGTTGGGCGCAGACGCCTGGTCGCCGTCGCCGCCGCCGTCGAAGCTCGGCCGACGGTCGCGGTTGGGTTGCTGACCGCCGGAGCGACCGCGCCCCGGCGGTGGGGGTGGTGGGGGCGGTGGCAGCTTGTCCATCCCTCCATGCTACGGCCCGACAGCGCCGTTGCCAGGTCGTGCTCGTCACGTCTGCGTCGCGGACCCCGGCGCGGCGGGTGCAGGGTCGGGATCGGGGCGGCGTCGAGCGGGCGTGGCGACGGCGCCGGGCGCCCCCTCGCGAGGGTCCGCGATGCGCCCCCGCCGTGGCCGTACCGTGTCCGCCGTGGCGAGGCAGTGCTCGAGGACCGGGTGTAGCGACGACGCAGCGGTGACGCTGACCTACCAGTACGCGCTGGCGCAGGTGTGGCTCGATCACCTGTCCGCCGAGCGCGATCCACACGGCTACGACCTGTGCTCCCGCCATGCCGGCCGGCTCACTGCGCCTCAGGGCTGGCACGTCCGCGACCGGCGTGAGACCGCACCCGCCGCCCTGATCGCCGTCTGAGCGCCGCGCGGCTACCCTCCGCCGCGATGTCGATCGAGCTCGACCCCGGCGGCGCCGCCGTGATCCCGACGCGGGCGGCGGTCGCGACGTGGACCGTCGCCTGGATCGCCGGCACCGTGCTGCTCGCTTCCGTCGTGTTGGCCGCGATGGGTGCCGACTTCGGCGGCGACCTCACGATCCCCGAGATCGCGGCGGCCTCCGCAGTCGCCTGGGCTGCGTTCGGCGTGGGGCTGGTCGTCGTCTCCCGCCGCGCCGGGAGCGGGCGGCCGATGGCGGACTTCGCGATCGGGTTTCGGCCGGCCGACCTGGTCGGCGTGCCGCTCGGCGTGGTGACCCAGCTGATCTTCGTGCCGCTGCTGTACGTGCCATTGCAGGCGATCTGGCCCGACACGTTCTCCGACGAACGCCTCGAGGAGCGAGCGCAGGACCTCGCCGACCGCGCCGACGGCGGCATGGTGATCCTGCTGGCGCTGATCGTCGTGGTCGGAGCGCCCATCGTGGAAGAGCTCGTCTATCGCGGCCTCTTGCAGCGCTCGGCGGCCGCGTCGATCGGGCCCTGGCCGAGCCTGCTGGTGACGTCGGCGTTCTTCTCGCTGATCCACTTCGCGCCCGTCGAGTATCCCGGCCTGTTCCTCGCCGGGCTCGCCTTCGGCGTGTGCCTCACGCTGACGGGTCGGATCGGCCCGGCGATCGTGACGCATGCCTCGTTCAACGCGACCGGGCTCGGCCTCGTCCTCGCGAGCACCTGGTGAGCGTTCGCCGGCCGGCGCCGCGGCCGAGCGCCGCCGGTGACGAGGCGATGCCGGCCGCAGCTGGCAAGATGGAGCGGCTCGCGAGCCCGAAACGACCGACCGCATGACCGACCGAATCGACGAACCCGACGCGGACCTCGATCCCGACGTCGTCCCGGCCGACGGGTTCGGCGAGTGGTTCGACAGCGAGTTCGGCGACGATGCCGGCGTCGGGCGCACGACCCCCGGCGCACCCGACGAGCACGAGACCGCCGCGCCCACCGTCGAACGCATCGAGGCCGCGCCGACCGATCGCTCGACCGACGAGCCGGTCACCGAGCCCGACGACGACGGCCAGACGCCGCTCCTGACGCGCGTCGGTCGCAGAATCGTCCGCCGGCCGTCCGCCTGGATGAACCGGCCGTGGCCTCCCGACCGCATCCTGCGGTACGTCGTGACGTTCGTGACGCTGAGCGTGACGACCTACGTGATGATGAACGTCGTCCACCTCAGCCCGTTCCCGGGTCGCGACCTGATCTTCGACGACACGACACCGACGGGCGGGGACTTCGGCGCCCACGTGTGGGGCCCGGCGTACCTTCGCGACCACCTGCTCGGCGACTTCCGCCTGAACGGGTGGACGATGGACTGGTACGGCGGCATGCCGGCGTACCGCTTCTACATGGTCCTGCCGGCGCTGGCGATCCTGCTCGTCGACATCGTGCTGCCGTACGGCGTCGCGATGAAGCTGGTCGCAGTGCTGGGCCTGATCACGCTCCCGGCCGCGTGCTGGGCGTTCGGGCGGCTCGCCGACTTCCGGTACCCGATGCCCGAGCTGTTCGCCGTCGGCGGCCTCGCGTTCGCGCTCGACGAGAGCTTCAGCATCTACGGCGGCAACCTCAAGTCGACGATGGCCGGCGAGTTCTCGTTCTCGATCGCGCTCTCGCTCGGCATGTTGGGTCTCGGCCTGCTGGCGGCCGGCCTGCGCACCGGCAAGTACCGCGTCTGGGCCTCGGTCCTCATCGCGGCCGCCTGCGTGTCGCACGGCATCGTGCTGATCTTCGTCGTCGCGGCTGCGCTCGTGTTCTGCCTCGTCTGGATCGACCGCACCCGCCTCGTCTACGCGCTCACCGTCGGCATCACGAGTCTGCTGTTGATCATGTGGTGGGCGGGGCCGTTCCTGCTCGACCACGAGTACATGACCGACATGAAGTACGGGGCCCGACCCTCGGGCGCCGACGACTCGTTCTGGGACATGTTCTTCCCGCTCACGGCGCCCCTCGACGTCCTGATCACGACCCTGGCCGTGATCGGCTTCGTCATGAGCATCGTCCGGCGGCACCTCAACGGCGCGGCGCTCGGCGTCGTCGGCCTGGTCTTCGTCGCCGGCGTCTACCTCGCCCGCGACAGCCTGCCGGTGATCGGGCTGCTGTGGAACCCGCGGTTGCTGCCGTTCGTGTACCTCGTCCGCTACCTGCTGATGATGGTCGGCGCCGTCGAGATCCTCGGCCTGTTCTGGAACGCGATCCGCGACCGCCGAGCGCTCGCACTGCCCTCCACGTGGGAGGGCACCACCTTCGCCGGCGCCACCACGCTCGGCACCCTTGCCGTGCTCGGGTTCATGTTCCAGGTCCTGCCGTTCGGTGAGAACCAGCAGGTCGACGGCTCGTCCGTCTACACGTGGGGGCCGTTCCACGCCACCGACACCAACACCGACGCCCTCGGCGACGGCTGGTCGACGTACAACTTCCGCGGCTACGAGGGTCGCGATCAGTACTACACCGAGTACCACCAGGTCGTCACCACGATGGAGCGGATCGGTGACGACCCGCAGCTCGGCTGCGGTCGCGCCATGTGGGAGAACAACGGCGACAACGGCCAGTACGGCACGACGATGGCGCTGATGCTGCTGCCCCACTGGACCGACGGCTGCATCGGGTCGATGGAGGGGCTCTTCTTCGAGGCGTCGGGCACGACGCCGTACCACTTCCTCACCGCGGCCGCGATCTCGAAGCAGTCGTCGAACCCGGTCCGTGAGCTGCGGTACGCGAACAACGACGCCCAGACCGGGGTCCGGCACCTCCAGGACCTCGGTGTCCGGTACCTGATGGTCCGCACGCCCGAGGCGAAGGCCGAAGCGGCCGGCCAGGCCGAGCTGTCGTACATCACGACGTCGGCGCCGTGGGACATCTACCTCGTCGACGGCGCGGACATCGTCGTGCCGCTCGACACGCAGCCCGTCGTGGTTCGCGGCCGCTCCGGCGACGCCCGCGAGCGCAACCTCGAGCTCGGCACGAGTTGGTTCCAGCATCCCGACGAATGGGCGGCGATGCCGGCCGACGACGGCCCCGACGACTGGCAGCGGATCTCGGTGCAGGTCGACCTGTCGCGGCGCGAGGGCGAGCCCGGCGACCCCGGCCGCCGCGTCGACATCGTGACGCCGGTCGAGGCCATCCAGCCGATCGCCCTGCCGGACGTCGCCGTGTCCAACGTCGACATCGGGCAGCAGTCGCTGGCGTTCGACGTCGATCGTGTCGGCGTGCCCGTGCTGGTGCGCGTCGGGTACTTCCCCAACTGGAACGCCAGCGGTGCCGACGGTCCCTACCGGGTCGGGCCGAACATGATGGTCGTCGTGCCTCGCGACACGCGCGTCGAGCTCGACTACGGGCGCTCGGGCGTCGACTACCTCACGCTGCTCCTCACGCTGATCGGCGTCGGGCTCTGTGTCCTCTGGCGGGTCCGCGGTGACGTCGTGCACGCCGGCGAGGTCCCGGCGGCGTTCGCCGGCGGATCGCGCGACGAGCCCGGCGACAAGCCGGCACCGCCGCCCGACGACGTCTCCGGCGGCGACGTCGATCGCGATATCGACCACGCCGTGGCCGACGACTGCGGCGAGGCCGACTCGGCGTGGTCGGCGCCGGTCGATGCCGCCGGCCCCGACGGAGCGCCCGACGATTCGCCCGATCCTTCGGACGAGGAGTCGGAACCCGAGCGCTGAGGCCGATAGCGTTGGCCCGCGCCTATGTCAGTGCTCGATGAGATCGTCAAGGCCTACGACATCCGGGGCACCGTGCCCGACCAGCTCCACGGCGAGGTCGCGCACGCGCTCGGTGTCGCTTTCGCCCGGTTCGTCGATGCGCCGCGTGTGCTCGTCGCCCGAGACATGCGGCGAAGTGGGGAGTCGCTCGCGGAGGCGTTCTCGCAGGGCGTCATGGAGCAGGGCCTCGACGTGCTCGACCTCGGTCTCGCGTCGACCGACATGGTCTCGTACGCCGCCGGCGTGCTCGACGCGCCCGGGGCGATGTTCACCGCCTCGCACAACCCGGCCCAGTACAACGGTGTGAAGCTCTGCCTGGCCGGGGCGCGCCCGGTCGGCATCGACACGGGCCTGGCCGAGATCAGGGCGACCGCGTCGACGGTGCTCGACGGCGCCGGACCGGCCCATGCTGCGACGGCGGGGTCGATGGCGAGCGACGACATCCTCCCGAGGTACGTCGATCACGTCCTGTCGTTCGTCGACGTCGACGCCGTCCGCCCGATGAAGGTGGTCGCCGACACGGCGAACGGCATGGGCGGCCTCGTCGTGCCGGCCGTCTTCGAGCGGCTGCCGATGATCGAGCTCGAGGTGATGTACGGAGAGCTCGACGGCACGTTCCCGAACCATCCGGCCGATCCGCTGCAGCCCGCCAACCAGCGCGACCTCTGCGCCCGGGTGATGTCCGGGTCGTTCGATCTCGGGTTGGCGTTCGACGGTGACGCCGATCGGGTGTTCGTCGTCGACGAGCTCGGGAACGGCCTGAGCGGCTCGACGACCACGGCGCTGCTCGCCGCCGCGATCCTGCGGTCGAATCCGGGGGCGACGATCCTGCACAACCTGATCTGCTCGCGCGCCGTGCCGCAGGTGATCCACGAGCGCGGCGGGGTGCCGATGCGCACCAAGGTCGGCCACTCGTTCATCAAGCAGCGGATGGCCGAGACCGGCGCCGTGTTCGGCGGCGAGCACTCGGCCCACTACTACTTCGCCCGCAACTTCGGAGCCGACAGCGGGCTCATCGCCGCGATGCTGGTCATCGCCGAGCTGAGCCGCGCGGAGCAGCCGTTGTCGGTGCTGCGTGAGCCGTTCGAGCGCTACGCCGCGAGCGGCGAGATCAACACCCAGGTCGACGACCCGCTCGCCGTCATCGAGCGGGTGAGCGCGACCTTCGAGGGCGACGAGCAGGATCGGCTCGACGGTCTGAGCGTCGACTGCGGCCAGTGGTGGTTCAACCTCCGAGCGTCGAACACCGAGCCGTTGCTGCGCCTCAACCTCGAAGCCGTCGACCGCGACGAGTGCGATCGGCGGGTCGCCGAGCTGCTCGCGTCGATCACCCAACCCTGACCACCTGCAGGCCGCTACGGTGTGCACGACCCCGAGACCGGAGCCACGATGCGCCTCGCCCCAGCCCTCCTCGCCATCCTCGCCTGCCCCGACGACAAGGGCCCGCTGTTCTACATCGAGTCCGAGTCGGTGCTCTTCAACCCCCGTCTGCGTCGCACGTACGACGTGCGTGACGGGATCCCCGTGATGTTGATCGAGGAGTCCAACGCGCTCGACGACGCCGAGTTCGAACGTCTGAACGGCCTCGTCGCCGAGCAGCGGATCGCTCCGACCTTCGAGACCGGCACCTGACCAGCGAGCAGATGACGAAGACGTTACGATCCGAGGCTGTGAGCGTCAGTCGACTCCGACACCGAGCCGGTCGCGTGCTGGTCGCCGTCGCCCTGGTGGCCGGCGTCGCGGTCGCCGGCGTGGTCGCATCGCCGGGCGCCGACTCGACGGTGCAGGCGGTCGGTGAGCTCGGCGCGGGCGGCGAGTTCCACGGTCTCGAGCCGGCCCGCATCTTCGATTCGCGCGAGCGCGACCTCGACGTCGCGCCGTTCGGTGCCAAGGCCATCGTGCCCGAGGCGTTGAGCCGGCTCTTCGACGTCCAGGTCGTCGGCGAGGGCGGCTTGCCGGCGTTCGAGGACGTCGACGGCGACGGCGCCGACGACAACGTGCTCGCGGTCGTCGTCAACATCACGGTGATCAACCCGGGTTCGATCGGCTTCCTGAGGGCGTTCGGCACCGGTGCACCCGAGGGCGAGACCTCGGTCGTCAACTTCTTCCCCGGCGTCACCGTGCCGAACACGGCGGTGCTCCGTCCCGGCGAGGACGGCAAGATCTCGATCCGCTTCGTCGGCCCGGTCGCGTCGACCGCACACGTCGCGATCGACATCTCGGGGTGGTTCTCCTCCAGCTCGTACGGCGAGTCGGGCGCCCGCGTCATCCCGGTCGAACCCGCCCGCTTCTACGACTCCGAGGTGCCTCAGTTCGGGGCGACGTCGCTGAAGGCGCGCTCGCAGACGAAGGTGCCGATCCGAGGCGGGCAGGCGTACGACCGGCCCGGCACGGTCATCGTGCCCGACGATCCCGACGTGATCGGCGTGGTCGCCAACATCACGGGCGTGAACACGTTCGGCGGCAGCCAGCCGACATTCGTCAGCGCGCTGCCCGAACCGCTGCCAGCCGGCCAGTCACCGACCACCAGCAACCTCAACATGCTTCCCGGGCAGGTCACGGCCAACATGACGATGCTGCCGCTCGGTCCCGACGGTTCGATCCACCTGTTCAACCTCAACGGCGAGGTCCGACTCGTCGTCGACGTCGTCGGCTACCTGCTCGCCAACCAGCCGGCCGACACCAGGGCAGGGCGCGTCGTGCCGCTGCTCGCGCCGTTCCGCGCCTTCGACACCCGTGAGCCCGAGCACTTCTCGCAGCCGCTCGGGCCGGCGAACGCCGAGGACTGGAGCTTCGAGAGCTTCGTCAACGACGTCAAGATCGGCAACGAGGCGGTCGGCCCGCAGCTGGGCCTGCTCGGAAACCTGACCGGCACCAACCTCCAGCGGCAGTACCCCTGGGCCACTGTCGCCACCTTCGTCACCGCCTTCCCGACGCCATCGTCGGGTGAAGCCGTCCCCGAGGTGTCGAACATCAACATCATCGAGGGTGACACCGTGCCGAACATGGTGCTCCTGACCTACGGCTCCCGGCCCTCCGACGCGCGCTGCCAGGCCGACCACTGTGTGCGCTTCTACAACCTGGCCGGCTACATCGACTACCTGCTCGACGTGTCCGCAGTGATCCTGGCTGAGTGATCGGGCTTCGCACGTGGCCGAGCCATTGGCTCAGGCCCTGCCGGAGCTGCGGTACTGGCTGCGCTGTGCTCCCCGCCTCCCTGCCTCGGCGGGCGCGGTCGGCCCGGTGACATGACTGGCTTCGCCTCCCGTGCTCGCACCTCCGCTGCGCTCCGGCGCTGCGAGCCCTCCGGGCTCGGCCCACCTCGCCGGCGCGACGCGGTCGGCCGGTGAGATGGGCGCTCGAGCAGGGGTACCCGAGGGTCTGTCCACGGAGCGTTCGGTTGGCGGTTGGGATAGCCTGTCGGGACGTTCAAGCGCGGGCTGCCCCGTACGGCGCCAGCAGGCCCCGGCTCGCTTCGACTCGACCAGCGATTCGATCGCGGAGGAGACACCGATGACTTCCACACTGGCTGCGCGCAAGGACTACCGGGTTGCCGATCTCTCGATGGCGCCGTTCGGCCGCAAGGAGATGCTCCTGGCCGAGCACGAGATGCCCGGGCTGATGGCGATCCGCAAGGAGTACGGGCCGTCGAAGCCCCTCGCGGGCGCCCGCATCAGCGGGTCGCTCCACATGACCATCCAGACGGCGGTGCTGATCGAGACGCTGACCGAGCTCGGCGCCGAGGTGCGGTGGGCCAGCTGCAACATCTTCTCGACCCAGGACCACGCCGCGGCGGCCGTCGTCGTCGGGCCGAACGGCACCCCCGAGGACCCGCAGGGCGTCCCGGTGTTCGCCTGGAAGGGCGAGACGCTCGAGGAGTACTGGTGGTGCACCGATCAGATGATGACGTGGCCCGAGGCGGCCGACGGCACGATGTACGACGGCCCGAACATGATCCTCGACGACGGTGGCGACGCGACGCTGCTGCTGCACAAGGGAGTCGAGTACGAGAAGGCGGGCGAGGTGCCCGACCCGACCGGCGCCGACAACCCCGAGTTCGCCATCGTGCTCGGCCTGCTGCAGCGGTCGCTGAAGGACGACCCCGAGAAGTGGACGCGCATGGCGGCGGGCATCAAGGGCGTCACCGAGGAGACCACGACCGGTGTCCACCGTCTCTACAAGATGCTGGAGGAGGGTGAGCTGCTCTTCCCGGCGATCAACGTGAACGACTCGGTGACCAAGTCGAAGTTCGACAACCTCTACGGCTGCCGGCACTCGCTGGTCGACTCGATCTCGCGTGCCACCGACGTCATGATCGGTGGCAAGACCGCCGTCGTGTGCGGTTACGGCGACGTCGGCAAGGGCTGCGTCCAGTCGCTGCAGGGGCAGGGTGCGCGGGTGGTCGTGACCGAGATCGACCCCATCAACGCGCTCCAGGCCGTCATGGAGGGGATCCAGGTGCTGCCGCTCGAGGACGTGCTCGGGACCGCTGACATCTTCGTCACCGCGACGGGCAACAAGGACATCATCACGATCGACCACATGCAGCAGATGAAGCACAACGCGATCGTCTGCAACATCGGGCACTTCGACAACGAGATCGACATGGCCGGCCTGGCCCGCTCGGGCGCCACGCGCGACGAGCTGAAGCCGGGCACCGACGTCTGGCGCTTCGACGGCGGCAAGCAGATCATCATCCTCGCCGAGGGCCGCCTCGTGAACCTCGGCTGCGCGACGGGCCACCCGAGCTTCGTGATGTCGTGCTCGTTCAGCAACCAGGTGATCGCCCAGATCGAGCTGTTCGGCAACACCGAGGCCTACCCGCTCGGCGTCTACGTGTTGCCCAAGCACCTCGACGAGAAGGTGGCGCGCCTGCACCTCGACGCGCTCGGGGTGAAGCTGACCCAGCTGACCGACGATCAGGCCGAGTACCTCGACGTCAAGCCCGGCGGGCCCTACAAGCCCACCCACTACCGCTACTAGTCAGCCGGGCCGGATTCGGCTGACGCATCCATGTGCCCGGCTCGGTGACGTGTTCGTCGGCGGTGGGGGTGGGAGTACGTCGGTGGTTTGCCGCTCGTTGCCCGAAGGCAACGTCGGACTCCCGCGCCTTGCGAGCGACGAATCCGGCTCCGGCTGACGCATCCATGTGCCCGGCTTGGTGACGTGCTCGTCGGCGGTGGGGGTGCGCTTGCGGCGTTGCGGATCGTCCTCGTTGCCCGAAGGCAACGTCGGACTCCCGCGCCTTGCGAGCGACGAATCCGGCTCCGGCTGACGGAACTATCTGCCCGGCTCGGTGGAATGCTCGGCGGGGGTGGGAGTACATCGGTGCGTTCGCGGTGTAGCGGAACGCGCCGCATGGGATGGTACCGATCGTGGGGGTGGCGACCGGGTGTGACGCAGTTGTGATTGAACCGCGTGCGGTCCGGGCGCATCGTTGATGGTGGCGGGGAGCGTGGCTCCCGCAGCGCGTGATGACACTGCCACGCGAACGAAGGAGCGATCATGAAGCGTTACGTGACGATCGCGGCCGCGATCGGGTTGGCGCTCACCAGCAGCGTCGTTCTCGCCGGCGAGAGCGCTGGCGGAGAAGCGGACGACACGATCCTGGCATGCGTCGGGAACTGGAGCGGTCGCCTCAGAATCGTCGACGATCTCGGCGACTGCAGGCCGCACGAACACCCGCTCTCCTGGAACTCGCAGGGGCCGAGCGGCCCGATCGGGCCGCAGGGCCCCCAGGGTGAGCAGGGCCCCCAGGGTGAGCAGGGCATCCAGGGCGAGCAGGGCATCCAGGGCGAGCAGGGTGAGCAAGGCGTCCCCGGCGAGCAGGGCGAGCAAGGCATTCCCGGTGAGCAGGGTGAGCAGGGTGAGCAAGGCATCCCAGGTGAGCAAGGCACCCAGGGTGAGCAGGGCGAGCAAGGCATCCAGGGTGAGCAAGGCATCCAGGGTGAGCAGGGCGAGCAGGGTATCCAGGGTGAGCAGGGCGAGCAGGGGATCCCCGGCAATCTGGCGTTGGCCGGGCAGGTGTGCCCGATCGGCAGCGCGGTGGTCGGGTTCGACGCAGCGGGCGATCTGATCTGCGCGGAAGTCATCCCGGCGAATTGGTCGACCGCAAGGGTCGACGTCGACGGGCACGTCGGCTCGCACGCCTCGATCGTGCTCGGCGTCGACGGCAATCCGGTCATCAGCTACCACGACGTGACGAACGGGAGTCTGAAGGTGGCGGACTGCAACGATCCGGCGTGCACGACCGCCGTCCTCACCACCATCGACACCGATGTGGCCGGCTACAACTCGTCGATCGCCCTCGGTGCGGACGGGAACCCGATCATCAGCTACCGAACGAACAGCAAGGACTTGAAGGTGGCCGACTGCGACGACCCGGCCTGCACCACCGCCACGCTCGTCGTCGTCGACAGCCTCGACTACGTCGGCAACGACACGTCGATCGTGCTCGGCACCGACGGCAACCCCATCGTCTGCTACAACGACCGGGACCTGATGGTGGCGGACTGTGACGACCCAGCCTGCACCACCGCGACCATCACGACGGTGGACAGCAGCGTCCACGGCGTGGGCTACGCGTCATCGATGGTGCTCGGTACCGATGGCAATCCCGTCATCAGCTACAACTACCGGACCAGCGGGATCGACTCCGACCTGAGGGTGGCCCGCTGCGACGATCCAGCCTGCACCACCGCCACCATCACCACGGTCGACGCGGTGGGGGATACCGGCTGGTTCACGTCGATCGCCCTGGGCGCCGACGGCAACCCGGTCATCAGCTACAACGAACGCGACCAGGAGGACCTGAAGGTGGCGCGCTGCAGCGACCAGGCGTGCACCGCCGCCACGCTCTCCACCGTGAGCACCGTGGGTCAGACCGGCTGGTACACGTCGATCGCGCTCGGTGCCGACGGCAATCCCGTCATCAGCTACCACGACCGCACGTACGGGGACGTGATGGTGGCGGACTGCGTCGATGCGGCGTGCACGAGCGCGACGCTCTCGACGATCGACAGCGACGGTGACGTCGGCTGGTACACGTCGATCGTGCTCGGCAGCAACGGGGCTCCCGTCATCGGCTACCACGACGTGACGAACGCGGACTTGAAGGTCGCGACGTACGGGTAGCCGCTCCATCGCTCATCACCCACCCGGGGACCCGTTGGTCGTTTCGTTCGGCCCGAGTGGCTCCCATCCGTGGCCACTGACGATCCCGCTCCAGGCGGCAGGATCGTCAGTGGTGCGGGAGCTGGACGCCTCGCGTCTCGCGGGTGACGAGGGCCTTGAAGCCGTCGGCCAGGGCGTTGGTGATGTCGCCGACCGGCTTGACGGTCTCCGCGATCTTGATCACTGGCTGGACCTCGCGGACGGTCGACAGTGCCATCACCTCGTCGGCAGCGAGCAGCCGGTCGAGCGGGTAGCGGCCCTCGCGGACCGGGATCCCGAGCTCGTCGGCAACCTCGAGCACAGCACGGCGGGTGACCGACGCGAGGATGCCGAGCCCGAGCTCGGGGGTCTCGAACACGCCGTCGGTGACCCAGGCGATCGTGTTCGTCGGGCCCTCCAACACCGTGCCGCTGCGTCCGATCAGCAGCGCGTCGCCGTAGCCCTCCTCGATCGCTCGGCGCCGGGCGGCGATGTTCGGGCCGTAGGAGATCGTCTTGGCACCGGTCAGCTCGGAGACCTCGCCGTCCGGGTGCCACGGTGCATCGACCGGGAGCAGCGTGATGGTCGCCGGCACCTCCGGGAGCGGCTCGGCGAACACGATGAAGCTCGCATCGGTGCCGGCTGCGTCGAGGCCGCCGGTCATCACGACGCGCACCGTGCTGTCGCCGACCGAGGCCCGGTCCGACACCCACCGCTCCATGTCGTTGCGATCGGGGAGCGTGATGCCGAGCGCGGCGGCCGATCGCTCGAGCCGATCGAGGTGCTCGCGCTGGCGGAACGCAACGCCGGCGTACGAGCGGAGTGCCTCGAAGCAGCCGAAGCCTCGCAGGAGTGCGAGATCGAAGACCGAGATGGTCGCACTCGCCGGATCGGTCGGTCGTCCGTCGACGAGGACGTCGCCGAGCACCCTCATGGCGACGCGGTGTCGACGCTCGTGGCGTGGTTCATCGGTTCGATCGTACGTGGCGACGTCGCATCGCGTCCGGGTACGGGCCGCGGAATATCCGTGGCGTAGGCATTCGGGGCTGGGATACCGTCGCGGTGCTGATCGGCGCGGGTGTCCGGCGGGTGCTTGCACCACGGGTTGACGGGGGTTCCTGATGCGGCATCATGTTCAGCGAGGCGGGAAGCGACGGACGGCTGCAGCTCGAGTTGCGTCGATGGCGGCACTGGCGGCGGCGTGCTCGCTCGTGCTGAGCGGGTGCTTCTTCCGTTCGATCGTCGGCTTCGTCGACGAGCGCGGCGGCGTCTCCCTGAGCGGTAACGTCCAGGCCGGGTTCTGCGACTTCGGCACCGCGATCCCCGAGTTCTTCGGCTGCACCTACACGATCCGCGACGAGGACGGCCGGGTGATCGAGATCATCAGCTCGTTCGAGCTGGTCACCGAGAGCGGGTTCCTCGGGTTGCTCATCGATCCGCTCGTCCTCCAGGTGCCCGCCGACGCGACCAACGTCGTCGCCGTGTACAACAACGCCGGCAGCGATGAGCCCCTGGTCGTCACCGAGACCACGTCGTTCGCGGTGACGCCGGGCGTGACGGTGCAGTCGGAGGCGGGCACGAAGCTCCTGATCCTCGAGTTGCCGGACGCCGTCGTCGCGGCGCTGCCCCCGGGAACCACCGACTTCGACTTCAGCCTCGAGTTCGACGTCGCCGACCCGGTCGACCTGCGCGTGAAGCCCATGCTCACCGCCCGTGTGGACGACGGGGGGATGAGCTACTACGTGCCGGTGTTCCCGTGCGTCACCGACTTCGCCCAGGTGCCCGAGGTCCAGATCCCGATCGGCAGCTTCTTCGGCGACCTGCGGCCGCAGCTGTACGGGATCCCCGACGCGCAGCAGCTGGCATGCGATCAGGTCACCTACGACTTCACCGAGGGAATGACGCCGACCACGACGACCTCGACATCGACCACGACCACGTCGACGACCACCATCACGGTGCCGGCGACGACCGCGGCGCCGACGACCAGCCAGGTGGCTGCGGTGCCGACGACCGTCGGGACGCCGGTCTCGGTGCTCCCCGAGACCGGGTCGTCGACGACCGAGCAGTCGCTGATCGCCGCACTCGTCGTGCTGGCGGGCATCGCACTCGTGGTCGTGACCCGTCGCCGCGTCGTCGGCTGACGAGCCGGCGGACCGTCCAAACCCCGTCACACCCCTCCGTCACCATGGGCGGCATGCTGTTTCAGTCTCGTTGTGCAGGGTGTGGCCGGTCCGGCGGGGTGCTGTGTCGCACGTGCCGGTTCGCGTTGGCGGCGCCGCCGGCGCTGCCGACCACGAGCGACGTCGTCGCTGCGGTGCCGTTCGTCGGCCGTGCCCGCGACGTGCTGCTCGGCTTCAAGTACGGCAACCGGCGCCAGCTGGCTCACCACCTCGCCGGCCTGGTGGTGAACCGGCTGCTCGCCGCCGGGGTCGGGCCTGCCGACGTCGACGTCGTGACGTGGGCGCCGACCAGCCGGCGCCGGCGGCACGAGCGGGGGTTCGACCAGGCCGAGCTCGTCGCTCGTCGTGTCGCGGCCCAGTTGGGTCTGCCCTGCGGGCGGCTGCTCGAGCGCGACGGGCGCAGCGGCGCGCAGACCGGGCTCGACCGTGCGGCACGGCTGCACGGGCCGATCTTCAGGGCGAGCCCGGCCGTCGCCGGGCGGCGCGTGCTTGTCGTCGACGACGTGGTCACCACCGGTTCGACGTTGCGCTCCGCCGGCGCTGCACTGCGCCGGGCCGGTGCCGCGGCGGTGCGACGGGCCGCGGTCGCGACGACACCGGCGCTCGCGGCGAGCTCGCCCAGCACTCGCCCGCGCCCACGGCCCACGGCGTCCCGAACGGTCGTCCAGGGGCCGTGGGCAGCGTGATCCACCGCCTGTGATGGCTCGGCGTCATGTGGTGATCTCGAACAGCCGTGTGGTGCCGCTGACCTCGAACGACACGCCGCAGCCCCGCGGCCCGATCCCATTCCTGATGCTCATGGCGGGCAAGCCCACCACGACCAGATGTCGCGCACCGAGCCGGTATGTGTCGTGCCGCTGAGCCTCGGGTGATGCTCCAGTGGTCGTCGCGCGAACGCAGGGTGGCGGTGCGGCTGCGGCGCGTCGGAATCGGCGACGTGTCGGCGAACCGACCACGACTCGGCGGCGTTGCGACCGGCGGCCGCGGACCAGCGCCTCCCGCCCCCGGTAGGCTGGGCAGCCGCATGGGCATCCTCGATCGCATCCTCCGCGCGGGAGAAGGCAAGAAACTCAAGGCGCTTCAGGGCATCGTG
>JAAUYD010174044.1_pt1 | contig 15676 bp, 10 predicted proteins | sample 7278101 | NCBI WGS metagenome assembly JAAUYD01 (sample SAMN14350128, study PRJNA611818) | marine sediment metagenome | isolation source: surface marine sediment (0.6m) | place: French Polynesia: Moorea | collected 2018-08 | reverse complement strand
TACAGAAAAGCTTAAAGCTTTTACCTGTACAAGCTTCTTACAAAAGTTGCTCATGGAGGAAACCCCCAAGACCGCAATGAGTGCGCTTTTCTGTACAGAACCCAGAGCCGGAGTTTTCAAGGTGCGTTGCCATTAGGCGACTGGGTTTTTAGAGCGGTTGATTACCCTATCCGCTATAGTTCTAATTATACATTACCTTAAAACCCTGGAAAAGCGAGGGCAGAACTCCGAGGTTTCCTCTGAGATTATCTGACCTCAAGAAGCCGTCCTAAAAGGGACGGGGCTTTAAACCCAAATTTCCGGTAATCTGGGAACGGGAAAGAATATAGAATATATAAATTTGGTAAATTAGTTAATCATATTATGATTATTTCCATTACTGCTTTGAAAGGGGGTGTCGGCAAAACCACTACTTCTATACATCTTGCAGCTTATTTGCAAGAAAAAGCCCCTACGTTGCTTATTGATGCCGATCGCAATCGTTCTGCTTTAATTTGGTCTAGGGAGGATAAACTACCGTTTCATGTGGCTTCCCAAGCAGGATCAACCAGTATTATCCGTAAATATCCCCACATTATCGTTGATACTAGGGCCAGACCGGAACCAGAAGAATTTAAGGATCTTGCGGATGGGAGTGATTTATTAATTGTTCCCACAACCCCTAATCATTTAGACTTAGACGCAACGCTTAAGGCCGTAGAACAACTACAAGACCTCAAAGCTAATTTTAAAGTGCTGTTGACCAAGGTAGATGCTCGTACCAAAAGTGGACAGGAAGCTAAAAAATTGCTCAAAGAAGCGAACCTTCCTCGCTTTAAAACCTCTATTCCTTTATTAGTGGTCTTTGAAAAAGCTTCTCAAAGGGGTGTTATTACTAGAGATTATCCTGATCCACGTTCTAAAATGGCTTGGTCTGCTTATGAAGCGGTGGGGAAAGAAATTTTACCCTAAATAATGTCCAAGAGGTCTACATGATGAAAGGTTAAAAATTGGGTAGCGTCTTCTACAGAAAGAGGCTTACTTAAATGATAACCTTGCATGGTTTGACAGTGTAAATTCTGCAACGTATCTAGTTGTTGTTGGGTTTCTACCCCTTCAGCAACTACCCTCATATCAAAACTTTTTCCTAAAGAAATTAGGGCAGAAATTAAGGTAGTGTTATCAGGGTTATCATCTATTTCTTTGATTAAGGAAACATCAAGTTTTATGGTATCAAAAGGGATTTGATGCAAATTATTAACCGCAGCATAACCAATACCAAAATCATCTAAACAAATCCTAACCCCTAAGCTTTTTAGTTGTCTTAAAACTTTATAAGCAAGTTTGATATCTTTCCAAATAATTGCTTCAGTAATTTCTAATTCTAACCATTGAGGAGAGAGTCCTGTAGAGGTTAAGATTTCATCAACCAAATCAACTAATTGAGGATGATGAAATTGGGTCATAGATAAATTAACAGATACTAAAACAGATGGTAACTGATTCGTTTGCCATATTTTATTTTGTGTGCAAGCTTTTTCTAAGATCCAACGAGTTAAAGGTACAACTAATTCGGTTTTTTCTACCCAAGGTAAAAATTGTTTAGGGGGAACTAAACCATATTTAGGGTGTTTCCAACGAATAAAAGCCTCCATTGCTTCTGTTTTTTGGGTATTACTGTTTAATTGAGGTTGATAGTATAAACATAATTCTTCTTTGGTTAAAGCGTCGTAAAGTCGCTTTTCAATCTGTGATAATGAGACATTACTTTTATTCAAGTTTTCATTGAGAATGTTATGATTACCTGTTTTTTTATGATAAGTGAGTTGGGTTTCTGCATAATTTAAAAGTTCTTGGGGAAGTTGTCCATTTTTAGGATAAATAGCTATTCCCAAATGAGTGATCAAGGATTGAGTATTGTTTTCAACAGTAAAGGGATACTTCAGTTCTTTAATGATTCTTTGAGTAATTTTATATAAATTATCTGCTTCTTTAATATGAGGTAATAAAATCGCAAATTCATCCCCTCCCCAACGAGCAATAATATCCCCTGTTCTAATACAATTTTTTAACCGTTCGGCGATCGCTTGTAAGAAATAATCTCCAATCGTATAACCAAAACTATCATTAATTTCACTAAAATGTTTAATATCTATCAAAAAAATAGCTAAACAATTTTTATGCCTTTTTGCATTGGTTAGCGCAATAGAAACATATTCATTAAAAAGAATACGATTAGGTAATTCAGTCACTGGATCAAGATAGGATTCTTCTTGAAAGGTATCATCATTACTGTCATCTTTGAGAGAAGAACTGTGCAACAGAAAAGTTGATCGTTGATTGGGATTATCTAAGTTTAAGACAGGTACTTTACTAATAGACGGAATCTTAGCGGGTTTAAATTTATTGGCAGTATTTTTATCAATAAAACTTTCTGAAATAGCAGCATGAGGAACCACATGATAACTCGCATTGACTTCACAACCAAAATTAATTAAATCACCGTCTTTAAGTTGATGAATTAAGCATTTTTGTCCATTAACAAAAATACCATTTTGACTTTTTTTTCCTTCTAAATCTCCATCTAAAATCCAAAAAGAATGTTGGTTAGTTTTGTGGTTAATTTTTTTAATTAAAGTAGCGTGTTTTCGAGAAACCTGTTTAGAATCGATTACAATAGAATTACTAGAATGTCTCCCTAAAGAATAGTTAGACTCTTCTAAGGAAATCGTCCAACGGGAGTAATTATCTTCAAGAACCAATATATAACGATTCTCGGTATTTTTTTTTGTGTGATTCATTGTTTAATCATCTCTATTTTACTTTAAGTTTAATGTTTTCTATCGCCATTTAATGTCACCCTCAAGCTTCAATTTATTATTCTTAAATTCCACTTAAAAATGTGGTTGCATCTACGGATTTTAGAGGACGACTAAACCAAAATCCTTGAATCTCCTCACAGTTTAATCTTTGTAAAAATTCTAATTGTTGTAGCGTTTCTACCCCTTCTGCAACCACCCGAAGATTGAAGCTCTTTCCTAGAGCAATTATAGCAGAAATTATGGCTGCATTTTGAGGATTATTTTGTAAAGTTTGGATAAAAGATTGATCAATTTTTAGAGTCGTAATCGGAAATTTTTGTAGATACCTCAAAGACGAGTAACCTGTCCCAAAATCATCCAAGGAAATTTGTACCCCTAAATCTCTTAATTTGTGCAAGGTTTCTTGGGAGAAATCAATATTTTCCATCATAGCTGTTTCGGTAATTTCTAAGTCTAAAAGATGGGGTTCTAAACCTGTTTCTTCTAAAACTTGAGCAACAATATCAACTAAATTAGGCTGTTGAAATTGTTTAGGGGATAAATTAACTGCTATTGTAATAGGGGATAAACCTTGTTCTTGCCATGATTTATTTTGTTGACAAGCTGTTTTTAAAACCCATAAACTAATCGGAATAATTAAGTCTGTTTTTTCTGCTAAAGGAATTAATTTAGTAGGAGAAACATGGCCTAACTCGGGATGATACCATCGTAAAAGAGCTTCCATTCCACTAATTTTATTATTAGTTATATTTAGTTGAGGTTGATAGTGTAGAGAAAAAGATTCTTCTTCTAACGCTTGATATAAAAGATTTTCTAATTTTAATAACAAAGATGCTTTGGAAGTCATAGTTGAACGATAAAAACGGTAATGATTTCTACCTCGTTCTTTAGCTCGATAAAGAGCTGCATCAGCATTTTTTAGTAAGGTTTCTGCATCTTCACCATCTTGAGGATAAATAGCAATACCAATGCTGGTTTTAATATATAATTGATGTCCTGAAACTTCAAAAGGTTGCTTAAGATCATCTAAAATACGTTGTGCTAAATTAATGGTATCTTCTGGACTATTAATTTGAGGTAATAATAAGGTAAATTCATCCCCTCCCCAACGGGCAACAACATCATTATTTCGGACACAAGAACTTAAGCGTCGAGCAAAAATTGTGAGTAATTGATCTCCAATTTTATGACCTAAACTATCATTAATATTTTTAAAAGAATCTAAATCAAGAAAAAGCAAGGCCATTGAATCATCATTGTTTTTAGCTTTCAGTAAAGCAATTTCTAACTGTTCATCAAAGTAATTTCGATTAGGTAAATCAGTTAACGTATCATAAAAAGCCCGATATTCTAAGTTTTTTTCAGCCCGTTTTCTAGCAGTAATATCAAATAAATAACTTCTGATTAATTGATGTTCTGATAAATAATGGACATACTGCTCAAAAATGTCAGAACCAATTATCACCTCTCTTAATAATAAATTCCCTTGAATATTATGAACGCCTGACAGTAAACCCGCTAGAATAGGATGTTTTAATTTTTCTTGTGTAATAGTTTTAAACTTAATACTAGCTGCTGGATTTAGATAAGTTAAATTACCCGTGAAATCAATTTCAACAATAGGATTGGGACTTAATTCAGGAAAAGAAGCCAATCGAATTAAATCATCCCGATCACGCTCTTGTAAACTGTCCTCACTAATCAACGTTGACTTATTATTATCATCAGCAATCATGGTTTCCATCATTTCATCATCCTCTTGCTCTAATTGTCCACAATCAAGAGGATTAAATAAATCAATATCTAAAGCCGTAGAAATAATATAATAACTAACTTTCGCTTGAGGACCAAAAATAACAACATCACCATGTTTTAGATTATGAGACTCTTTTAATTTCCCATTAATTAATAAACCATTGGTACTGCGATGACCTTCTAAATCTCCATCAATAATTCGATAAGAATAACTATCTAAGCGGGGGGTTAACTTAACTCGTACAATGGTGGCATGACGACGAGAAACAACTTGCTCATAAATAACAATATCATTACTTGATTCTCGGCCAACACTATAGGTTGCTTCTTCTAAAGCAACGATGCGTCGCGCTTTTTGGTCCTCAATAACAAGAATATGACGAAAGGATGATAGGGTTTCCATCACAGATACACAAACAATGGTTATTCTTATAGTTCCCAGAAGCTTCTAGAAACTAACCATCGATTATCGGTAAAGACATATAGTTTGCGGAATCTATATAATTGTTTCTAGCAATTTTACTGAGGAGTTCTGTCGCTTCCTTGGTGGGTAAAGGACGACTAAACCAATAACCCTGAATCTCCGTACAATCGAGATCCTGTAAGATCTTCAGTTGTTGAGAGGTTTCCACCCCTTCAGCAACAACACGCATATTAAAACCTTTACCAATGGCTAAAACAGCGGAAATTAACCCCAATTCTTCCGAACTTCCCCGTAAGTCTCGGATAAAATCTTGATGAAGTTTTAACGTGCGGAATGAAAATTGCTTAAGATACCCCAAAGAAGAAAAACCGCGACCAAAATCATCTAAAGCGATACGAACTCCTAAATTTTGAAGATCTTGTAACGTTTTACGAGCTAAATTCAAATTTTGTCGTAGGGTTAACTCCGTTAATTCCAATTCTAACCATTGAGGATCAAGGCCCGTTTCATCCAAAATACTGGCCACCACTGTAGCTAAATGGGGTTGTTGAAATTCCCTTGCAGACAGATTCACCGTCACAGGAATTGGGGGTAAACCATCTTTTTGCCAAGACAAATTTTGCTCACAGGCCGTTTTTAAAACCCATTTACTCAGATGTAAAATCAGGTTAGTTTTTGCAGCTAAGGGTAAGAATTTTTGAGGCATAATCATGCCAAAAGCGGGGGTTTCCCAGCGTAATAATGCTTCCATCCCCACAATTTTCCCCGTTTTATACTGTAGTTGTGGTTGATACTGAAGAGAAAATTGTTTCTTTTCTAACCCTTGATGGAGAAGACTTTCTAGCCGTAATAATAGTTCAGCTTCTGCTGTTAAATGGGGACTATAGAATTGATAATGGTTCTTTCCTTGTTCTTTGGTACGATATAAAGCGGTATCCGCATTTTTTAATAATCCTTCTGCATTGTCTCCATCTTGAGGATAAATAGCAATACCAATACTACATTTAATTTGCAGACGCTGTTCATCTAAGATAAACGGACGTTGTAAGGTTTCAAAAATACGTTGGGCTAATTTAACCGTATCTTCTGTATTTTTAATTTGAGGTAATAATAAAATAAATTCATCACTTCCCCAACGGGTTACTGTATCCCCTGCACGAATACAAGAACTTAATCTTTCTCCAAAACTTTGTAAGACTTTATCTCCTGTAGAATGGCCTAACGTATTATTAATATAAGTAAAGGAATCAATATCAATAAACATGACCGCCAATAAATGTTCATAACGTTGAGCATGGGCTAAAGCGACCCCTAATTGTTGTTTAAATAATTCCCGATTGGGTAAATTAGTGAGGGGATCATGAAGCAGTTGATATTGTAGTTCTTCTTCTGCCTGTTTTCGCTCACGAATATCTCGAATAACTAAGCAGAAAACCTCCTGTCCCTGATAGGTGGTTAGAGTAACTTGACCAGCAACCGCTAGTAATGCTCCATTTTGATGACGATGGAAAGATTCCCTAATAATATAGGGATTGTCTGGGGTAATTTTCTCTAATTCTTTATTAAAAGTATCCCGTTCTGTTTCTAATAATTGATAAAGATTACAACCAATAATTTCAGCACTACTATAGCCTAATAATTGACAATAAGCTTGATTGGTTTCAATAATATGTTTTGTATCTGAATTGATGACTAAAATGCCTTCTGTGCTTTGCTCAAAAAAGAAACGATAACGATCTTTTCCCGCCGTTAACTTCACTTCTTTTTTGCGATATTTTGTGATTTCAAATAAATAACTTATTAAACATTCCCTTTCTTTTAAATAGTGAATGTGTTGTTCAAAAAAACTTTGCTCAAATTGAACTTCTCGAATAAACGACGTTCCCTCCGTAGGGGTTCTATTGCCAATGAGATTATTGAGAATAGGATGAAGTGATTGTAATTTAATTAAGTCAGGAAACTTGATTTTAGCAGCAGCATTTACATAGTTAATCTGTCCTTGAAAATCAACTTCTATAATGGGATTTGGATTAGAATCCGCTAAAGAAGTTTGCGCTTTCAATTTTTCTGAGTTTTCATTTTTCCCCTGATTACTAAAAGCCATTGTGTTAGACGGTTCATCATCCTCATCTTCTAAGAAAATTTCATCAAGAGAGGCAAAATGATCCATAGAGGGTAAATCATCTAACGGTAAACAAGTCTCACTCTCTTGACTATTAGAGTCTGACTCTTGTAATAAATCCAGTTCAGAAGAATCAGCAATAATATGATAGTTAGCTTGAGATTGATTACCAAAACGAATTAAATCCCCCGGTGTTAAATCATGGGAAAAACAATATTTCCCATTGACAGCGATACCATTGGTACTTCTTTTTCCTTCAAGATTACCATCAATAATACGATAACAGGGTTGATCATTTTCTGTCCCCTCAATCTTCAATAAAGTGGCATGATGACGAGATACTTGGCGATCGTATAACAAAATATTACTATGAGGATCACGACCGATGGAATAACTATTATCCGTTAAAGGGACAATACGTCTAGATTTTTGATCGGCGATAACTAGCAGATAACGGACTTCTGAGACATTGCTCATCACAGTTTATCGAAAGTAAAAAGCTATACTAATAACGTTCCCGAAAACTTCAACGAAACTAACATAATTCTCACAGGGCTTGATTCTTGTTAGCTTTCCCGACTTTCATCCCACGTCCGTACTGAAAGTCGGCGTGGGACGGGGCTGAGGGGCGAACCACTTCGCCCCTCAGCCCCTCATCAAAGTCGGGGCAATACTTATGAGATAATTCTAGCATATTTATAAAGTTGTGCTAGAATTTGGGAATGCTGACCATGAACATGACCTACAGAATTTATCCAAGTGCTGACCAAGATGCAATAATGCTTGAGTGGCTAGAAACTTGCAGACGACTTTATAACCGTTGTTTGCGAGACTTAAAAACTTGGTTAAATGGGAAGAAATGCCCTATTGATAGGTGTTCATTGAAGCAAGAATATATTGTGCCAGCCGATCTACCATTTCCCAGTTATCTCGAACAAAAACGTCAATTAACTCAATGGAAAAAGGAAAATCCTTGGTTAAAAGAGGTTCATTCTCAAGTAACTCAAGATGTAGTTAAAAGAATGCACAATACTTGGGAGGCATTTAAAAGGCGTGACTTTGGCTTTCCTCGGTTTAAAAAATATGGACAGTTCCGTTCATTTTTGTTCCCTCAATTTAAAAACCCTCCCCTCCAACTCCCCTCCTGGGAGGGGATGGGGGTGGGTGACTATCAGATAAAACTCCCAAAAATAGGCTCAGTTTCAATTGAACTACATCGTCCTATTCCTGAAGGGTTTATTATTAAGCAAGTCCGAGTTTTATCAAGAGCTAGAGGGACAAAATGGTACGTTGTTATAACTGTTCAGTCTGATATTGAAGTACCAAGCCCTTTGCCAAAAGGTAGAGGATTAGCTGTTGATATTGGACTTGAAAACTTTCTTACTACTAGCGACAATTTTACGGTTGAACCTGGCTCATTTTTCCGAGATTTACAAAGCGAGTTGAAATTACTGCAACGTAAAGCCTCTCGAAAAAAGAAAGGGTCTAAAAACTGGGAAAAAGCACAAATTAAAGTGGCTAAACTTCATCATAAAATAGCTAATTCTCGCAAGAACTTTCACTTTCACATTGCTCATCAATTGTGTGACCAAGGTGACATGATTTTTGTGGAAGATATTGACTTTCGAGTATCAGCTAAAGGATTCCTTGGCAAGTCAATGCTTGATGGAGGTTGTGGTCAATTCAGGACAATATTGCAGTGGGTTTGTTGGAAACGAGATAAGTTCTTTGCCAAAGTTGACCACAAATATAGTTCACAAATATGTCCTAATTGTGGGACTCATACAGGTAAAAAACCTTTATCCCAACGCCAGCATATCTGCCCTGAGTGTAACTATCAAACCACAAGAGATCATGCAGCAGCCGAGGTTCTGCTACAACGAGGACTAGACGGGGTTGACAAGCTGTCGAGGTTCCCTCGACAGACGACCCCTCACAAAGTACGCATGGACGATGCGGAAAGGAAACTGCCTGGTAATAAGTCCGTGTCTGCCGAGGAAACCTCGGCAGTTCATACCGGACGTGGCGATCTATCGGGGTCAGTCTGTGACTGGCTAGATAAGTGCCGATCCAGGAATGCTCAACAGCGATCTTGAGAAGCTCACACCATAATCTGTGATTTGGTGTGGGAGGATGTCACCAGAAGTATAGTCATATAATGACAACAGCCATAATTTATTAGTGGGGAGAACATTCTGTGCATTCAACTCAAAGCGATCGCCATATCCCAAAACATCTTGATAAAATCTTCTTTGGGGCTGCTAGTGTTTACTTTCTATTAGCATTGATGTGGGTATTCTATGATCTATCTGAGCAAAAAAAACCTGAAACAGCAGAAGTGACCCCAAATTCTGCTGATGCTCAGTTTATCGCCTATTTACAACAATCTTTGAACGTTATTAATCAACCGTCAACGGAAAAAACCTTAGTCAACCCTCAAGACAAAAAAACCTCTACCGTCTCTATTCAACCCCCGTCACCCCCTACCCCAGAAAAGGTGATAGAACGGATTTATGTACCAATGTATCCCCCTAACCAGTCAAACCCAACTCCTTCTACCCTTCCACCTAACTCTCCTCCTGCCCCTCCTTTGCCTTCTCCTACTTCCAAACCTTCTAGTGTTGCTGTTTTAACCCCTAATCAAAATACCTTTTCGGTTCCCCCAGAAATTGCTGCTAATTCTCAACTCCCTCAAGATACTGGTCATCAGTTAGTGGGAGTTTTGGAGTCAGGACAACAATCAACAGCTATTTTTACCTTTAATGGTATTAGTCGACGGTTTGAAATTGGGGAAGCGGTAGGCAATAGCGGTGGTATTCTAATGGGAGTACAAAATCAACAAGCGATTATCTATCACAACGGTCAGACTAAATATGTCGAAGTAGGACAAGGGTTTTAATTTAAAGTTTAAAATTTATTAATTGTTATATGAGTATTTTTGATGATTTCAGTCGCTTTCTAGAAACACGCTTAGAGGAATTTTTGAAAAATAATCCTCATCTAGAATTACAAGCCCTTTTAGAACAGTTAAGAGAACAAGAACAACAAGCTCTAAAACTAATTATTGAAAAGGAAGGGCAGAAAAAACGCTTAGAAACTGAAATTCTCTCTTTAGCTGAAGATATCCAAAGTTGGCACAAAAGAGTAGCAAAAGCTCAAGCTGCTGGACGGTTAGATTTAGCTCAAAGGGCCCAAGAAAGAGAAGCTGCTTTATTGCGTCAAGGTAATCAATTATGGGGTCAAATGGAAGGAGCAAAACAACAAATTGCCAACGGAAAAACCCTATTAAGTCAAATTCGACGGCGAAAAGAGGAAATTCAGACCAAAGCAAGGCAAGCAAAAGCGGCTCAAGCTCAGGCTAATTATGATACGAAAGGATGGAATCAAACCATTAATTATAGTACCTACAATAAGGCTACTGACCCCCTAGAAGCAGAGTTTCAAAAGTGGGAATTAGACGATGAGTTAGAACAATTAAAACGGAATCTTTGAGGATAGCTTCAAGTGCTTTTTCTAAAAGTCAGGAAATATTGACATTATCCATAGTACAAATTGTAGTTCTTTAAGATATAATAAGATTACGTACACAATCAGGGGAAAATTATGCGACTAAAATCATGGGAATCCCCCCGTAAAATGAACCAGCGTAATAGTAAAGGCCGTCTAGCATCCGCTAGATTAAGGCAGCTAAGAAAACGCAATAAGCAATTAAAACAGGAGCTTAAAAACGCTGCTGTTAGTAATTGCAGCTATTAAAGAGTTAGGAAATTGATTATGATTAAAAAAGAAAAAATTACTCAAGGAATTGAAGACATACCCGAACTTATATTAACTATAATATTAAATTGTATAGAATTAATGGAGAGTCATGAACAGTATGAAGTTTCTGACTCTTTATTGTTTAGTGAGTTTAGTCTGACTAAAGGTTGGTTGACAAAAGATGAAGAACAAGCATGGTAGAATTAATGAAAATAAAGACCCTATTGCCATAATAAAACTGAGTTCGACTCTTCTAAATTGTCCTTACCTTAAAACTCGAAAAACTCTTACATCGAACTCACCTATGTTTATGTTTATTATGGTGAGTTGTAGCAATAGAAATGACTTGCCACAATTGGGAAATTTGTTCCTTACTATCAGAAATTAAACAGGGAAATACAGACAACCCTTCTATGGCGTTAGCAGCTTGTGCAGTAGGAACATCTAATACCACTAAGGGTAATGCTGAAAGTTCTGGGTTTTTGGCTAGCGATCGCAGATACTCCTCAGCATTATCTAAAAACTGTCCATCTAAGATAATCACGTCAATATCCCAAACACTGACTAACAAGGATCCTTGTTCAAGATCATCTGCTTCTAAAATACGGTGATTGAACTGAGATAATTGAGCAATTAAATTCCATTCTAATTGTGATGTTATAGATTTAGTTTGTGTGTCCCCTTGAGACAGATTAGGAATTAAACTAAGAATCGTTAAGGAGCGATCTTCTGATTTTATTCTGGGTTCAAAGGGTTGTAAACACTGCTCAAGGGTAGATAAATCAGTAGGAACTTGAATAAATCCATCAGCGCAACGGTGTTCTCCTAATACTTGATTACCTTGAGTTTGTGTGACAAACACCCGAATGCTTTGGGTTTGCGGATCAGATTTCAATAAAGTTAATACATCCCATCCTGAGAGTAAAGGTAATAAAGGATTCAAAAAAATAGCATAAGGTCGTAATTGTCGGGCTTTTTCTACTGCTTCCGTTCCCGTCCGCGCAATCATGACACGATACCCTAGTTGCGTTAACTGATCCATCAGAGCTTCAATGGATTGAGGAATCGCATCAACAATGAGGATCATGGGATTAGAAGACTGAATATGGGGCGATCGCGGTTCCCTTTCAGGAGAAGGGGGTAACAGCAAGGTAAATTGACTTCCCTGACCAGCTTTAGAAATAAAAGAAATATCGCCCCCGTGCGCTCGCGCCAAACGTTGCGTCAAAACCAACCCTAACCCCGTTCCTTCAAATTGTCGGGTTAGGGGGTTTTCTAGTTGTTGGAACTTTTGAAAAATCAAATGTTGAGATTCTTCAGGAATACCAATCCCTGTGTCCCATACAGTAAAAGCAAGCCAATCTTCCCAACGATTGACTTTTAATCCAAATTGACCCCCAGTTTGGGTAAATTTCATCGCATTATCCAACAAATGTACCAACATTTGATGGAGTCGTAACTCATCGGCCAATAACTGTTGTAACCCGGGTTCTATCTCTAAACTAAAATCTAAAGGTCTATCAGTTTTACTTTGATATTTTTCAGTAATGGAATGATAAGCGCGTTCACAAATTCTTTTAATATTGACAGGAGCAAAGGATAATGTCAATTGTCCGGTTTCTAACCGTGTCAAGTCTAATAAATCATTGACCAAGGTCATCAGTTGACGACCACTGCGATAAATTAACTGGGCGTAATGAACTTGACGAGGATTAAGGGCACCTATTTTTTCTTCTTGAAGAAGGCTCGATAAACCTACCACAGCAGTTAACGGGGATTTAAGTTCGTGGCTAATACAGGCTAAAAATTCATCTTTCAATCGATTAAGTTGAACGAGATCGGCATTTTTAGCGGCCAATTCTCGACATAACTGCTGTTGTTGGGTAACATCAGTGGCGACAAAAATAGAAATGGGAATGGGCAGTTTATCAGTTGTTAAAGGACATTTGATAAATTGCCAAACCTTATTTTGATCAAGGTTGGGTGAAGATTGAATCTCCCAATTATTCTCTAAAGAACTTTCAGAGTCATCCTTCGACAGCGAAGCGAAAGGAAATTCCCAACTCTCGATTTTTGGTTTTAACCATTGAGCGCAAGCCACATCAGTTATTGAAGTTGTCTGCTGATTTAGGTCATAACGATCGCCTAAATTCAGGGTTTGGCTGTCTGAGCGATCTATTGTTTGATAAGGTAAAGGACAAGCAGTTGCATTATCGGGAGGAATTAATTCTCCTATTTGCTCCCGCCAAGTCCGATTTTGTTGAATAATCTCTCCCTGATGAGTTTGTAGCATCACTGGTAGGGGCAGTTCTTCTAACAGTTCTTTGATAAGGTTTTTAGCCGATACTAACTCTTGTTGAGGATGAGACTGTTCGACTAAAACGGCTTGTACAATTTGCCAACTATTTAATAATCCTAAGAATTGCCCCTGCTCATCTACTAGCCCATAATTTGATGATTTAGCTAATTCTAGATTAGCCTTGAAAAAATTAGCTAAATCACAAACCCTAAGATGAGAAGGAATCAGCGTTAAAGGACTCATACAGGTTTCCCAGTCTAAAGCTTCGACTAATTGAGAATGTCCCCACCTTGACATCTTACTGTTGCTTTGAACAGAAGCGACTCTAGACTGATTAAGTAGGGTTAAGAGGACATCACGACTAAAAATAATGCCCAAGGGACTCCCCTGTGAATTAACAACCACTACGCTATCATGGCCCTGCTGATTGGATTGAAACAGGTTTCTCAGTTGTTGATAGGTAATGGGAGGAGTACAGATAGGTACTGAATAGAGAAATTGTTTGAGGGTAAGCATTGAAGCTATGGGAGAGGTGGTTGGCAAAGAATAGGGATAGAAAGAACCAGGCAGTTAAATTAACAATCTCGTTTTTCCTGATGGCTATGGGTATAGACCGATCAAAGTTTGAGCTTCATCATCGTTATACTGCTTATCGTTTCTAGATCACAAAGATGCCTCTCCTTATTTTAATCAATCTGTCCTCATTTTTATTCTAGAAGGCTTGATCCCTTACAATTAATTACAATTCTCACCATAGGTTTATAGAAGAAAGATACAAAATATTCGGCTACTTGTCCCCCCATGCTGACTTTTCACGTCATCTTTTTCATTAAGACGAGAGGGGGAAGTGTGGGGAGTGTGGGAAGGGTGGGGGTGACGGGGTGAAGGGGTGATAGGGAGTGTGGGAAGGGTGGGGAGTGTGGGGGTGACGGGGTGACGGGGTGATAGGGAGTGTGGGAAGGGTGGGAAGTGTGGGAAGAGATGGGGTGAAGATATATCAATCATTTCTCCAAAGTCTCCCAGTCTCCCAGTCCCTAAAGTCTCCCCCTGCTCCCTCTGCTCCCTCTGCCTCCTCTGCCTCCTCTGCTTCCCCTGCCCTCTCCATCTGATGATCTACTTTCTAAAGCGGATTTGGTATGAGGTCCCCCCGTCAACTTGGGAAGCCCAAAACAATTGGGAACCTCCATCAGACTCACGTTACCTTAATCGACTCGGAAACCATAATCTACCAAATTACCGCTAGATCCATCGAGAATTAGAGTATAAAGTCCTTCTCCTGGGAGAGTAATCTCAAAATCAGAGCGGAAATTACGAGAGGTAATTAATTGATTACCAGGCCCGTAAAGTAGATAAGTGCCACCATTTTGACTGCCTAAGTCCGTTAAAGAAATGGTTTGATTCGCACTACCTTGGAACTTAAACACTTGACTACTATTGCCAGGATTTAACGTTCCTGTATTGGTTGCTCCAAAATTCAGCACGGGAACCGTTGCCGTATCAAACAGTCGGAAACTGTAATCTCCTACGGTTGCGCCGCTACCATCAATAACCAATTCGTACACACCACTTTCGATGAGGGTAAACGGTTGTTGGTCATTGTTAGTATTCCTCGAGAATAGGCGTTGTCCACTAGGACTGGTAAGTTGTGCTGTAAAGCCAGAGTTACTGCTCATACCGTCAAAATAGAGTTGCTGGCCGGCTTCTCCTGTAAACGTATAAGTGACTTGTCCCCCTGCATCAGTAATACTGCCATTAACCGTATTTCCCAGAGTTAGAGGAATAACGGTAAATCCTGGCGTATTGAGACGGAAACTGTAATCAACAAGTTCTGTACCAGATCCTTGAATGGCCACAGTGTAAGTTCCCTCTCCAGGTAAAGTAAATTCCCGATCTGAACGAATATTAGAAGAGGTAATAAATTGATTGGAAGGTCCATAGAGAACAAAGGAACCATTAAAATTATCGGAAAGACCATCAAAGAAGAGTTGTTGATTTGCCTCTCCTTCAAAGGTAAATAAGTCTACAGACGTTCCAGGATCTAAAGTTCCCTCAACCAGTTGATCTAAGGTCAAAGGAGTGGCATTAGCAGCATTAAGGAAACGGAAACTATAATCTCCTATGGTTGCCCCACTACCATCAACCCGTACTTGATAGGTTCCACTTTCAATCAGTGTAATAGGTTGTCGATCAGAGTTTGAGTTTTGGAAACTAAACAAAGATTGACCACTGGGACTAATTAATTGAACATCAATGCTCGAATTACCAGTTAATCCATCGTAGTAGAGGGTTTGTCCTGCTGTTGCTGTGAAGGTAAACAAGTCTTCTTCCCCAGGTTCACTAATATTGCCATTAACCGTATCCCCAATCGTCATAGGTGTAGTTACCGTGGTTTCAGGGGTAATCAGACGGAAACTGTAGTCAACGGTTTCTGTACTTGATCCTTGAATAACAACAGTATAAGTACCATCTCCAGGTAGAGTAAACTCACGATCTGAGCGTATGTTAGAAGAGGTAAT
>JAAUYD010143098.1_pt1 | contig 15676 bp, 12 predicted proteins | sample 7278101 | NCBI WGS metagenome assembly JAAUYD01 (sample SAMN14350128, study PRJNA611818) | marine sediment metagenome | isolation source: surface marine sediment (0.6m) | place: French Polynesia: Moorea | collected 2018-08 | reverse complement strand
TTTATTAGCAACGATTCTTTGTGGGAGCGGCGTCTCGCCGCGACTTCTCAACAAATGGCTTAAAATGTCGCGGCGAGATGCCGCTCCCACAAGACATAAAACACCATAAGCTTAAGAATAACTAGCATTGCTTCGCATGAATAGGATAAGGAGCAGTTGCATGGCAAATCCCCAATTAATCGCCTTAAATGCTGTTGGAAAAATCGAATCCTTTGTCGGAGATATCCGCGCCCTTGAAAAGCGATTGGAGCAGACCCCGCATTGGCAACCGGGCCAAGCCTTGACCAAACAGGCCACCGAAGCCCGACGGATGATCCAGACACTTCAGGAGAGATTGGACGGCCGGCTGGTGGTTACCCTGATCGGGCCTTCGGGGGCCGGAAAATCGACCCTGTTCAATGCTCTTTCCGGCCGAGACGACCTCTCGGCAACCGGCATAGAGCGCCCCACCACACGGCAACTGGTGGTGTTGTCCAACGATACGAGGGCGGTACATCACCTGCTGGGGCCCATTGACGAAAAAGATATCCAAATCCAGCCGGGACCGGCAGGAAAAGACCTGGACCACCTGATTCTGGTGGACACCCCTGATACCGACAGCACCCAAAGCCCCAACCACCAGAGACTGTTGCGCCAAATCGTGGCCTGTTCCGACGTTCTGGTATGTGTTTTCGATGCCCAGAACCCCAAGCGACGGGACCATATCGATTTCATGGCGCCACTGGTCAATAGGTTCAACGGCGGTTCGCTGATTGCCGTAGTCAACAAATGCGATCGTCATGAAGCCGAAGAGTTGAGCCGTGACATTGGCCCGGAATTCGATGCCTTCCTTCAAAACGCGTGGCAGACCCGACCGGAAGCTGTACTTATGATCTCCGCCCGCAGCCACCTGAATGACCCGCAGTGGGATGTCCAGGCAGGGCCGAGGCACGACCTGGACCAGTTCGATCAACTCCTGGATTTGGTTGCCGGAACCCTGAACCGTCCCCATGCCGGCAGAGATCGACGTATCGCCAATGCCGGTCAAATCCGCGATTTTATGATGGAAGAGACCCGGGATGCCATTGACCAGACCAGACCGCACCTCACCGAGGCCGCGGAAAAAATGGCGACGGCAGAGCGACAATGCATGCAAACAGCGATTTCTCTGTTGCGCGCCGAAGATCGCCGCCAAATTTTAGGCGTGAACGTACGCCTCTACCAGGCACTGGCCCAGCGCTGGTTGGGACCTGTGGGCTGGCTGGTGGCGATATGGTCGCGCCTGATTGTCTTCGGCAGCGGCTTAACCGCGTTGATTCGCCTCGGCAACCCTCTATCCCAACTGTGGGGTATGGTTACGTCTTGGCAAAAGTTTAAAGAGAGCCGGACGGCCTTGAAGATGCTCAATGACCAGGGCCGGGTGGACACGGCACTGAGCAGTTTTCGAAACACCATGCTTACCCTGTGGCCCGATATTGCTGAAACCCTCATTAAAGGCGGCTTTCATCCCGACATCCGTTCGCTGGATACCCTTGTGCCGGAAAACGACGAGGTGGGCCAGGCACTGGACAATATCTGGTCCCGTGCTTTGGATCAACAGATCAACCGCTACGCCAAAGGGCTCAGCAACTTATTGCTTCAATTGATTTTCAACCTGCCAGGCGTTGGATTGATGGGGTATGTGGGGTGGTTGACGGCCTCGGGATTTTTTACCGGCCAATATCTCACATCGGATTTCTTCCTCCACGCGCTGCTCACCATCGTCATCGTTCTGCTTCTAAGCTTCTTTCTGCTCCAAGCCACTGTACGGCTGGTGGTAGGCAAAGACCGCATCCAGCGTCGTGCTTTCAAAGCCATGGAGGCAGAAGCGGCGCAAAGGCCCCGGGTGGCCACACGCCGTATTACCGATCAAGTGGAACGAATTTTGAGACTTGCCGAGGGGCGAGAGACGGTGCATGAGGCCGATCACGTCACCAGAAACTAAGACATCGCTCCCTGCCTCCTACGGTTTCGGCCGACCGGTAAGGGCCTCCAAATTGATCATGCCTTTGGATTGAAAGGGGACCCGCCCATCCAGCAGGCCGGTGGCCGTTAAATCCAGATGGCCCTTAACAGCATATTGCCATTGGGTGTCGGCATCGGCCTCTCGGTTGCGCCGCAGGATGCCTTGAACTGCACGAATCATATCCAGCATGGAGGAGTACACCATTAGTGTAACAGTATCGCTGCTATAAGGGGCGATTTCGCGGGAGATCTGGGCTACGCCTTCGGCCAGATGCTTGCCGTCGAGCTCCAGTTGGCAGGCGATGCCCTTGACCGATAGGGGGTGTTCGCCCCGGTTGAAAATTCGCAGGGTCACATCGAAGGCCGTCTCAAACCCTTTGACATCCTGGATGCGAAGACCGGCAAGACTGACACGGACAGTATCGGTATGCCCCCGCATACCGGCACAACCGCTCAGTAGCAGGCACAAGGATAGACCTATCGTCAATTGCCTATACATAATCCATTTTGGACGTTTCATTAACATCTTTAACTACTGTTTCCCAAAGGGAAGGCCCTTTAGCAGATCCTTGGCCTTCTCTTCCACCTGTTTTTTGACATCTTTTTCGGTTGGCAATAATTTTTTCACGGCCTCTTTGTCCGGCAGGGGTTGCCCCAACTTCTGGTTCAACAGCCCCTTCAGATCCGGCGCAAATTTGGGCTTGGAGAAATTTCCGGATACCAGTACCGGCACCGCCAACCCAGATCTTTGGGTCGTATCGCCCTGCCCTTTAATTGTGGCGACGAATTTCGGCTCGATGCGCATTTTAAGGTCTTCGCTGGCCAGATTGGCCGTCCCCGCAGCCTGGACCCGCATCAGTGGAGAGGTCAATTTGGTATCATCGGTTTTGAACAAACCATTGGTGAGGGTAAAGGGCAGCACCAGCTCGGCAAAGTCGGTGCGCGGCTTCTTTTCCAGTTTTTCACTGCCCGTAAAGGCCGCTTGTACATTGCGGACCATGTTGGCCAAATCGATGCCGACGATGGCGCCGTCATTGAACTTTAAATTGCCCTTTCCGTTCAGGCTTTTGCGGACCTGTTCCGGCTGGTCACCCTTAAAGTTCAATCCGATGGCCGCGTTCATGGCGCCTTCGATGATCTCCTTGTTAAGAAAGTCCTTGATGAGGGGACCGGCCTGGACGCTGGTGAGTGCCATATCAACTGCTGTACTGGGCGTATTCTTCTGCACATTTAATTTTCCGGTACCAGCAATGTTCCCTTGGTAGAGATTCATTTTAAAGGGGTTCATGGAAATGATGCCGTCTTTGGCCGTAGCCTTCAGCGTCACTTTCTGAACGCGCATGTTCTTTACCTTTAATTCATTGATCAAGAAGCTGGCGTCCAAAACCAACTTGCGCAGCGGTGCATAGTCGGGGGGCGCTTTTTGGGTTGGCGGTGAAGGTTCGGGGGATGCTTCTTCCTCTTCTGCGGGAGGCGGCAGGTAGCGGTCCAAATCGATTTTATCCAGGTCAACCTTCACGGTAACATTGGGTTTCTCAAACTCTTTGGCCTGAGCGCTGAAGTTGATCTGGGTATCATCCAGTTTCATCACGCCTTGGGAAACATTGACATTTTGAGCCGAACCGGACGCCTTCAGCGCCAATGAAACGGCATTGAGTACCGTGTTATCGGCTGGTTCCATGGGAAGAGGCTGCTGAAGATCGGCCAGAAGTTTGCGTGGAGAAAAGGATGCAATGTCCACGGCCAGATCGAAATTTTGTGCTGATGGATCGACCTTCCCGTTGAGTTTGATATTGAGATTTTCCGCGACGCTGAGAAGAAAATCCAGTGGCAGGGGCGTCTTACCCGGCTTGTCGCCCACCGGTCCCACAGTACCCTCCAATGATACGGGTTTGTTATCGGCGACGGCGGAAAAGGCCACCCCGATCGGTTTGTCCAAAGAGACATCAGAGAGCAGCAGTTTTAGATCCTTGACCTCTTTGCGTGTTCCTGTACTTCGGTCAAGATAGAGAATCTGACCATTGGTAATGGCCAGCTCCCCCACGGCGAGGCCTTCAATGGGCAGGCCGCCGTCAGTCGGAGGCTTTGAGTCCGGACTGGTTTCGGTTTTCTCCGGGGCAGACGTTTTGCCTGAACCAAGACCGTCCCAACCGGCAACCCCGTCTTTGTTTTTCTCCAGGACAATCCGGGGGGTGTCGATCACAAAGCGTTTGACTTCAATATTGCGGCCCAACAGTGGCAGCAGCTTGACCCGGACCTCGAATGATTTGACGGAAACAAAATCTTTTTCTTCAAACCCGGACGGATTCCCCAGATGAAGATCCGACAGCTGAAGACCGATCCACGGAAAGACAGAGGGTTTCAGCGGCCCCCCAAGCGTAAAAGATCGACCGGTGGCTTCGGCAACTTTGGTCTCGATCATAGGTTTGTACTTTTCCACGTCAATGACCATCGGAACGATAATAATGGCGAGGATGACCAATAGAACCAATGCCCCGATAATGGAAAAAATCCATTTTAACGCTTTACTCATCACAGCCCCCTTGAATGGCGGTTAAATGTGGTTGCACGCTAATGTGAAGCCCAGTGTTTTGGTTCCGGCGCCGGCCCGGGATGTCTGTGGCCGTGCATGATCTTTGGTAATCTTTTAGGATAGTTGCAAAATAAGGAGCCTGCGCCGCGTCATGGCAAACTAAGGCCTACTTGGCGCTATGTAAAGGGCAGTTCCCACAATTTAGGGGACGTTCCCAACTTTTAAACTTAAAAGCTTTCAAAGGTATAATCATTTTCAACAGCCAATGCTTTGCCACGCTGTACGGCTTTGCTGATCGCTGTAGTGGAAATTTCAAACCGACGCGCCAATTCGATCATGGACATATCAAGCTCATTGACAGCAAAATAACACACCAAACTTCTGGCAGCGACAATGGGTCGATGTTTGCCCTTTGACCATAATTTCTCCAAAGGCAAATCCAGCAATTTTGACACACTTCTGGCAATGGTATCCAGATCCAAACCCTTGGCCTTTAATCGAAATCGTCTTTCGCAAGACTCATCAAACCGCTCCAATAGCGATTGGACAAATTCTGAATCACCCAGTATGCGTTCATCTCCCTTCATGAACGTATTGGCCCGACGCAACGCTTTGACCTCCGACCATCCGCCCATGCTGCGTACCAAACCACCTCCAGTTAACTCCGGTCGCCTCCCCACATCCACTTCCTTCTGCACAAACTGCCGATACATCTTCCTTGCTTCTGTTCTCCGGCTTGCAAAACGAGTCAAAACATCATCAACATTTTGCCAGTCAACTGCCTTGTTCCCCATAAGTACGCTGTGACCGGCATACCGATAATTATCCAACTGCCTGAGGTCAGATACCGCCTGAGCCCGCAGGGGATTTAAATGAATATATCGGACCAGCGCTAAAAAATAGGTCTCTTCCTGGCAGAGTATGGATTTGTAGCGATTTTGAAAAAGGTGACCGGATCGCCCGTGCCGGCGATTATAGTCCATGGCGTACCCGGTCAACAGCCGGCGCATAACCGTCGACATGGATACAGGGCCGGTTTTCAGAAGAAGATGGAAATGGTTCCGCATCAAAGCCCATGCGTAACAAGCCGTATCGGTCTCTTTTAATATGTTGCCGAGGCGTTCTAAAAACGCATTTCGATCCGCACCGTCATTGAATATCCTGTGACGTGCGATTCCCCTGGCGATAATGTGATGCAGGGCTCCTGGTGCATCTATACGTGCTGACCTGGGCATGTATTAGTTATAAAACAAGAGAGAATCCTATTCAAGTTTAAATGTTGGGAACGTCCCCTATTTTCGCTAATATACAAGGGAGCGGTGTGGTACCGCTCCCTTGTATATGCCTCTTTCATTGGCGGTAGCTATGTAAAACCGCACTATAGCATAAAATCGGATTGGGATTGTGGCCGTGGCTACTTTGCTGCATCGGACAGGTACTTATCTATCATGGCATAGCCCTCATCAGCCATTTTTTTAAGTCCTTCGCATCCATTTTTATAGTTCTGAAGCCACTCCTCTATGGCTTTTTTTCCTTCTTCCGGCAATGACGACGGCTGGTTCAAAAATGTGTTCAGCATCAGCTTGTTCTGCTCGAAGGCGCTCATCATCATATTGAAACTGTTATCAAAAGCCATTTTGTTCATTTGGGCCATCTGTTTAATGACCTGCATCTGTTCCATCATTAACTCTCCTTGGTAGCAATTGGGTTCTGATTATCATTAAAAATAGGACCGGTGACTCCAGATCTCCTCTTCAAGGTTCCTTTTATCCTCTTTAAGGGATAAATACATGGAGGCGTTTTGGATCGCCAGGGCGCCGGTATGGGCCAATGCTTCGACAATGGTCACAAAATCCTGGGGATACTTTCTCTTGCACTCGGAAAAGAGCCGCATCACGCCGATGATCCGATCTCTCGAGCGTATGGGTACAGCCACCATGGAGTTGACACCTTCGGCCAACACCTCCTTGGGATATTGCAGCCGATCATCCTTGGAGACATCTTCGATCACCACGGTTTCCCCCTTGAGCGCCGCAGTGATGCTCTTTTCAGCCGAGACCGGGCCGATGTTGGTAATTTTATCACTCAAACCATAACTGGAGACCAGATCCAGCGAGTTGGTTTCCTCGTTGAGCAAACGAATGGTGACCCCTTTCATCCCCAGGGCTTTGCAGGTTTTCTCCCCCATATTATAGAGCACCTGTTTGATTTCCAGGCTCGAATTAATGGCTGAAGCCAGCTCCAGGAAGAGGATGGAATTCTTCTCGATTCGTTCCAACAGGCGTGCCTTTCTCAATGCGATACCGCCGTTCGCAGCCAAGGCTTTGAGAAAGAAGATCTCATCCTTGGGGAATTTTCGTTTTTTGGCGGTGTAGAGTGAAAGCACGCCGATGCAGCGGTCCTCCACCATAACCGGTACCGTTAGGATGGAGGCGATGCCTTCGGCCTTTTTGGCCTCGTGGTGATGCAGTCGGGGGTCGCTGGTGGCGTCCTCAAACAATAAATGGCCCTTTTTAGTAAGGGCTGACAACAACCGTTTGGCTTCAATGGGGTTGGCATGCAGATAATTATCGGACAGTCCGGCTTGGGCTTTGGGTACAAAAATATCTTGCTTATAATCCGCCAAAAATAGACAGGCAGCCTTTCCGTTCATTGTCTCGATGGCGCTGTCGACAATCAATTTTAATAGCTCTTCCATGGTCGCAGCCGTGCCGAAAGTCTGACTGAGATTGTAAAAGGTTTGGAAATAGTTGTTCTCCTTTGTCATCGGCCTCTCCTTTATTCTCTGGGTTGCTGGCCAGCATCAATTTAAAGTGAAACGATATTGGCTTTAGGCTGCTGCTTTTTAGCTCTGGGCTTTGCAACGGGAGCCCTCTTTTTTCGTTTAGCCGGAGTTTTATCCCGATCCTTGAGCCATGACGCAATTTTGGGTGCAAGTTCGGCCTGGCATTTGGAACTGACATAGATACCTATATGGCCGGTTTTCAAGCAGATGTCTTCGGTATCTTTGCTCCCCACCTTGCTGGTGAGCTGTTCGCATGCTTCCGGAGGCACCAGATGATCAAACTTGCCGTAAATGTTCAGCAACGGCATTTTGACCTTCTTCAAATCCACCTTCTTACCGCCAACCACCATCTTGTTTTGGATCAACAGGTTTTTCTGGTAACAGTCCCTGATAAATTCCCGAAAGGTCTCCCCAGGAATATCCGGACTGTCGAAGATCCACTTCTCCATGCGAATAAAGTTCTCCACGAACTTCTTGTCCGCTACATTTTCAAAGAATCCAACGTATTTGTCAATCATTAGCCGCGCTGGGTTCAGTAACAGAAATCCAAAATTGAGAAAATCTCCGGGGATATTGCCATAGGTATCTGCAATGCGATCCACCGGTATGTTTTTCATCCATATGTTGAGCAGGCCTGTGTCGATATCAAAGTGAGTTGGCGTTACCGTGGTAATCAAATTTTGGACTTTCTCGGGATGCAGGGCGGAGAATATGACGCTAAAGGTCCCCCCCATGCAGATACCCATGAGGTTGACTTTGGGAACATTGTTCTCTTCGCGTATGTAATCGACAATATCATTGATGTACATATTGACATGATCATCGATGCCGAGATAGCGGTCCTTTCGTGTGGGGTAACCCCAGTCAACCATGTAAACATCGACACCCTGTTGTAAAAAGTTCTGCACAACACTTCTTCCGGGTTGAAGATCGAGCATGGTTTCACGATTGATCAAGGCATAGATCAACAGCAACGGCGTTTTAATGCGCTGCTCGGTGACCGGCTTGTAATGTTTTAACTTAACCCGGTCCTGCTCATACACGACATCGTAAGGCGTGGTGGCAATATCGGCTTCAATGTCACCCAAAAGTACATCGGCGGCTTTCCCCATCCGGTGCTGGGCTTTTTCCGCCTCTTGGGCCAGGTTTTTTAATATCAGATCTACAGGTATTTTCGACTGGGCCATGGTCTACCTCTCTTATTATATAGACTGTGCGGAAATAGCGGGCCATCTCATGGGCTCCACTTGCTATCTCTTCTTCTCATATTCCCGCATTCGTTTCTTCAGCAGATAAATTTCTTTATAAAGATCATCCAGGTCATTATGGCTGGGGATGGCATACATCTTTAAAAAATCGTTCACTACCGCCTGCCTGGCACCGGAGTACTCTTCCAAAGCACTAAGGGTTTGTAACAAACTGTCGATGAACTCCGGCTCCTTGAAAAGCTCCATGTAATGGCCTTCCAGAAGCTTAATCCAAAGATTGTAATAGGTCTTGGATTTTTCATCCAAAGGCCCCTCGTCTTCAGCCATCGCCACCATTCTTTCCTGGAGGCTCTTAATGGATTTTTCCATGGGCAGGTAGAGGGCATGCAAAAATTCGGACAGGGCGCTTTGAAACACGTTGAGTTTATCCGCGGCATTCATTGCCCGCTCTTGATAAAACCGCCCTAGCCCGATTTGAGGTATCTTGAAATACTGGCTGAACTCATCTTCATAGGCCTCTTTCCACTGGCGAATGAACTCCTTGTCCAGCGCCTGAATATCGACCGGATCTTCAACCTCAGATCTCTTATGTATCCACTCTTGCATCTGGCCCTGAAAGCTGTTGAAACCATTCATGCAGCTTTGGGCAAAGCCCATAGCAATATCGGGGGTCAGTTGAGTGGCTTTTTGAAATGTCTCTAAAGCCTCTGGTTCGCTCATCGCGCCGGCCATGGCCTGCCACATTTTGGCGGAGGCTTCCATGGACTCCCCCATACGGCCCTTGAAGCCAAAGTCTTTTTGGGTGCCGTTGGATTCAAACATGCTGCCCCAATGGGCCATCATGGGATTTAAAAGCGCTGTAAACATTTGTCCCAATTCCATGAAAGAAGTATCCGTCTCTCTATTCTCGGTCATCGCTCACCTCTTAATCAATTTATGCTTGCAGGTTGAGGCTGGCTACCCCTTAGAGCCCAATCGAAGACCGCCGTGGATAAAATAGACATCACCGGCCAAGGCTTCATTACGATAGAGATCTCCAACAAATGAGGCCACCTCCTCCGGTTCCACCAATCTTCCGATGGGCACTTGGGAAACGATTTTGTCCAGGACTTTTTGAGGCATACCCTTTACCATGGGTGTCCCCACATACCCGGGAGCGACCGCTACGCAGCGAATTTTGTCGGCCATTCCTCGTCTGAAAAATTCTGCGGTGATGACCTTGGGCATCACCGACATGGCAGCCTTGGTAGAGGAGTAATTGATCTGCCCCGCAGTACCCAGAGAGCCGGTCGAAGAGACCAGACAGATGAGGCCTTTGCAATTGTGGTTTATCATTCGTTCGGCGCACTCGCGAACCGTGAGAAAGACGCCTGTCAGGTTGATATCGATCACCATTTTGAATTGCCCCAAAGACATCTTACGGTTGACCTTACCGCTCTCCCGGTCTGTGGAAACCATCAAGCCGTCTTTGATGATACCTGCAAATGGTGCCACCAGGTTGATTTGACCGAATTTCTCAATGGCGGTATCCGCCAGTTTGCTGCAATCTTCTTCCTGGGTCACATCGCACAGCACCGTGGCCACATCACCTTTCAGTTCCTTAGATGCGTTCTCAAGCGCTTCCTCCACCACGTCGCCGATGACAACCTTACCGCCGTTTTGCAGCCAATACTTAGCGATCTCCAGGCCGATACCACTGGCACCACCGGTGATCACCGCCACAGCGTCTTTTATCTCCAGCATATCTTCAGTCCTCCTAGTTTTTTGTATAAAGACCTAATTAAATATTGCGTTCGTTTTCAATGCATTGTCCAAATTAAGGAAAAGTTTAACGATGTACGAAACTAAATTTGTTCCAGTACGGTTGCCATGCCTTGTCCGCCGCCGATGCACAAACTGGCCATTCCTAGCGCATGCCCCTTTCGAAGCATTTCCCCCATTAAGGTCAATATGATTCGGGCGCCGGTGCATCCGATGGGGTGGCCGATTGAGATGCCACTTCCCATCACATTGGTTTTCTCCGGACTGCAATCGAGTTCCCGCATGCAGGCGATGGCTTGGACAGCAAAGGCTTCATTGAGCTCCACAATACCGATATCATCCATTGATAGCCCTTCCCGGTGAAACAATTTACGCGCCGCGGGAATGGGGCCAAGTCCCATATAAGCCGGGTCCACGCCACCAGTGGACCAAGCCCTGACTCTCACCAGCGGCTTAAGGCCTAACTCTTGCGCCTTTTCTTCGGACATGACCAACAGCGCAGCGGCTGCATCATTGATCCCCGAAGCATTTCCGGCGGTCACGGTACCGTCTTTTTTAAAGGCCGGACGCAATCGTCCCATCTTTCCGGCATCGGTATCCATTGGTCGTTCGTCCGTATCAAAAATAACAGGATCGCCCTTCCTCTGGGGTATGCTCACCGGGACGATCTCCTGGGAAGCGCGGCCATCGGCAATGGCCGATAGGGCCCGTTGGTGGCTGAGGGCACCTATCTCATCCTGCTCTTGGCGGCTGATCCCATATTTTTCAGCGATGTTTTCAGCCGTTATGCCCATATGATATCCGTAAAAAATCTCATACAGGCCGTCGAAGACCAACAAATCGGTCATCTCCGAATTGCCCATGCGGGCCCCCCAGCGGGCAGATGGCATAGCATAAGGGATCAGGCTCATATTCTCCATTCCCCCGGCCAGAATGACATCGGCCTGACCGCATCCGATGGCTTGAGCCGCCAGGGTGACGGCTTTCATACCCGAAGCACACACTTTGTTCACGGTAAAGGCACCGCCCTCCTTGGGGATGCCGGCACGGATCATGGCCTGCCGAGCGACATTTTGCCCTTGCCCAGCCCCCACGACATTGCCCATGATGACTTCATCCACGGTTACGGGCGTCAGCGTATCGTCGTAATCATGGAACGATTTTTCCAAATCGGTCAGGCCTTGGCCGCCGATGGTGTCTGCTTCGAATTGTTTCGCCATTTCTCCGGCTACCGGACGCAGACCAACTTTTTTAAGGGCCTCTTTTAAAACCACAGCACCCAAATCAACGACAGGGATGGTCTTCAAACTTCCCCCAAAAGTACCCACAGCGGTTCTTGCCCCGGAAACGATTACAGTGTTGCGCATTGCCCCTCCTTTATTGTTTGCCATCTCCCGGCATCGGATAACTTAAGGAAATATCCCAATGGAATATACTGAACCAGTCCGCAAATGCCCGTGCATTGCAGCAGATCACATAATAATTCTAAGAATTTATTTAGTTTGTGTTAGTTCAGGGTTATCATTTGTTTACGGCGCATACGCCTAATTGAAGGCTAATGATACGATTCCAATCAGCGGTGAGCGATTCGATAAAAATCAGATGTAAAACGGAAATCAGCAGACGTAATGGTTACCCGGAAACTCGGCTCTATATTTAAATATAGTCGTTACTCCAAATACAATATCATCTTTAATCGCGGTTTACGATACAATGAGCCTAACGGTATCGATAGTCTAATTATGGGGCCAACGATAAATTTTGTCGAGCTTTTTTTCTATTTTAGCTCACAAATATGGGGAATATTCTCATTTGATGTCAGGTCTTTTTTCAGCCCATCAAATGATTTTATCGTTATATTGCTCCAACAAGGCCATAATCTTTAAAGTCCGGGCCCCTGGGCGACCTTCTCCGATAACGGCATCATCGATCCGAACCACCGGCACCAACCCTTTATTGGTTCCGGTGATAAACACTTCTTGGGCGGCCAGCAGTTCATTAACATAGATATCTCGGACTTCAATAGGAAAATTGGTTTGGGAAATCTTCAGAACCACCTTCCTCGTAATTCCGGACAAAATACCGCTGCCCGGCGTCACCAATGAGTCGTTGCTAAAAATAAACAAATTACTGGTGGTGCCCTCCAGAGCGCGACCTTCATCATCCAAATAGATGGCTTCAATGGCATCCTTTCGTTCCGCCTTACGCAAGGCGATTGCTGCAGCTAGGTAATCGATGCTCTTGGCGCCGGGAAATTTACGCTTCTCTTGGGTGGTGATGACCTTCACGCCTTTGGTTTGCCACCACTGTGGCAGCTTGGGCAGAGGCGTCACCAACACAAGCAGGCGGGGCTTCCCCTCAGGTGTCATAAAGTCTGAGCTGGACCCCCCTGTAACGATGATGCGGGCGTTGGCCTCATCCAGATTATTTCGATCTAGGGTCTTTTGCACAACCTGGCAAATATCATCTTGGGACCATGGTAAATCCAGGTTGATCTCCAAGGCCGAGTTGTATAAGCGCTGCACATGTTCCTTTAAAAAATATGGCTTCCCATTGTAGGTCCGTAAAAGATCAAATACACCAATACCGCGGACAATGGCCAAATCATCCACGGGTATCACCGCCTCATCGGACGGGACGTATTTTCCGTCCACATAGTAGATATGGGTCATGGCACGGCCTATACTATTCGTCTCACTGTGTCGTCAACTTTTCACTGGATACCGACATGAAATTGAGGATCCTTTCGATGGCCTTATCGATTGTGCAAAAAAATGACTTATGCAACTTTTTCAATTAATGCAAGTCTATTGGAATGACATCATTATTATGATGGCCCTCCCAAATCAATAAAGGTTGATTCCTGCTGATTAATGGCGTTACAATTCTTTCAAAGCCCGCCCCTATGAAAACCAAAACATTTGCCAAGGAGCATGAATGACGCACCCCCTCTATTCCAATCTTCTCAAACCACTGGACTTGGGATTCACCTCCCTCAAAAACAGGGTATTAATGGGTTCAATGCACACCGGATTAGAGGAACTCCCCGATGGCCGTGATCGCATGGCGGCTTTTTATGCAGAACGGGCCAGAGGCGGCGTGGCCTTGATGGTCACCGGCGGTATCGCTCCCAACGAGGCCGGAGGCGTCGCAGACCAGAGCGCCACCATGACAACCGATAAAGACGTCCGGGAGCACCGCGTCATCACCCGTGCCGTCCATGCCGAAGGGGGTAAAATATGCTTACAGATCCTTCATACCGGCCGCTACGCATTTCACAAAAAGTTGGTGGCCCCGTCAGCCATCCAGGCCCCTATTAATATATTCAAGCCCAAAGCTTTAACCAGCGAAGAGATAGAAATACAGATCAATGATTTTGTGAGATGCGCCCGCCTGGCCCAGGAAGCGGAATATGACGGTGTCGAAATCATGGGCTCCGAAGGGTATCTGATCAACCAGTTCATCGTACAACATACCAACCATCGCAGGGACAGATGGGGAGGTACCTATGAGAAACGTATTCGTTTTCCTCTGGAAATTGTAAGACGCACCCGTAAGGTGGTGGGCCCTGCCTTCATCATCATTTTTCGGCTCTCACTTTTAGATCTCATTCAAAAAGGCTCCACGTGGGAGGAAGTTGTGATCCTGGCACGCCGGTTGGAATCCGCCGGCGTCACAATGATCAACAGCGGCATTGGATGGCATGAAGCCCGCATTCCCACCATTGCCGCCATGGTGCCGCGCGCCGCCTTTTCGTGGGTCACCGCTAAATTGAAAGAAGAAGTGAAAACCCCTCTGATCACCAGTAATCGCATCAACACACCGGAGGTGGCCGAAAAGGTGTTAATGGACAACCAGGCCGATATGATCTCAATGGCCCGACCGTTGTTGGCAGACCCTGAATTCGTCAGTAAAGCGGCCACCGGTCGCCCCAATTTGATCAACACCTGCATCGCCTGCAATCAGGCATGTTTGGACCATATATTCTCCGGCCAAATCGCATCCTGTCTGGTTAATCCCAGGGCCGGTTATGAGACCGAGCTGGTTTACACCCATACCGATTTTCCCAAAAAAATCGCAGTGGTGGGTGCCGGGCCCGCCGGGCTCTCCTTTGCCGTGACCGCATCACAGCGCGGCCATGAGGTAACGTTATTTGAAAAAGCCGATGACATCGGCGGACAGCTCAATATCGCCATACAGATTCCGGGCAAACAAGAGTTTAAGGAGACGTTGCGCTATTACCGGCAACAAATCGCCCTTTTGGGAACGACCCTTCATCTGAATACCGCTGTTGACGCCGATCTTTTGACAAAACAAAATTTTGATGCGGTTGTGGTGGCCACCGGGATCACCCCTCGCCGCATCGATATACCCGGCATCGACCATCCTTGTGTATTGTCTTACATCGATGTCCTTTGGCATAAGAAACCGGTGGGCCAAAAGGTCGCCATCATCGGCGCCGGGGGTATCGGGTTTGACACCGCCGTCTTTCTAACCCATGAGGACTCCGCCACAGAGACGGATCCAAATGCATTTTTGGAAGCGTGGGGTATCGATTCCCTGCACCGGTATCCAGGTGGTCTGAAACCGGAAGGCCCCCAACCGACCAAATCACCTCGACAAGTCTACCTGCTGCAGCGCAAAGGCAGCAAAGTCGGCGCAAAGTTGGGCCGAACCACCGGTTGGATCCACCGCACCCAGTTGCGTCAAAAGGAGGTCTCGATGCTCAACGCCGTCGCCTACGAACGAATTGACGACGACGGTTTACATATCAAACGGCGCAATAAAAAACGCGTCATGGGTGTGGATAACGTGGTGATTTGCGCTGGTCAGGATCCGAACCGCGATTTGGCGGACGCCTTGGCGGACAGCGGCCTTCAAGTACACGTCATCGGGGGCGCCGACGTTGCCGCCGAATTGGACGCTAAAAGAGCCATCGATCAAGGTGCCCGCTTGGCAGCCAAAATATAGCGAAAGCGTGAGGGCTTCATATCCTTCGTTGGTGCAAATCGTCGGAGGACTTCAGATCCTGCGTTGCCAAGGGTTCGCAGTATTACAATACGGCTTCACCCTTGGTCGCCGTGTCTCTGGAGCCCTCCGGCTTTTGAAACGGTAGGGTGTTGCGCTACCATTGGAAAGTCATTTGAGCCCTCCGAGGATTTGCGCGGCTAATTCGCTTGAAAATTCAGATCCTGCATTGCCAGAGGTTCGCAGAAGTTGGACTACGGCTTCACCATTGGCGCCTTGCCTCTGGAACCCACCGGTGATGGAAACTGATTGCTATTATCCCCATTAATGCCATTTGGGACTGACGTCATCCCGGCGCAGGGGACTGTGTCATAATTCAATAAATGGCCTAAATACCTCCCGTCATGCCGGCGAAAGCCGGCATCCATAAACGTAAGC
>JAAUYD010153598.1_pt1 | contig 15686 bp, 17 predicted proteins | sample 7278101 | NCBI WGS metagenome assembly JAAUYD01 (sample SAMN14350128, study PRJNA611818) | marine sediment metagenome | isolation source: surface marine sediment (0.6m) | place: French Polynesia: Moorea | collected 2018-08 | reverse complement strand
ATTTTAATGGTTCCACAATGGGATGATGAATAGTTTTATTACCTTAAAATCATCTCTGCCATAAAAATAGAGCAGCGTCAAACATGACGCTGCTCTATTTTTGAAATATTTGGGATCACATTTTTTCATTGTCTGATCCCATTTTATATTTAAAAAGGCTACCCTGAATGCCGTTGTTCTCGTGTGGTATCTTCTCAATATATTTTGGGAAGCCCTCCAGAAAAGATGCACGCACATCCGAGAAGCCGTTTTAACTGTTGATCATTTGATATAATATGATGCATACAAATTTTGTGCCAAAAATATATAACTATTTAAAATTTTATGATAACAATGAGTTATGGAATCTTTAAAATCCTGTCTATATTGGTTTCAATTAAAACCGTCAAAATTCCGACTCCATTTTTTAGTGAATATTTGAAAAAAGCGCAAAAATAATTCATGTTACCTTATCCATTCGCCTCTTTTCTGGATTCATAGCACCGTCGTTCGATAAAGGCGGATGTCACCGTATCCCAAACAGCCTCACTCTCATGAATAAACTTGGGACCGCCTTCCCAGGCTCCACAGGCTTTGACAACCATTTCACCCAAAGTGAATTTACGACCGCAGGAAACACATCCCTCCGAGTTAAGCGTATTTAATTTTTCAAGGTCTATTATAAATGTCTGTCCCTTTTTGCTGTCCGCCGCCATATTGATCTCCTTGGGCTGGGGTGTTAGTTGTTTAATAAAATTAAGGTTAGAAGGTTTCTGTGTCAAGCGCGGTGAACAATGCCTTGAAAACGGCTGATAGAATCGATTGGTGAGTCTAATTTTTTCGTTGCAGTTGATATTTGCGTACCGCTCGATTGTGTTCTTTTAAACTTGTTGAAAAGTGGTGGGAATTGTCATTTTTTGAAACAAAATAAATAAATACCGTTTTTTCCGGATAGAGGGCTGCGTATAGAGACTCGCGTCCTGGGTTCGCTATCGGACCAGCGGGAAGCCCCTTTATTTTGTAGGTATTGTAGGGAGTGCGGGCCTTGAGATGTTTGCGGGTGAGGTTACCGTCAAAATTTTCTATGCCGTATATAACAGTAGGATCCGATTCCAGGCGCATTTTCTTTTTTAAACGATTGTGAAACACCGACGAGATAATCGGTCTTTCAAATGCAGCTCCGGTTTCTTTTTCTATTATCGATGCCAGGATTACCACTTGGTGTACCGAAAATCCGAGATCTTCTGCCCGGGTCTTCCATTCGTTTGAAAAAATAGACCAGAACCGATTTGCCATCGCAGAAATGATCTGATCCATGGCAACCTCGCGGGGAAAAAAATACGTATCAGGGAATAGATATCCTTCGAATGTAGGCGCCTCAACCCCATGTTCAGCGGCAAGTGTCTGATCCATTGCTTTTTTGATAAAATCGTTTTTTGACCCGAATTGGGCATCTTCAACCAATTCGGCTATTTGATAGATATTAAATCCTTCCGGAACGGTCAACTTATGCAAATTGACAGCTCCCTTTATCATGATGTCTAAAATTTGACGAGGCGGCATGGCTGCTGAGAGAAGATATTCACCGGCTTTAAGATGTCTATCTAAACCTTTAATCCGTGCAATTAGTATGAATTTTAGCGCGCTTTTAATGATGTTTTCCCTGTGAAGCGTGTCTGCAGTATTCCTTAGTGTTTGTCCCGGCCGTACGTTGACGATGACATTTTGGGAGGTTTTTGAATTAGCGGGTGTATCAGCATATATGCTAAGCTCGAAAAGTATCCCTGCAGCCGCGCAGATGACAAGAAATATCGTAATGGAAACAAAGAGCAGCGTTTTTTTTAATACCAATTGAGCTCCTTTCAGAAGAGATTGGGAATCCGATTACACTGATATCTAGCATAATAAAAAAAACTGTAGTTTGTCAAAGGAGTAAACAGCATGTAATGGGACGAATACAGTTGGCAAAAAGAGTTTCTGGGGATGAAAGCATTTTTTTCTGAGTTCATTTATCCCTGTACAAGTTGGTAAATGGGTTATCCTTGCTTCAGATTGCTAAGACTGAACGTGTATATAGTCATCCAAAGCCGTTGACCCTTGTTTTAACCAGGGTTTTGCTTGACAATGGCAAGAAAAATTAATTATTGTTTAATCTCATAATATCGGTTTGTCAAATATCAGAGGGGGTTTGACATGGTTCGTAGAGCCCTTAAATCTATCCGGCAGATAATCATTTTATTGTTTCGAGGTATTTTATGGCGAAACCTAAACTAAAGCAACACCATATCAATCGCGATTGGTGCAAGGGATGTGGGATTTGTGTGGAATTTTGTCCGAAAAAGGTCTTGGAGCTAGATACAAACGAAAAAGTCACGGTGGCGCGTCCACAGGATTGTATTTGCTGCAGACTTTGTGAACTGCGATGCCCGGATTTAGCAATTGAAATTGAAATGGAAGAATAGGGTGCTTATATGAGTGAAAATAAAAAATTCGTTCAGGGAAACGAGGCCTGTGTTGAAGGCGCACTCTATGCAGGACTTGACTTTTATGCAGGTTATCCAATTACGCCCTCATCGGAAATAGCCGAAATTTTGTCTTCTCGGCTTCCACAAATCGGCGGCAAGTTTATCCAAATGGAAGATGAAATTGCATCATTGTGTGCGATTATCGGTGCCTCCCTCACCGGCCGTAAAGTCATGACAGCTACCAGCGGTCCTGGTTTTTCACTGATGCAAGAGGCCCTTGGATATGCAGTTATGGCTGAAATTCCTTGCGTGATCGTTAATGTGCAGCGGGGCGGCCCCTCCACTGGAATTCCAACTCATGGTAGTCAGGGAGACGTCAATCAAGCACGTTGGGGCACCCATGGGGATCATGCCATCATAGCGATGACAGCGTCTAACCATCAGGATGTTTTCGCCGTCACGGTAGAAGCATTTAATATCGCTGAAACTTATCGCACCCCAGTTATCTTGCTCTTTGACGAAGTGGTAGGGCACATGCGCGAGCGTCTCGTTATACCCGAACCGGGAGCTATCCCCCTGGTCGACAGACTCAGAACATCGGTAAAAGAAGGTGTTGATTACCACCCTTATTTGCCAAGGGAAGACGGACGTCTGCCGATGTCGGATTTTGGTGGTGTACACCGGTATAACGTTACCGGGCTATATCACGATATGTGGGGATTTCCCTCTGCGGAACCCCGGGTGGTTCATGACCTGCTGCGACATCTGGTGGACAAGCTCGAAAATCGCGCCGACCAGATCGCCAGGTACAAAGAATACTATCAGGAAGATGCGGAGCATTTGCTGATTTCCTATGGTTCTGCAGCCCGTTCTGCTCGACATGTAGTTGAAAATAGACGTTTGAGAGGTGAAAAACTCGGGCTTCTGGAATTGCAGACTTTGTGGCCCTTTCCCGCAAACCTCGTGCGCGAGAAATGTTCAGAAACCAAATCCGTGATTGTTGTGGAACAAAATATGGGTCAAATTCTTCGCGAAGTCAAACTGTCAGTGGACGATCCTCAAAAGGTATTTCTCGCCAACCGTATTGACGGTGTTTTTATCACACCGGTGGATATCATGAACATTTTTCGAATAATCCAAGGGAAAGGGGTGTGACTTATGGCCGTTAAAGATTACCTTAGGGAGAGATTTTTTCCACATCTGTGGTGTCCGGGATGCGGGCATGGGATGGTGCTCAACGGAATGCTGCGAGCGATTGAAAAGCTTGGGCTGAGCAAAAATGAAATTGTAATGGTATCCGGCATTGGGTGTTCCGCCAGGATTTCCGGCTATGTTGATTTTCATACTTTGCACACGATCCACGGCCGAGCACTTGCCTTTGCCACCGGTGTTAAAATGAGTCTGCCCGAATTGAATCTTATCGTTCCCATGGGTGACGGTGATGCGCTGGCGATTGGCGGCAATCATTTTATCCACGCGGCGCGCAGAAATATCGATATGACGGCCATCGTCATGAACAATCGGATTTACGGGATGACCGGTGGGCAATTCTCCCCCCTGTCGGGCCAGGGAATCCGGGCCACAACTGCTCCGTTTACCAATATTGACTATAGCTTTGATGTCGTGGAGCTGGCAAAAGCGGCCGGTGCGACCTTCGTCGCCCGTACTACCAGTTACCATGTCCAGCAGATCGCCAATATCATCGAAAACGCCATTTTACACGAAGGATTTTCTGTAGTGGAGATATTAAGCCAATGTCCAACCTATTTCGGGCGCAAAAATAAAGCCGGGGATGCCGTGGATATGGTCAGGTGGTTTAAAGAAAATACCACCCCCATCGGGTCGAAGGCAAAACAGAAAGATCCCGGCCTGATTGAGCGGGGTATCTTTGTACAAGCTGAGAGACCAGAGTATTGCAGTGAATATGATAAAATCGTTGAAAATGTGACAGGAGGAAATAGATGATGGAAAGATGCCGGATGGTATTCTCGGGATCGGGCGGGCAAGGCGTTATCACGGCGAGCATCATCCTCGCCGAAGCAGCCGTACTGCATGAAAACTTGAATGCCGTGCAGTCTCAATCATACGGGGCTGAAGCCCGGGGAGGCGCTACCAGGTCCGATGTCATTATTTCCGAATCGACAATTGACTATCCCAAGGTAATTCAGCCCAATGTATTGGTCTGTTTAACCCAAGAGGCCTATAATAAATTCTATCAGATTATTCGCCCCGGTGGCCTATTAATCACTGACACCCGATTTGTAAGAACCCAGAAAAAAGTCGATGCCCAGCAAATAGAGATACCCATCTACGAACGTGTTATGGAAAAAATCGGCAAACCGATTGTGTTTAACATCTGCATGCTGGGTTCGATAATCCGTATGACCGAACTTTTAGCGCCCAAGTCCATTCTGCAGGTTTTAGAAACCCGGATCCCCCCTGATTTTTTGGATTTGAACCGGCAGGCCTTGGACCTCGGGTTGGCACTGGGTGATGAATTTAAAACCTGATCGGAATCCACCAAAAATGAAGATTGAATATATACGGTTGTCGCTTCGATTTATCGTTTTGACGATTCTCTATAATAATTGGATCGTCAGCTTCCAGCAGGAGAGCCTATAGCCATTTCAGCCCAATAGATTAAAATACCAGGAAATGAGAGGTGAACCAAAAAAAATATACGTTATACAGCCGATGGACAAAAACGGACCGAAGGGCACAGCCAGCTTCAGACCCTTGCGGGACTGCAGTATAACGGCAAAACCAGCTAAGGTTCCTGCCAGGGATGCCACAAATATAGTAAATAGAACGCCCTTCCAGCCGATGATTGCCCCCATCATTGCCAACAATTTAATGTCGCCACCCCCCATGCCTTCTTTTTTCGTGATCATACTGTAAGTCCAGGCAACAAGAAACAAACTTCCACCTCCCGCAAGTATGCCCAACAATGAGTCTAAGTATGTGATAGTTGGTAGTGCGAAGCTAACCAAAAAACAAATAGGTATGCCGGGAAGAGTGATAATGTCCGGAATGATACGATGATCCAGATCGATGAAAGTTACGACAACCAGGGCTGTGAAAAATAGATAATATATCAATGCTTCTATGTTTAGACCGAAATTTAGATAGGTGCCCAGGGCTATCAAACCGGATACGAACTCAACCATTGGATATCGCATGGAAATTTTTGTCTGGCAGTGACGGCAGCGTCCTTTCAGCCACAAATAGCTCAATAAAGGTATATTGTCGTAAGCAGCGATCGATGATCCACAATTAGAACACATGGAGCGGGGCTTAACGATAGATTTTGAAATCGGCAGCCGATAGATGCATACATTCAAAAAGCTACCGATGCACAGGCCGAATATGAAAATGAATACTTCGATCAGGTAAGCAGACATGTAAGATCCTTGCAAGATAATTTACATTATTCCATTATTTTGACATGTTTCACAAAAAAAACAAAGGTATATTGTCAAAAAAAATATATGTATTATCTTACACTTCTGTCACACATCGGTTTTCTGGATAATAGAGCGGACAGACTCGAATTTCAGTATCCGTATTTACGGAACCCTCAGGAAATGCCAAAATTGTTGACGGTGTTCGGATTCTTCAAGCGAGCATCCAGGAGTGAAAATGGCCGAAACTGACCGAGATGATTTGATCAGCATTATTGAAGACGATGAAACAGATGCTAAAATACCTGGTGTATTGCCTTTGATGCCGGTGCGAGATGTCGTCATGTTTACAGACATGGTTTTACCCCTATTTGTTGGCCGTGAAAAATCTATGCGGGCGGTCCAAGAGGCTGTCGCTAAAGACGGATATTTGTTTTTGGCTACTCAAAAAGACCCGGCCATCGAAAATCCGGACACCGATGAGATTTTTACCACAGGGACTGTTAGCCGGGTATTACGGATGCTCAAACTACCCGAAGGGGGAATCAAAGTTCTCGTTCAGGGGTTTGCTAAAGCAAAGATCGAAAAATATACCCGTAGACGTTCTTTATACCGTGTTAAAGTGGCTATGATCCAGGAACCACTGGTTGAAGACATCAGTCTGGAAACCGAAGCCTTGATGCGAAATGTCAGGGAACACTGCGAGAAGATTTTAGTTTTGCGTGGCGAAATGACTGGGGACGTCATCACGATATTGCAGAGCGTTCCAGAGCCGGGTAAACTTGCGGATTTAGTTGCCTCAAATCTAAGGCTGAAAATCGAAGACTCCCAGGAATTGCTCGAGATTACCGACCCCCTCGAGCGCCTGAAGAAAGTCAATGGCCTACTGTCCAGGGAAGTTCAGTTGTCTACCGTGCAGGCAAAGATTCAGTCTGAGGTCAAGGATGAAATTTCCAAGAGCCAACGGGATTATTTTTTGAGGGAACAGGTGCGTGCCATCTATAAGGAGCTGGGTGATCAGGATGAGAGCACCCACGAGCTGCTTGAGTATCAAAAAAAAATTAAGCAAGCTAAAATGCCGAAGGAAGCCGACCGGGAAGCCACCAAACAGCTCAAACGACTTGAGCAGATGCACCCCGATTCAGCAGAATCTACGGTCATCCGTACATATCTGGATTGGCTGGTGGACATGCCCTGGAGCAAATCCTCAAAGGATATGATTGACATCCTGAAGGCCAAAAAGGTATTGGACAAAGATCACTATGGGCTTGAAACCGTCAAAAATCGAATTCTGGAATATTTAAGTGTTCGCAAACTCAACCCAAAAATGAAAGGACCGATTCTTTGTTTTGTCGGACCGCCGGGTGTCGGCAAAACCTCTCTCGGCCAATCCATTGCACGCGCCATGAAGCGCAAATTTATTCGCGTTTCACTGGGTGGAATCAGAGATGAAGCTGAAATCAGGGGACACCGACGGACGTATATCGGTGCATTACCAGGTCGAATTCTGCAGGGACTTAAGCAATGCAAAACCAACAACCCAATTTTCATGATGGATGAAATTGACAAGTTGGGAGCGGATTTTCGTGGTGATCCATCCTCAGCACTTTTAGAAGCCCTGGACCCTGAGCAGAACTCAGATTTCAGCGATCATTTTCTCAATCTGCCCTTTGATTTATCCAAAGTTATGTTCATCCTGACTGCCAACGCCTCCGATACGATACCATCGGCCCTGTTAGATCGTATGGAAGTGATCAATCTGTCCGGTTACACAGAGGAGGAAAAAGCGGTCATCGCCAATAAACACCTTCTGCCCCGCCAGATCAAGGAAAACGGGCTGAAAACCAGAGCACTTTCGATCAGTTCAGGCGCACTGCATCAGATAATTAGCGAGTATACATGCGAGGCCGGGCTTAGAAATCTCGAGCGTGAATTGGCCACTATCTGTCGCAAGGTCGCCCGACAAATTGCCGAGGGAAAGAAAAAGAAATTTCTGGTAACCAAAGGCAATTTGCACACGTTTCTGGGGATTGCCAAATATATCCCAGAGATGGATCAGGAAGGGAGCCAGGTCGGCCTGGCAACGGGACTTGCCTGGACCCAGGTAGGCGGTGAGGTGCTCTATGTAGAAGCGACTCTGATCGGCGGCAAAGGAGAGTTGATCGTTACCGGACAACTCGGTGATGTCATGCAGGAGTCCGCCCGGGCAGCCCTAACCTACGCAAGAGCTAACACGGCCAATTTGCGGATGAGTAAAAAAGATTTTGATAATCTGGACATTCATATTCATGTGCCTGCCGGAGCAATCCCAAAAGATGGTCCCTCTGCCGGCATCGCCATGGCAACCTCCTTGATCTCAGCCTTAACGGATAGACCGGTTCGCAGTGATGTTGCCATGACCGGAGAAATTACGCTCAGAGGTAGGGTGTTGCCTATCGGTGGTTTGAAAGAGAAGGCGCTGGGTGCCTTACGGTCCGGAATACGCAAAATCATTATTCCTGAGAAAAACAGAAAAGATTTGGCAGAAATTCCGCAAAATGTTAAACGCCGGCTGACATTTATACCAGTGCGTCACATGGAGGACGTGTTGCCGAATGCTTTGGTTGACATGTTGACTGACGAACAATCGAACAATATAAAAACGAATAAGCGGAAGATAAAAGCTGGAAAACAAATGGCGAATAATGGGTGTTTTAGACACGTTCTATGCGATAGGCCGGTCATAGCCGAAAACGTGCAATTTTTATCCTCAATTCAAATTAGATAGCCTTGTTGCCATGAAAATCTTTGCGCTGGATACGGCCACGCAGAGTTGCAGTGTCGCAATTGTCGACGATGGATCACTGATTGCCGAAATGACTGTCGTAAATCGCCAGACTCATTCCCGGCACCTAATGTCCTTTACCGATACGATTCTAAATACCGTCAATCTCAAGGCAGCGGATATGGATGGATTTGCCGTATCCATTGGACCGGGCTCTTTTACAGGATTGCGGATCGGTATCAGCACGATTAAAGGGCTGGCTTTTTCTTTGAATAAGCCGGTAGTCGGGATCTCAAGCCTTGAAGCGCTTGCCTGGCAGATCGCTCACAGCGGATTTTTAATATGCCCATTGCTGGATGCCCGCAAAAAAGAGGTCTACACCTGCCGTTATCGTTTTGACAATAATGAACTCAATAAACAAGGTTCTGAAATAGTTGCATCGCCTGCCGAGGCAGTGCGCGACATCCAAGAACCGAGCATATTTGTTGGCAATGCAGTGAACCTATACCGAGATCACATAACGGATACGTTGGGTAATTTGGCTCATTATGCGGCACATGGCCAACACACCCTTCGGGCATCTTCCATTGCCTGGCTGAGTGCGGGCAAGTTCTCCGAGGAACAAACCGACGATGTGTCAATGTTGATACCGCAATATGTTCGCAAATCAGACGCGGAACTTAACGCCCAAAGAAAATAGTAGCCACATTGCATCGTTTCAGGCTTGAGACAAGCGAATAGCAAAGGTTCTCTCCTAACCATTACCTGCTCCTGAAAACTCCCACTTTTCGGATACACCACAATTTTAGATGAAATGATCGGATCGATTCTGCAATGTTCTTGATAATTGACTGAATTTTTAAGGTTATTATTGACAAGGCTGTATTATATTGCTAAACATAAAGTTTTTATTCAGCATGATTATAAAAATAGTATGATATTCGGAGAGTTTTCTGGGTCCTTTCCCAATGGATAAATTCACCAAATCAGATCTTCCCAGCGGCTCGGCATTTCCAATCGCAACGGCAGGCCATGTATTCATCCTTGCTGGGGCATTTGCGACAATTGTGCTGGCTTTATCAGGGTTTGGCACCCTCACTATTATTGCATTGGTCATTACCCTATGCATTTGTGGATTTTTCAGAGATCCGGATCGGATTATACCAAATAAGGAAGGTGCCGTGGTTTCCCCCGCCGATGGGAAAGTTATTTTGGCGCAAATGGTTGAAAACAGCCCTTTTTTAGAAGGGCCGACCATGAAAATTAGTATTTTTATGTCGGTATTCAACGTCCATGTTAATCGGGCACCCTACAACGGTCGTGTAAAGGAAGTTTCCTATTTTCCTGGTAAATTCTTTTCTGCCAATCTCGAAAAGGCTTCACTGGAAAACGAGCATAATGCCGTAATTATTGAGACGGGTAATGCCCGGCCAATATGTGTTGTTCAGGTCGCGGGTCTGATCGCAAGGCGGATTATCTGTAAAATACAGCCCGGGGATCATCTACTTCGAGGGCAGCGTTTCGGACTCATTTGTTTCGGATCAAGATTGGATGTTTATTTACCGACTGATATCAAGCTGAAAGTTGCTCTAGGAGATAAGGTAAAAGCAGGCACCTCTATTTTAGGACATTTCGTCTAAAATTGATATGATATTTACTTTTCTTCTCGGTATTTGCAGAAATATTAGTGCAGCGAAGGTTTGTTGGCACTGCCTTTATGTGTGCTGTAATAAAAAGATTGGCCCGAGATTAGGCCACTTTGAATTCGGAAAAGGGGATCGTAGAGCATGTCTGGAAAAAGAATAAACGTTGCTGTGGCCGGTGCGACAGGCGCGGTTGGCAATCAAATGATCCAATGTTTAGAGGAAGCAGACTTTCCGGTCGGATCTATCAAACTATTGGCATCCGCTCGTTCCGTGGGAAGAACACTACGTTTTAGAGGCGATATGATCGCAGTTGAGGAACTCAAGGAAGATTCTTTCAAGGGTATGGACATTGCCCTTTTTTCAGCCGGCGGAGGCACCAGTGAACAGTTCGCACCTTGCGCTGCAAGTGATGGCTGTGTGGTGGTAGACAATTCCAGCGCCTGGCGAATGGATCCGGATGTTCCTTTGGTGGTTCCGGAGGTCAATTCGCATGCCATTGCCGGTTTTTCCAAAAAGGGTATTATTGCCAATCCGAATTGCTCCACAATTCAAATGGTCGTGGCCCTCGACCCGATACACAAAAATTTCCAAATAAAGCGTATTGTTGTATCCACCTATCAGGCGGTATCCGGGACTGGTAAAAAAGCCATTGACGAGCTTTTTGACCAAACCCGTGCCATGATTAATTTCTTGGAGTATGAAAAAAAGGTTTATCCACACCGTATAGCATTTAACTGTTTGCCCCACATTGATACGTTTTTAGACAATGGATATACCAAAGAAGAGATGAAGATGGTAAATGAAACCAGAAAGATTTTGGAGGACGATACCATTGGGGTCACTGCGACGACCGTGAGGGTTCCGGTTTTTTATGGTCACTGCGAGGCCGTAAATGTGGAAACCCGGAAGCCCATTTCTGCTTCAGAGGCCAGGCTGCTGCTGCAAAAGTCAGCTGGAATCAAAGTAATGGATGATCCGACCAAAACCATTTATCCTTTGGCAACAGATGGGGCCGGCCAGGACCTGACCCTCGTCGGTCGAATCCGCAATGATGAATCCATCACCAATGGAATCAACATGTGGATTGTAGCAGATAATATCCGTAAGGGTGCGGCAACCAACGCAGTGCAAATTGCACGGGTACTGGCGGACGAATATTTGTAAAGTTAAACAATCGGCTTAAATGATTCTATTGTAAATTATAATTCAGTATATCTGCGTGGCCGTGCCGATTTTAATCATCATTACAAACATATAAGTTACAGTTATCAAAATTAGGAGTATACCTTGAATCGAACACCGGTAACAAAAGAGGGGTATGAGGCGTTAAAAAAAGAGCTGGAAAACTTAAAACGAGTAGAGCGCCCTCAAAACATTAAAGCAATAGAAGAAGCACGCGCGCATGGTGATCTTAGCGAAAATGCGGAATTTGCAGCAGCAAAAGATCGTCAAGGATTCATCGAGGGACGGATCGGCGAATTGGGTTTCAAGCTGGCCAACGCCGATATTATTAATCCGGATAAGTTACCCAAGGACAAAGCCGTATTCGGCCACAGGGTTTTGCTCGAAAATATTGACACCGGGGAAGATGTGGAATACCAGTTGGTGGGGCCGGATGAATCAGATATCGAACAAGGACGTATTTCCATTTCTTCACCTCTTGGAAGAGCCATATTGGGAAAAAAACCGGGAGACGAGCTGACTGTTGAGGTGCCGGGCGGAAAGCGTGTGTATGAGCTAGTGGAGATTTTATAAGATCAAATTTTGATATTCTATCCTGTTGTGGCGAAAAAGGCCTATAATTTCTTCGAAGACTCCCAATTTCTTTGAAGGTGGAATGAAAAAGGATAATGGAGGACTGCAGTGGCCCGAATTACAATTGAAGATTGTCTGCGAAAAGTGAATAATCGATTCTTGCTCGTTAATATGGTTGGCAAACGAGTTCGACAAATCCGCGAAGGATCCGATTACCTTGTCAGTTCACCAAAAAATGAAGATATAGTAGTTTCCCTGAGAGAAGTTGCTGCCGGAAAGGTTGTATTTAAAAAGGCGGAAAAGAATGAAACTAAAACCAATGACTCATAGCCCCTGACTCACGGCCAATATTACCCCCATTGGCGTGGTAATCTTCAGCGGACATTTCAATCATACAATTAGGATTTTTAGAATTCTTTGCCGAGTGAACGCAACACATACAAGGCACTGAACAGGGCCGTGGGCAAGGCTTTGCATCATTACCAGATGATATCTGATGGCGACAGAATCGTTGTGGGTGTTTCCGGTGGTGCAGACAGCCTTAGTTTGATGTGGCTATTGTCTGAACGCCGCAAACGAATTCCGATCCATTATGATTTGTTTGCGGTCTTCATTGATCCTGGTTTTGAAGGGAGTTTTGCAGAACCGCTCAAGGCCTTTTGTGCCAAACTTGGTTTTAGCCTCAGGGTTGAATATACGGACTTCGGCTTGCAGGGGCACAGTTCTGCCAATCGGGAAAATCCGTGTTTTCTATGTTCTAGGCTTCGTCGCAAACGCCTCTTTGAAATTGTCGATGAATTAGGCTGTTACAAATTAGCCCTGGGTCATAACAAAGATGACGTCATCGAAACACTATTCATGAATATTTGCTTTGCAGGCGAAATCAGTACAATGTTGCCATCTCAGTCATTTTTTCAGCAAAAATTTACCCTTATTCGTCCGCTGGCATTTGCCGATGAGGCCTTGATCCGGCAGTTCACCCGACTTCAACGATTTCCGGGTTTTGAAAACCCATGTCCGACTGCCAAAACGTCGAAACGGCAGGAAATAAAGGCCTTACTAGCACAGCTTTATCGCAGCAATAAGAAAATCAAAGGAAATATTTTTCGAGCCATGAGTCATGTCAGGCTTGATTATTTGCTTAAACCATGAAAGACGTCCAAAGTCAGCCCGATTTCCGCAACATTCCGATCGACAAAGTCGGGATTAAAAATCTTCGTTATCCGATCACCGTCCGTGACCGACGGGATGGTTTTCAGCCGACCATTGCCTCCATCAACATGTTTGTAGATCTGCCTCATAATAACAAGGGCACTCACATGAGCCGTTTCGTTGAACTCCTGCACTTGCTGCGCCCGGAGGTTTCTTTGCAGAAATTCTCGGCCATTCTTGAAAATATGAAGCAGCATCTAAAAGCGGCCTCAGCCCACCTTGAAATGACATTTCCATATTTTATCGAGAAGGAAGCTCCGGTGAGTTTGTCTCCGGGACTAATGGATTATACCTGCAGCATCACCGGAACCAGCGATCCATCCGGAAAAGTTGATCTGGTATCACAGGTAGTCGTTCCAATTTCATCGGTATGCCCCTGTTCGCTAGAAATCAGTGAGTGTGGTGCCCATAACCAACGCGGCGAAGTACGGCTGAGCACCCGTTTTAAGAAATTTATCTGGATGGAGGATATGATTGAGTTGGTGGAAGCGTCTGCATCTTGTGATGTATTTTCAGTTCTGAAACGAGCGGATGAAAAGTATGTCACTGAAAGTGCTTTTGCCCATCCCAAATTTGTCGAGGATATCGTTCGTGATGTCGCAGAGAAGCTCAACGCAGATGACAATATCACCTGGTTTTCGGTGAGTGCCGAGAATTTCGAGTCAATACACAATCACAGTGCTTATGCCAGTATTACCTCTAAGTAGGTTGGCAAATTTTCATTTCAAAATTTTTAGCAGCTCACGCATGACCGGCTTTGTCGACTTGCCGGGTGTGTTGATCATTACCGCGTAACGATACAATCCACCGTTATTTTTCTTTATGTAGCCTGCGCGGGTGCTGACACCATGCAGTGTGCCGGTTTTATAAAACTCGCGTCCCTGCCGGCGCATCAGTCGATGATAAGTTTCAAACGCAATTAGAACTCGAAGCATCTGATCTGCCGAAATTCGGTTTCGTCGCGATATTCCTGAGCCTTCAACAATCGAAATATCTCCAAGGTTTAAGATGTTAGCCGCATAACCCCTGGCAGCTGCGACCCCTTTCTCAAGATTGCCAGGTGGACCGAATGCTTTTATACCAGCGGAAATGAGCAGCTGGTTGGTGATAAAATTATTGGAATGTTCAAGAAGCTTTGAAACAATTTGTGCCAGCCTATACCTCGAAACATATCGAAAGATGAGTGTATCTGAGGATTGATTCACCTGTCCCGGTTTGACCGCCCCGTTAAAATCAACCCCATACTTTCCAAGAAAATGCTGGAATATCTTTCCGGCATAAATGGTGTTCTCATTACCAAGATGTGACAGGACAAACCTTCCGCTTTTTATATTTCGAGCCTTTATCTTTTTTTCTGCATAGGGAAGCAGTGGCGTCTGGGTTTCAGCGCTGACATATCCAAGTTTTGAATGCTTAAAATATACCGTGTTAAAGTTGACGCACAACGCCCCATTGGGAGCATCATAGGGCTGTGAAGACGAGCTGATACCGGGTATTGTTAATGGCTGGTCAAACTGGGAATCATCGACTATCAGATCATTAAATCCGGTAGAATTTCCGAGTAGACCGGCCACTTGGGCCGCAACATCTTTGACGATTTCCGAAATCAAAAGGGGATCGCCAAACCCTTTTATTTTAATGTTAGAATGTTTGTCCAGATAAAATTCAGTTGTATAGCGGTAATTTGGGCCTAGGTAATGAAACGCTATCAGCGATGTTAAAACTTTGAGAATGGATGCCGGGATCAGCTGTTTGCTCCTGTTTTTGGAAACGATCGAGCGATTTTCGGAATCCGCAACGAGCAATGAATCTTTGGGACCTATGAGAGATTTTACTTGTGCGAATCGATCGGCGGCGACGCCTGGTGTCGCTTTAATGAAGATTACCACCAGAATTGACAGAAAGGTACTTCCCAAACGCCAATTCAAAAATGGAAAGAGAGGCTGTGAGAAATATATAGATGAAATTTCTGGCATGTTTTCTAAATTAACGGCTTTCTAATACAATGGTAACCGGTCCATCATTAATAAGCGCCACTTCCATCATGGCCTGAAACCTACCTGTTTCGACGGATATCCCAAGACCGCACACCTGTCGAACAAATTCCTCGTACAGTTTATGGGCTTCTTGCGGCCCGGCCGCGGCCACAAACGAGGGGCGGCGTCCCTTGCGGCAATCTCCCAAGATAGTAAATTGAGAAACCGCCAGCATTTTACCGCCGATTGACAGCAGAGATCGATTCATTTTGGCATTATCATCTTCAAAAATTCTTAAGTTAACGATTTTATTCGCTAGATATTCGGCATCGGCTGGGGTATCTCCTTTAGCAACCCCGAGTAATACCAGTAGGCCCCGGTCGATCCGGCCGATGACTTCTTTTTCTACTTTTACCCAGCTTTCTTTTACTCTCTGGACGACTGCACGCATGGTTAATCTCGGTAACTGGATGAGCGATTAGAGCGTT
>JAAUYD010106463.1_pt1 | contig 15690 bp, 12 predicted proteins | sample 7278101 | NCBI WGS metagenome assembly JAAUYD01 (sample SAMN14350128, study PRJNA611818) | marine sediment metagenome | isolation source: surface marine sediment (0.6m) | place: French Polynesia: Moorea | collected 2018-08 | reverse complement strand
TGCCGCGGCGCCGAGCGCGAGCAGCCACACGGCGCGCCTCGAGGGGGCGGCGGGCTCGGCGGGGCGGGGTTCGGACATGCGCTCCTCTCATCGCCGTACGGCATCGACCAGTCGCCGGTCGCCGGTCGCCGTGCGCCGCGGCGCCGGCGGGCGGGCGAGCATACCCGAACGCGGCGGCCCCGGGCGTCGTCGCGCCGCGCCGGGGCCCCGCCGATCCGGGCTATCCTCGCTCCCTTCGAGATCCCACCCCGCAAGGAGCGCCCCCGTCATGAGTCTCAACCTCGGCACCATCCTCCAGGCCAGTACCGCCGACTACCCCGACGACGTCGTGATCCGCATCGGCGACGCGGCGATCACCTACGCCGAGCTCGACCGCGCGGCGCGCGGCGTCGCCGCCTCGCTGCGCGACCGCGGCATCCAGCCCGGCGACACCGTGGCGCTGCTCATCCCGAACGTGCCCGAGTTCACGATCGCGTACTTCGGCATCCTGTACGCCGGCGCGGCGGTGGTGCCGATCAACGTCCTCGCGGCCGCACCCGAGGTCGAGTACTTCATCGACGACTCGAAGGCGAAGCTGCTGATCGCGCATGCGCTCTTCGAGGCGCCCGGTCGCGGCGGCGCCGAGGCGGCGGGCGTGCCCTTCGTGCTCGCGGGCGGCGAGGGGCCCGACACCGTCGCGGCGATGGCCGCGGCCGAGCCCATCGACTTCCCCCATCCGACGAACGCCGACGACACGGCGGTGATCCTCTACACGTCGGGCACGACCGGCAAGCCGAAGGGCGCCGAGCTCACGCACTCGAACCTGTTCGTGAACTGCGCGAAGGTCGTGCCGGGGCTGATCCCGCCGCTCGAGCGCACCGACTACCGCGCGCTCGCGACCCTGCCGCTCTTCCACTCGTTCGGACAGACGTGCATCCAGAACGCGACCATCGCGGCGGGCGGCACGTTCACGCTGCTGCCGCGCTTCGAGCCGACCGAGGCGTTCGAGCTGATCCAGCGCGACCAGATCACGATCTTCGCGGGTGTGCCCACGATGTACTTCGCGCTGCTGCACCACGAGAACGCCGACGCCTTCGACGTGTCGTGCCTGCGCGTGTGCCTCACCGGCGGCGCGCCGATGCCGCTCGAGGTGATGAACGCCTTCGAGGCGAAGTTCGACGTCAGCATCCTCGAAGGCTTCGGTCTCTCCGAGACGTCACCGGTCGCGAGCTTCGCCGTCATGCACAAGCCGCGAAAGGCCGGCTCGATCGGGTACCCGGTCTGGGGCGTCGACATGTGCATCATGGACGACTCGGGCAAGCGGCTGCCCGACGGCGAGCGCGGCGAGATCTGCATCCGCGGTCACAACATCATGAAGGGCTACCTCGGCCGGCCCGACGCGACCAAGGAGGCCATGCAGTACGGCTGGTTCCACTCGGGCGACGTCGGCTATCGCGACGACGATGGCTGCTACTGGATCGTCGATCGCAAGAAGGACATGATCCTGCGCGGTGGCTTCAACGTGTATCCGCGCGAGGTCGAAGAGGTGCTCTACGAGCACGAGGCCGTGGTCGAGGCCGCCGTGATCGGCGTCCCGCATGACTCTCATGGCGAAGAGGTGAAGGCCGTCGTGGCGCTCGGCGCCGGCAAGTCGGCGACCGCCGACGAGATCAAGGCCTTCGCGAAGGAGAAGCTCGCGGCCTACAAGTACCCGCGCATCGTCGAGATCGTCGACGAGCTGCCGAAGGGGCCGACGGGCAAGATCCTGAAGCGCGAGCTGCGCGACGACTGACGCGAACGGGCGCCGCGCTAGGGCGCGACGCCGAACGATGCCTCGAGGATCGCCTGCTCGATGATCGGGGCGTCTTCGTCGAGGATGAAGCCGTCTTCGAGCGCCCGATCGAGCGAGGCCAGCGCTGCCTCCTGATACGACGCGACGTCGCCGTGCAGGGCCACGAGCTCTTCGTCGTCGAAGAGATGGCTCGTGCCGAAGAGGAAGCAGAGGCCGCCCTGCCCATCGCCGGTGTGGAGCGCGGTCGCCGCGTCCATCCAGGGCGTGCGGATGCCGCCGAGCGCGTTGCCCGCGGCGTCGACGTCGATCGCGGGCACGTCGCCCGACGTCGAGACGCGATCGGCCGCAGGCGGCGCCGTGCCGCACTCGATCCACTCGTTCATCGCGCGCACCGCGGCCTTGTAGACGAAGTGGTGGGCGGGGTTGGCGTTCACCGGCTCGTCGCACGTGAAGATGCCGGGGATCGGCTCGGCGTTCTCGATCACTCGAGCGGTGTTCACGTCGCCCCCCGTGTCGGCGGCGCCGAGCAGGAGGGTATAGAGGTCGGCGTGGCCGGTGCCGGGGATCTCCCAGAGCCGGTAGCCCGGGCCGTCGTCGCGTCGCGCGGCGATCGAGCCGAGCGCGATCAGGTCGGTCTCGGTCTGCACGACGAGCACCGGCACGCGCGCGTCGTCCCGGATCTGCGTTCCGCTCGGTGCATCGATCGCGGTCTGGGGGTCCTGGCTGAGCGGGGCCGAGCCGCCGAGGCGGCTGTGGATCAGGAACGCGTCGAACACGTTCGCGAGCCGGTCGACGCCGTTCACGTAGGTGACCAGCCGCATCGCCGACTGCGACTCGCCGGTCGCGATCACGCGCTCGGGCACGAGCCCGCCGAGCGGGTCGATCCCCGTCGGCGCGCGCACGGCCATGCCCGCCTGGCCGAACATGTCGTACGAGAAGCTGTCACCAGGATGTGTCAGCGTGCCGTAGCGAGCGGCGTTCACGATCTTGAGGCCGAGGTCGAGCCCGGGGATGATCCCGCCGCCACCTTCGACGCCGACGAGCTGCGCCGACACGCCCACCCACGCGTGGCCGCGGCGAAGCATCTCGACGTGTCCCGTCCCCCAGTCGGGGGCGGCGTCGAGACCGCCCGAGACGTTGAGCCACTCGACGAAGACGGTGCCGCTGAAGTCGGCCGGGTCGATGGGCCGCATCACGACCATGCGCGACCGGTAGGCCGCGGCCGTGCTCGAGTAGCCGGTCGCCCAGCGGCCGTCGTCGGTGAGCGGCTCGGTGCTCGCGACCGCGAGCGCCTCGCCCGAGAAGAAGAGCTCGCTCTGCACGTAGCCCACGCTCGCCGGATCGAAGGTCGTCCCCTGCAGGAACGGGCCGCCCGTCCCATCGGGCGGCAGCTCGACGGTGGGCGAGGGCGTGTCGCTCGTGGCGCCATTGCTCGCCGGGGGCTCGCAGCTGCCGCTCGTGCTCTCCTCGCAGCCGATCCCGATGGCGACCAGCACGGACAGGGCAACGAGTCGGAGTGTGTCGGGGGCGGTGACGGGCAGCTCGGAGCGACGGCGGAAGCGCATCTGCGGTGGACCTCTCTCGGGCACTCGGGCGGGGGCGATCGCTGGCCGGCGAGGCGGCCCGTCGGCTCTGGGCTGAAGCGTCCGGGCCGAAGCGCCATCATACGGGGCCGGATGTGGGCCGTGGGGCCTTTCCCGGCCCCGATCGAGACGCCGTGTTGCCGAAAACGTGCGGAATTCGCGGATTCTTCCGCTCTCGTGACCGGAATCGTCACGCGTCGTGCGGATGATCCCGACGTCGGGCGAGACCCGACGAACGGAGGACATCCCCCATGCAGTCCACGGCGCAGTCCAAGATGCAGTCCAGTCGAGCGGCGAGTCAGCTCTCCCTGCCCCCCCAGCCGGCGGCCCGCGACACCGGTCGCGACCCCGCGTCTCGCGGCGGCTTCGCCGCCCGGTCCGAGCGGCGGGTCGGCCCGACGGCGCGGCGCACGACGTCGTGCCCGGTCTGCCGGTGCGACTCGGTGCGGGTCGACGAGGTCGAGGCGGCCGGCCGGCTGCATCTCGCCGAGTGTCCGCGCTGCGAGCATCGCTGGACGTCGCGCGCCGCGATCGCGCGCACGCCGGCGGCACGCGGTCGCGTCGCGTTCGTGCACGCGGCCAGGCTCGACGCCGCCGCCCAGGCCTGACCGCCGGCGCGGGGCCGCACGACCCGGAGGCGCATCGCGCCCGTGTGGAGACGCGTCTCTCGTATCGCGTCGTATCGCGTCGTCGAGTCACTGAGCCGGGTGAGGCACGGTTGCGTCGGGTAGCCGACTCGCGCGTTCGCGCTCGTCCTTGCGCGAGCGGCCGCGTGATATGGTCCCGCCCATGCGGCTGCTCCTCTATACCGGCAAGGGCGGTGTGGGAAAGACGACGACCGCCGCCTCGACGGCAGCGTGGGCGGCGCGCTGCGGGATGCGCACGCTCGTCCTCTCGGCCGACTCGGCGCACAGCCTCGGCGACGTGCTCGAGCGCCGCCTCGGCCCCGAGCCGATCGAGGTCGCGCCGCGGCTCGACGCGGTCGAGGTCGATGCCCGCGCCGAGATGGCCCGCCACTGGGGGCACATCCGCGACTACCTGATCTCGCTCTTCCGCTACCAGGGCATCGAAGAGGTCGTCGCCGAAGAGCTGGCGCTGCTGCCCGGTGCCGAGGAGCTCGCGACGCTCTTCGCCGTCGAGCACCTGGCACAGGCCGGCGCCCACGACCTCGTCGTCGTCGACTGCGCCCCGACCGACGCGGCGCTGCGGCTCGCGACCCTGCCCGAGGTCGCGCGGGCCAGCATGCGAGTGGCCCTTCGGCTGCAGGGCGCGATCGCTCGGGTGGTCACGCCGCTCGCGAGCACGGTGGTGCCGGCGCCGCTGCCCGATGCCGGGGTCTTCGGCGACGTCGACACCCTGGTCTTCGACACGCTCAAGAAGCTGCGTACCCGCCTCACCAGCGAGACGACGAGCGTGCGGCTGGTCGTCACGCCCGAGCGCATGGTGATCGACGAGGCGCGCCGCGCCTACACCGAGCTCTGTCTCTTCGACCTCGCCTGCGACGGCGTCGTGATGAACCGCATGCTGCCCGAGGATGCGCTGCACGAGCCCTTCTTCGCGTCGCGCGCCGAGCTCGAGGCGAAGCGGCTCGAAGAGGTGAAGGAGGCGTTCGCGCCGCTGCCCGTGCGCGTGGCGCCGCTGCGCGAGGACGAGGTGAGCGGGCTCGAGGCGTTGGCCGCGCACGGTGAGGCGCTCTTCGAGGGCGGCGATCCGACCGCGGGTGCCGATCGCAGCGCGCGTATCCGCTATGGCCGCGCCGGCGACGGCTACCGCGTGACGATCCCGCTGCCCGGCGAGGTCGATGCGGCCGAGGGCAGCCGCGCCTCCGATCTCGGGCTCGACGTCGTGAAGCTCGACGACGAGCTGCTGCTCCGCGTCGGCACGCGCCGGCGCGCGCTGCGACTGCCGCCGCGCATGATCTCGTGCGATCTCGTCGCCGCGCGCCGCGAGGCCGGTCGCCTCGAGGTGACGCTCGGCCCGCCCGAGCGCGCGGGGCACGCCCCGGTCGAGGGGAGCGCGTAGATGCGCGTCCTTCTTCATACCGGCAAGGGCGGCGTGGGCAAGACGAGCCTGTCGCTCGCGACCGCGCTCGCGGCGGCCGAGCACGGTCATCGCGTGTTCGTGCTCTCGACCGCCGCGGCGCACAGCCTGGGCGACGCCCTCGGCGAGCCGGTCGGCTCGAGCCCGCGCGAGATCACCGAGAACGTGGTGGCCCAGGAGGTCGGTGTGCTCGACGAGCTCGACCGCGCCTGGTCCGAGATCCAGGAGTGGCTGCGCGCGCTGATGCGCGAAGAGACGGACGACCTCGTCGCCGAAGAGCTGCTCGTCTTTCCGGGCATGGAGGAGCTGGTCTCGCTGCGCGCCGTGCGCGAGGTCGAGGCCACTGGCGAGTTCGACACCTGCGTCGTCGACTGCGCGCCGACCGGCGCGACCCTGCGCATGCTGCGCTTCCCCGACGCGCTGCGCGTCTTCATGGAGCGCTTCTTCGTGCTCGAGCGCAAGGGCGCGCGGCTGCTGCGCAAGGTGGGCGGCGCGGGGCTCGTGCCGGGCGAGGCCTTCTTCGACGCGTTCGAGCGGCTCTATCTCGAGGTCGACGACGTGCGGCAGATCCTGCTCGACAACGATCGCACCAGCGCGCGGCTCGTCGTGAACCCCGCGCGCATCGTCGTCGACGAGACGCGGCGATCGTTCTCGTACCTGTCGCTCTACGGTGTCGCCACCGACGGCGTGCTCGTGAACCGGGTGCTGCCGAGCGAGGCCACCGGCGGCTACTTCGCTCGCTGGGCCGAGCGCGAGCGGCACGAGCTCGAGGCGATCCGCGAGTCGTTCCCGGTGCCGCTCTTCGAGGCGCCGCTGCACGAGCACGAGCCCATCGGCGTCGACGCGCTGCGCCGGCTCGGCTGCGAGACCTTCGGCGATCGCGACCCCGCGGCGCTGCTGGCGCGCGGGCGCCCGTTCGAGGTGGTGCGCCGCGGCGAGAAGCCGGTGCTGCGCATCGAGCTGATCGGCGCCGAGAAGAGCGACATCGACGTGACGCTGGCCGGCGCCGAGCTGCACGTGCGCATCCGCGACGCACGGCGGCGCGTCAGCCTGCCCGCCTCGCTCGAGGGCCGGCCGATCGAGCGCGCCGATCTGCGCGGCGACACCCTCGAGGTCGTGTTCGGCGGCTAGCCGATCCGCCGCCCGGGCGGCCGTGCTCTGCGGTGGGCCTCCCCGCAGCCCGGGTGGTCGTTCTCTGCCATGGGCCTCCCCGCAGCCCGGGTGGTCGCAGTGAGCGCCTGAGCGCCTGCCCCGGCCTCGCTCGTCGGCGCCGAATCGCGAATTCCAGGGCATTCACCGATCGACGCCTCGGGGGGAGCGTGTTACGGTTGCCACACGGTTCTGCTCTTTCGGGGGGTTGGGGGTCGAGTTGCCGATCCTCCCCGGCCGATCGAGCTACGGATGCAGCAATTCTGCCGTGCTGGGGGGCGCAGGCTTGAAGCGCGTATTCCGGGGGCGACTCCGCGGCGAGCCCGTGGGCCCGCGCCACGTCTCGCTCGGCGAGGCGATGCGCGCCGGCACGCGCGCGATCGCGATCAGCGCCTTCGTCCTTCTATTCATGTCGCTCGCGACGGCTGCGCTCGCAGCCGAGATCATCGACGTGCGCGTCGGGCAGCATCCGACGTTCACGCGCGTGGTCTTCGAGCTCGATGCCGCCGCCGGCTACCAGCTCTCGAAGGGGGACGGGGCCGACGAGCTCGTCGTCATCCTGCAGGCGTCATCGATCCCGCGAAAGGTGCAGGCGCCTCGCAAGTCGCTGCTCGGCCTCGTGCGCGTCGCGCCCGACGGTCGCCAGGCGGTCGCGCGCATCGAGCTGAAGCGATCCGGGCTCATCGTCAAGGAGCGGATCATGTCGAGCCCGTATCGGGTGGTGCTCGACGTGATCGACCCGAACGCGAAGGCGCCGGCGCCGAAGCCCGCAGCCAAGCCGAAGCCCGCGCCGAAGCCCGCGCCGAAGCCCGCGCCCAAGCCGGCCCCGAAGCCTGAGCCCGAGCCCGAGCCGGCCCCGCCGCCGCCGCCGCCTCCGCCTCCGCCCCCGCCGCCTCCTCCTCCGCCCGAGCCTGAGCCCGAGCCGCCGGCCGCTCCGACGGTCGAAGAGGACGACCTGCTCGGCGCCGCCGATGAAGACGAAGACCTGCTTCCGCCGGCCTCGCCTCCCAAGCCCCCGCCCGCGGGCGCGACCGCGGAGCCCAGCGAGGGCTCGATCGCGACGATGGGGCAGACGGATCGGGTCGAGCCGCCGAAGCCGACCACGCCTGCGCCCACGCCCACGCCCACGCCCGCCGCCGACGACGACGGCGGGATGGGCATGCTGCTCGGCTTCGTGGGGGTGGCCGCCCTGGTCGGCGTCGGCGCCTTCGCATTCCTGAAGCTGCGCGGCCGTGGCGCGAGCGACGAAGAAGAAGAGGCCGACGAAGACGAGCCCAGCCCCTTCGCCGGCCTGACCGACCGCGAGCCCGAGGCGCCCGCCGCCGCCCAGGAGGCTGCGCCCGCCGAGAGCGGTCCACAGCTCACCCTCGACTCGCTCGTCGACGAGATGCCGGCAGATCTCGCCGGCGAAGACGCCGGGGCCGGGCAGGAGCCCGATCTCGCTCAGACCACGATCACCGCCCGCGACGCGGGGGGCGAAGAAGAGCCCTTCTCGCTCGCCCAGGACGAGGGCGGCCCCGCAGCGGGCGCCGCTCCGCCGCCGGCCGAAGCGGGCCCCGTCTTCGCAGCCGAAGACGACGACGAAGACATCTCGGAGGAAGAAATGGCCAAGCTCATCCAGCAGTTCGAGCAGCGCGTCGCGGCCCTCGAGAGCCGCCTCGACGAGCAGGCGGAGGCCCGGGAGCGCCTCGAGCGCCAGGTCGCCGCCCAGACCGAGGAGCTGCGCGTCCAGCGCGCCGCCATCGCCCGCACCCAGCGCGCCGTGCGCAACCTGACGCGCGGCGAAGAGGACGGCCCGACCGAGCCGGCGCTCCGCGACCCGAACGCCTGATCTCGACCGATTCACGCGGGCCCGCGAGCGGGCCCGCCGCGGGCCTGGCCCGCAGCGTCGGGTGCGCGCTCAGCCCCCCGACGCCCCCAGCAGCTCGAGCGCGCCGCGCGCGCCAGCGTGGCCGCCGTCGGGCAGCAGCCGGGTCTGCATCCCGAAGCTCTCTCCCACGCTCACGACGATCTTCTGCAGCGCGGGGTTGTCGTTGAGCGTGCTGCCGCCGAAGACCCACCGTGGCGTCTGGGTCATCGCCGTGATGCCCGCACAGACCAGCGCGACGTTCTCGGCCACCAGGCTCATCACACCCCCCGCCAGATCTTCACGGCTCGGCGCCCCGGCCTCGCTGCGCCCTTCGGCGAGCCAGCGCGAGAGCTTGCCGAAGGCCGACGCGGTGAGGTCCCCCGGCAGCGGGATCTCGCCCTCTTCGTAGATGTCGCGCACGAGCAGATCGACCCGGGCCGCGTCGCCGCGCCCCGCGAGCTCGCAGAGCTCGGCGAAGCTCGCGCAGCCGGTCAGCGCCGTGCCGAGCCCGAGCACCGTCCCGCCGCCGAGCGCGGTGCCCCCCACGCGCAGCACCTCGCCGTCGGCGACGCGCATCACCGACGTGCCGGTGCCGAGCGAGATCAGCAGATAGGGCTCGGTCTGGTCGAAGCCGTCGCCCGCCGAGTCGCCGAGCTGCGCGTGGGCGCCGGCGCCCCATGCGTCGAACTCCTGGAACCGGCCGATCCCCGTGGCGCCCCGCTCGACGCAGCGCGCCTCGATCGCGCTCGCGCCGCAGCCGGTGAGCCCGATGCGCTCTGGCTCGAGCCTTCCGATCTCACGCATCACGTCGTCGACGTGGCCCGAGAGCAGCGTCTCGTAGCGCACGTCGGCGTCGCCCACGCGCATGGCGACCTTGGCCAGGGTCGCGCCGGCGTCGATGCCGACGGCGGTCGCGCCGGTCTCCGTCGAGTCGTTTTCTTGCTGGGGATTCAATGGGTTACACTCGCGCCCCGGTTGGATTCGCCATGTATACCGCGTTCTACGGACTTCGCGAGAAGCCCTTCTCGCTCACCCCCAATCCGCGCTTCCTCTTCCTGGCCGAGAGCCACAGGGAGGCGCTCGCGCATCTGCTCTATGGCCTCGAGCAGGGCGAGGGCTTCATCGTCGTCGCCGGTGAGGTGGGCACGGGGAAGACCACGATCTGCCGCACCCTGCTCGAGCGGCTCGGGGTCGAGACCGAGCTGGCGTTCCTCTTCAACCCGTCGGGCAGCGCCGACGAGATGCTGCAGAGCGTGAACGAGGAGTTCGGGCTCCCCGCCTCGGGCCGCTCGCGCCGCGAGCTGCTCGCGCAGCTCAACCGCTTTCTGCTCGAGAAGAACCGCGAGTCGAAGCGCGTCGTGCTGATCGTCGACGAGGCGCAGAACCTCTCGACGAGCACGCTCGAGCAGATCCGCCTGCTCTCGAACCTCGAGACGACGACCTCGAAGCTCATCCAGATCATCCTGCTCGGTCAGCCCGAGCTCGGCGACAAGCTCGACAGCGACGAGCTGCGGCAGCTGCGCCAGCGCATCGGGGTGCGCTGGCATCTGTCGCCGATGAATGCCGAAGAGACCGCGCAGTACGTGCGTCATCGGCTGCGCGTGGCCGCGGGCGCCGACCGCGCGGCGCTCTTCAGCGACGCTGCGCTCGCCGAGGTGCATCGCCGCACCGGCGGCGTGCCGCGTCTCGTGAACGTGCTCTGCGATCGCGCGCTGCTCGCGGGCTATGGCGCCGAGTCGTCGCAGATCGACGCAGACCTGGTGAGACAGGCGGCGCGCGAGATCCGCGACCTGCAGGACGAGACCTTCGGCCGCCGACGCCCGAAGCGCCGGGCGCGCTGGCTCGTGCCGCTCGCTGCCGCCCTCACGGCGCTGGCGGTGGGTGCGGGCCTCTGGCTCGGCCGCGGCGACGGCGTGGGCTCGCTTGGCGCCGACCTCGCGACGCCGCCGGTCTCGGCGGGCGCGATCGGCGATGGCGCGAGCGGGCAGGCCGAGCCGCTGCCGCCCGTCGCGGCGCGGGGCCCCGGAGTGCCCGAGCGCCTCGACGACGCGCTCCGCGAGGCACCGGAGAGCATCGCTGCGCCCCCATCGAGCGAGGCCGCACCCGGCGACGACGTGGCCGTGCCGCGCGACGACGCGGCCGCGTCGGACGACAGCGCGGGCGAAGGCACCCTGCTCGCGCACCTGCTCTCGAGCGTGGATCCGGGTACGAGCCGCACGCTCGCGGTGAGCGAGATCCTTCAGGTCTGGGGTCGGCCGGTGACCGGCGAGATCGGCGACAGCGAGGCGCTCGCCGTCGAGCAGCTCGTCGAGGCGGGGCTCGCGGTGCACACGGTGATCGCGACGAGCCTCGACGAGCTGGCGCTGCTCGATCATCCCACCCTGATCGAGGTCGACGATGACCGCGGCGAGACGCGCTGGCTCGCCCTCGTCGAGCTGCGACCGAGCGTCGCGTTCGTCGGCGGGGTCGTCGACCGCGGGCCCATCGGCGTGTCGGTCCAGGCGCTCGAGCAGCGCTTCACCGGGCGCGCCCACGTCGTGTGGTCGCCGGGCGTTCGGATCGAGGGCCCGCCGATGCTGCGCTCGGGCTCGGAGGGGCTGCCGGTGCGCTGGCTGCAGACCGCGCTCGTCGAGCTCGGCTACCTCGCCGAGCCGAGCCGCGCGCGGATCGACGAGCCGGCGATCTACGACGCGGCGACGCGCGTGGGCGTCGAGCGCTTCCAGCGCGCGCACGGCCTGCGCGAGGACGGCATCACCGGCCCGATCACGCTCATGCGCATGGGCGACGCGCTCGGCCGCAGTCCGCGCCCGCACCTCCGTGCAGGGGGCGCGGGATGAGCACGATCCTCGAGGCGCTGAAGAAGCTCGAGCGCGACAAGCAGACCGAGGCCGCGGCGCAGCGCGCCCACGATCCGCTCGCACCGGCCCCCGAGCCGGTCATGGCGCCCGTCTCGAGTGCGAGGCGCGGGCTCGGCCTCTGGCTCGTCGCCGGCGGCGTGGTGGTGATGTTCGCGGTGGGGGTCGGGCTCGGGCTCTACACGGCGTCGAACGACGCGCCGCCCGTGATCACGCTGCCGGCCGAGGCCGACCGAACGACCGCGATCGCGGCGACGCAGGCGCCGCCGCCGCTGGCCGGCATCGAGCCCGCCGAGGCTGCTTCGGTCGAGCCGCTCGCGTCGGTCTCCGCGCCGGCTCCGCCCCCTCCCCTCGCTGCCCCGTCGCAGCCCGCCGAGCCCCCGCCCATCGCTCCCCCGTCGTCTCCCGCCGAGCCCGAGCCGGTCGCTGCCGTCTCGGCTGCGCCGCCGGTCGTCCCGGTGATCGCCGCGACGGCATCGCCGACGACGGCCGCTCCGCCGGCCCCGTCGGGAGCGGCGGGCGACGGCGCCGCTTTGGCACGTACGCCCACGCCCGATCCGTGGGAGGCCGCCGCGCTCGCAGAAGACGAGGACACCGAGTCGCAGCCCGAGCCCGCGCGCGTCGAGGCGCCCTCGCCGGTGGCTGCCGGCCCGCCCGCCGGCTCGGCGGTCGCGGTCGACCCGGCGCCGGTGGCCGAGTCACCGCCCGACCCCGCCGCCGAGACCTCCCCTTCGACGGTGGCCGAGTCGAGCGCGACGCCCGTCGCCGACGAGGCGCCGTCGGCGCCGAAGCTCGGCGAGGTCGTCGTCCCCGATGCGGACGGGCGACTCGAGGTGAAGGTGTTGAAGACGGTCTGGCACCCGAAGGCCGAGCGCCGCTGGGCGCGCATCGAGGTCGCGGGTGCCGAAGGCGCGGTCGAGGTGCGCGAGGCCGACACCATCGAGGGCTATCGGGTCGAAGAGATCACGCCGTCGTCGGTGGTGCTCTCGCGCGGCTCGGTCACCGTTACGCACCGCGTGGGGCGCTAGCCGCTCGGGCCACGAGGGCCGAGCGCACGATCGAGCCGGTCAGGCCGAGCACGCCATCGAGCCGGTCAGGCCGAGCGCACCTGCCCTTCTTCGTCGCAGTCACAGGGCGAGTTGTCGATCGTCGCGTCGCTCTCGCGCAGCGAGATCGTGCCGTTCGACGTGCGCAGCCGGATCGGCGAGCCGCCGCGGCCGATGCGCCCGCGCACCCGGCCGCCCGGGGCCTCGGTGCCGCCCTGGCCGAAGTCGAAGTCGCTGCGGATCACGCCGTTGTCGACGCGCACGTCGACCTCGGCGTCGGGCCGGGCGGGCAGCTCGAGCACGATGCGGCCGTTGCTCGTGGCGAGGCTGACGCCCTCCTTCGCGAGCTCGTGCAGGTGGGCGTGGATGAGGCCGTTCGAGGTGCTCGCGTCGAGCGCGCCGCGATGATCGGCGACCTCGATCTTGCCGTTGCTCGAGCGCGCGATGAGGCTGCCCACCGTGCAGCCGCAGACGACCTTCGCGTTGGCCGTCGTGACCTCGACGTCGCCGACCACGTCGTCGACCCGCACCGAGCCGTTGCTCGACTGCGCGTGGAACGCGCATCGCAGGCCCTTCGCGCAGAGCTTGCCGTTGCTCGTGGTGGCGTGGACCTCGAGGTTGCGCGGCACGCGCAGCACGAGGTCGGCGGTGCCGTGGCGCTTCCAGTTGCGGGGGATCACGACCTCGAGCTCGAGCACGCCGTTCACGACCTGCTGGTCGATGCCGATCGAGTCGAGCAGGTCGCCGGCCGCCTCGCTGCACTCGGCGCGCGCGTGCTTGCGGGCGAAGACGTGGATGTCGTCACGGTCCTCGCCGACGACGAGGATCTTGCCGTTCGCGTTCATCACGTGCAGCTCGCGGCCCGAAGGCGCCACGAGCTTCATCTCGACGTCGGCGTGGGCGCTCTCGCTCCAGGGGATGCCCGAGAACAGGCTTCGGAGGAACCCGCCCAGGCCGGTCCGCGTCTCGCGCTCGTCGTTCTTCGATTCGGTGTCCATGCTGCTCTCGAAGCCGGTGGGGGGTTGCCCGCTCCTCGATCCACATGGCCTCCGGCGCCTGCGGGCTCGCAGCCCGGCACGCCGGTCGGCGTCAGTGGAAGCGCGGCGGCCCTCGGCGTTCGTCCTCCCAACGCTTACGCTGCTCTTCTTCGTGAGCGACCTTGATGCGTTGCCGCATCTGGTGCCGGCGCCAGCGGTGCTTGAGGGATTGGAAGGTGGGCGCACCTGGTGTCCGTCCTTCACGGACGAGATAGATCCAGCCCACGAGCGCACCGCCGGCATGACCGACGTGGCTGACGTTGGCGGGACCGATGAGGTAGTCCATCACGAGGATCAGCGGCACGAGCCAGATCGCCTTGATGGGCATCGGCGGAAAGAGCAGCATGATCGTGCGGTCGGGCCACGTGAAGCTGTAGGCGACCATGATGCCCATGACCGCGCCCGAGGCGCCGAGCGTCGGCACGTTCATGATGTAGTCGGAGACGCCGATCAGGTACGGCACGAAGGGCACGGTCGCGATCAGCACGCCCGCCCCGACGCCGCAGACGAGGTAGTAGCGGAGGAAGCGCTGGTCGCCCCAGACCAGCGCGAGCGGTGAGCCGAACATCCACAGCATCAGCATGTTGAAGATGATGTGGAGCGGCGAGCCGGCGCTGTGCAGCCACATGTACGTGAAGGGGCGCCAGATCTCGAGGTCGAGCCAGACCGCAGAGGGCTGCACGACGCCGAGGCTCGTGACGAGGCCGCCCGTCGCGACCTGGGCGATGAACACCAGGCCGTTGGCGATCAACAGCGTCTTGATGATGTCGGGCGTGACCGGCGGTCCGAAGCCGAGCTGGTTTCCGCGTCCGTACACGTTCGAGAGTGCTCCTCATCTCCGACCGGGTCGGGCGTCGTTCGATGCCGACCAGCTCGTGAAGAACTGATCGGTCGATCGAACGTGTTGCGCGACGACCGGGTGTCGCGCATCACGAAAAGCCGCGGGGCCGACCTCGACCCGCGTCCAACGACGCGGCACCGGAGGTCGCCCGACCTGGTCGGCGGGATGGGCGCGAGATCCCGTCGAACGCCGAAAACCTTAGGAATCATGGGGGGTTCAGTCAACGCCGCGCGCGTGCTGCAGGGCACTTCAGCCAGGGCGGAAATCTAGACGTGGGGCGAGGACGGGCTGAGTGCGCCGCGAGCCGTTCGAACGCTCGGCCGGGGGCCGCGAGCCTCGGGTGTTCACCCCGGTGGGCGGGTGGCGGTGCGATCGGCGCCCCCCGTCGCACCGGCGCGCGTCAGATCAGGCCCCGCCGCCGGGCCGCCTTCACCAGCGCGACGATGCTCTTGCCGTCGACCATCTGCCCCGTCCACACCAGCTCGAGCGCGGCGCTGATGGGCATCGGGACGAGCTCGATCACCTCGTCGGTGTCGAGCTTCTGTGTCGCGGGCTCGAGCCCGTTCGCCTCGAACAGGTGGATGCGCTCGTCGGTGAAGCCCGGCGTCGTGAGGATCGAGCCGAGCGGCACGATCTCGCTCGCGCGATAGCCCGTCTCCTCCTCGAGCTCGCGCGCCGCGCACACGTCGGGTGCCTCGCCGGGGTCGAGCTTGCCCGCCGGCACCTCCCAGATCGTGCCCCCAGCCGCGTATCGGTACTGCTGGATCAGCAGCACCTCCTCGTCGGAGAGGAAGGGCACCACCGCCGACGCGCCCGGGTGGCGGATCACGTCGAGGGTGGTGCGCCGGCCGTTGGGCAGCGCGACCTCCTCGGTCACGATCTTCAGCCACGCCGCCGATGGGCGGGCGGCAGTCTCTTCGGCGTCGGACATCGGGGCTCCCGGGCTTCGCGGCTCGCGCAGGGTGTAGCGCGACCCGCGCCTCGCTGCGTCATGCCGGATGACGCACGTCATGACCTATGCTCCGCCGATCCCGCCACCCTCACACCCCGAACCGGTCACGAACGGGAGGAGCCCATGCCCCGCGCCTTCGAGCAGCCCGCCACGATCGCGCTCCCCGACGACGCGCTCGGCGAGGGCGCTGCGCTCGAGGGGCTGCTGGTGCCCGCCGCAGAGCAGCCCGACTGCGCCGGCGGGATCGTCGCCGCCCCGCACCCGCTGATGGGCGGCAGCATGGAGTCGCCGGTCGTCACCGAGCTCGCCTTCGCGCTCGACGCGGCGGGCATCTCGAGCCTGCGCTTCAACTGGCGCGGCGTGGGCGGCAGCGCCGGCGCGCCGAGCGGCGAGAACGCCCACGCCGACGTCGACTTCGCCGCCTCGCTCGCTTTTCTGCGCGACACGGTGAGCGGGCCGCTGATGGCGATGGGCTACTCGTTCGGCGCGGCGACCGCGCTGCGCGCGACCCGCACCCAGAAGGGCCTGCGCCGGCTCGTGCTGGTCGCGCCGCCCCCACAGCTCGTC
>JAAUYD010038537.1_pt1 | contig 15691 bp, 13 predicted proteins | sample 7278101 | NCBI WGS metagenome assembly JAAUYD01 (sample SAMN14350128, study PRJNA611818) | marine sediment metagenome | isolation source: surface marine sediment (0.6m) | place: French Polynesia: Moorea | collected 2018-08 | reverse complement strand
TAATTTGGACTTGTTTGTTCCTCCCCCTGCTGCCAAAGCTACGGTGTACACATAAGTCCTAACTGTTTTCGTTTGGGCATATTCAGCCCCCTAAATCCCCCAATTCTGGGGGACTTTAAAAATTCTTGTTCCCCCAATTTTGGGGGTTAGGGGGCGGTTCGGTGGAGACTTGGCTAAATTTGATTACTTGTGTGTACACGCGAGGGCTAAGAGGTGAGGGCGTTTTTCAAAAATGGCATGCTCCTAAATACCTTGTCTGTGCCTAAATTCTGTAACTATTTATTTACCCCATTCCATAGTTACTTCCAAATTAGCCGTACCTGTTCCCTTGACAATTAAAGCCGTTAGCTCTCCCGACTCAACTCCAATTTGTAAACCAAGTTTGACGCTAAATTTATCTGGTTTAACTGTCTGGTTAATCTTTTGTAATGTACCCGCCACATCTTCAGCAATGGATTTAATAATTGTTGTTGCTTGCTGAAAGACTCTGGTTTCAGAAGAGACAGGCTGTTCCCCTATGGGTGTAACCTCTACTTTGATTATTGTCCCGTCAGCAAGTTTAAGAGGAATAATTTTGGTTTTATCTGCCATATTTAATTTTTCCTGTTATTTTAATTTTAAGAAATTTTATACTCTGCGTATACTCTCCAGTTGGCGTGATGCGTTTCCCAACTTGGTTAGCCACACAAGGTTTGTTGAACTTATCCCCTTCTAATTGCTCTGAAAAAAAAATAAGTGTAGCGATTGTCTTGATTTCCAAGCGATCGCTACAACTGTAAGGAAGTAACAAGTAATAAGTAATAACAATTTTACATGAAAATGCATAAAATGGGGGACATCCCACTTGAAAAAAATATGAGGTAGTGGGAGCATCTTGCTCCCTACCTGGCTTGTCATTACCAACATCTTGAACACGATCAAATCGTTACAACCTTTATCCCGTCTAGGATTGAAAATCTCAGTCTCATAGCATAAGTCCGTTCAAACTAATAACTTGCAGCAATCTCGTTTAGCCCACATTCCCACCTTGAAATAAATGATACTGTGGGCGAATCGGTTGGGGGGTAAAACCCCTGAATAACAATAGGTCATCCAGATGATACATTAAAATATGTATAACAAAACCGAGTCCAAGATGAGACTCTAGTTTGTGCTCTTGGGACTTGATTCCACCAATTAAAGAGTCGGCAGAAGTTAATCGCAGCAGCAGTTGCGATATGTTGTAAATGAGTTTTAGCTAAACCAATATAGCAAGAACGTCGTAAATCTAAGGCACAAACTCCAAGTGAGATAGTTCCTTCGATACCAGCACGTTTAGCATATCTTTTTTGGAATGCCGGATCAGTTTGGTTTTTTCGTGCAGTTTGTAACGCTTCATGCCTATGTTGATTGCGAAATTTGAGTAAACGAGGTTCAGTTTTAGATTTAGTGCAATGTTGTCGCATTTGACAATTTGCACATTCTTTTCGATGAAAACGGACTTCTACTAATTGCTGCTGATTTTGTCCATCAGTGCGTATTCGCCAAGCATGGCTGGTTTTCCCCATTGGACATTGGACAGATTTTGTTTCCCAATCAATTTTGAAACTGCTTAGGTCAAATCCATTTTTTGCTTGAGCTTGCCAAGTGTTATCTGGTGGAGCTTGACTGACTAGCTCAAGCAAGGTATTTTTCTTGCGATACGACCATGAATTGGTTGGGTGATTGCACCATCAAAAACAGTTGCTGGCGTTGTTTCAACATTGGTAATCAAGTTTGGAGTATCCAAATCACAGGTTTCAGTTAAATGTACTGTATAACCAGTCCAGTTTGTATCCCGTTTTGTACGATTACGAGCTTCAATATCGTATGGTGACTGTATTAATGACTTATTAGCGGGCAAGCCAGTTTTTGTCGATTCACGCCATACAACAAGACCATCAATACTTGGCTACTTTTTTCTATGCTGGGTAATACCCCCCAACCGATTCGCCCACAGCATCATTGATTTCAAGGTGGGTGATGGGACTAAATGAGTTTACAGCAGGGCGGGGGGATTCGTAAAAAAAATTTTCCCGTCTTCGGCGGATGAGGGAAAAGTTAAGAAGTGTAAAGGGGAAAAGGGGAAGGGGTCAAGCCGCAGTGTCTTTACATTTTTAGATACAATTGAACAAAGATTCTTTGCGTCTTTGCGTGAGATAAATTCATACCTGGATTAAGCAATGCCAACATTACCATGTATCCGGTACCTGTTATCCGTTATCCGTTATCCGTTATCCGTTATCCGTTGCTAAAATCCAATGAATCAAGTCTTCAAAATTATCCCTGCACCTGCTAAGGCATTGTGGCTACTGGGATTATTTGCCTTAATCATGGCCGCCGTAATTTGTCTAATGGGTTATGTGGCTTACTCATCTCGTCATATACAATTTGAACTATCCAACACAGAACTACGTATAAAAGGTGGTCTTTATGGGCGTAGTATCCCTGTAAAATCCCTCATAGTCGATCGCAGTCAAAAGATAGATATTAATAGGGATTCTGTCTATCACCCAACTAGGAGAACTAACGGTACTGGTTTACCTGGATACCGTTCTGGGTGGTTCAAACTCCGCAATGGAGAAAAAGCTTTACTGTTTGTGACTCAATCTCGTGATGTTGTTTATTTACCTACAACTGATGGTTACTCTTTGCTGATGAGCGTACAAGAGCCAGACCGATTTTTGCGATCGCTAAACTCACCTAATATGTAAGTAAATACACTTGTTTGTCATTGTGATTATTTTCAGAGTTTTGTCAGACTAAAGTCCAAATACAAACCCAGCGAAGTTCCTTTGGTAAACCACTAGATTTTAGTAAGCATCTTTTTTCGCTAAAATCACGTAGAAAGTTTTGGCAATCAGCAACAAATCATATATCGGATGCCAATTTTTTTGATATAGCAAATCTAAATCAACTACCTGTTCAAAATCTGTAATTTTAGAACGGCCATTAACTTGCCATTCACCAGTCAATCCTGGCTTGACGTTCAACCGTTGCCAATGACGTTGATTATAATGGACGACTTCATCACCAGTTGGCGGACGTGTCCCCACTAGACTCATGTCACCTACTAGGACATTCCAAAATTGTGGTAACTCATCTAAACTCGTTTTTCTCAAAAAACGACCAACTCTAGTCACCCGAAAATCACTCTTATTTTTAAACAAAAGTCCATTAACTTCGTTGCTGACTTGTGACTTTAATTGTTCAGCCTCACTCACCATAGAGCGGAATTTATATATGCGAAATGGACGGCCTTGGAGTCCATAACGTTCTTGGGAAAATAAAATTGGGCCGGGACTATCAATTTTAATAGCGATGGCTATGGGAATAAAAACAATTGCTAGGATTATCATCCCCACTAGACTTCCCACGATATCTAAACAGCGTTTAAACTTAGAACTTACGGAGTGGTGGGAAGGAAACGTAGATCTACTAGGTTGAGAACCACCATCTACTAAAATATTTGCTATTGATGTTTGGTACATTGCCAAATCTATATTGATATATATATTTATTTAGTCAAAATTATCAATTCAATGCAGGAGACGGCACCTGTGTTTATGACTATAAACTTGACTGAGCTTTTAAGAAACTAGATTTACCGTATATTCACTGAATCTTTATCAATAGCGTTGGGATCGAGATTTTTTATAAACTTTCGTTAAAGTTAAATAAATCCTACTTTGGGGGGATATACAAAATATTTGTGAAGGTGACGTTAAAATATTGCTGTGCTAGAATCTTTTGTCAACTGGGTGTAAAAACTCAATGTTTATACTTGTCGTTAAATGACTGACGAAAATTAGGAGTAGAACACGACTTAATTGCTTTTTATTTAATAAATGGAAATGTATTCTATTACACAGATTTTTCCAATTTGAGTGGAACTAAGTGTCAATAGACTAATTGTTTCATGGGATAAATAAGCCCATGGATCTAACATTAATCATGATTAATACTTGGTTGTAGGTCAGTTTTTTCAAGTTCCCACGTATATATAGCAATCCTAAATCATTTGTGAGAAGTTAGATCCCCGACTTTTCTGTAAAAGTCGGGGATCTGGACCTGGTAATTTTTTTCAAGTTCCCAAGTATATACGTATATACCTACTGATTTTCAACTTAATTACTATTTAATGTCCTTATTAACTGCAATATGGACAAAACTGTAGTGCAATGTCTAACTAATCGAGGTACTAAAAAATGGTTTTGGCAGGAGCGGAAGTAAAAGTTGGTAGACTGGAATCTATTGTGGAGCAGATTGGTGAGGCGGTGCTTGCGACTACGGAAACGATTGAGCGTTTGGCTGACAGGGTGGATACCCTAAGTGTTCATGCTGATGAGCAGGGAAAGCATTTACAGCAGCAAGGGTATCAGATTATAGCATTGTGTGATGCGGTGCAGACTCTAGCCGATACCCAGGATGAATCCCTGCAAAAGTTAACCCATCTGACAAACACTTTAGATCGTTTGACAACTTTACTAGAATCTGATGATTAATGGAATAGTTTTTACAGAAAGAACATAGAGCAAATTTAAAGCTGAAGCTTGGTAATTGCTATATTCCCAGAAAAACAAACATCAACATCACTCCCAGGAGTACGTTCGCGTTTACCGTATTCCCCAGCATAATAAAATTTATCCCCTTTTATTTGGTAATTCACAGGTAATGGTTTAGTGCAAGGTTGACAAAATACTACTTCAGGTTCCTTATCTCCTGGCTGTACATGGGGTAAATTAATATTCCAATAGGTTCCTGTTTCTTGGGGATGATTGAATAAGTCAGCTATAATTCTTGCCGTCCATTTAGCAGCCAAATCCCAATTATAATTAAGTTTCCCTTTGCGATAGTGGGAAATTGCGATCGCAGGAATACCATGCATGGCGGCTTCGCGCACGGCGGCGACAGTTCCGGAAATATACGCATCTACACCCAAATTTCCACCAGCATTAATACCCGAAATTACCCAGTTGATATCTTCGCACAGATGGGATACTGCAATTCTAACACAATCAGCAGGAGTCCCAGCGATCGCATATGCAAATTGAGAACGTTGTTGAACCTGAATTGGACGATGTGTGGTAACCTGGTGCCCACAGCCAGATTGATGATCTTGGGGAGCGGCAATAATTATTTTTTGACTCTTTGGGTTTTTTAGTTGTTCCCCTGGGATAGAATCCAAGATTGGATTACTCAGGGCATTTACTGCTTGTTGGAGTGCTTGAATACCAGGAGCATCAATGCCATCGTCGTTGGTTAAAATTAAATTCATAGGTATGGCGCTAACATCGCGCTAGGGAACAGGGAACAGGGAACAGGCTTCGGCCGTGAGCTCAGCGTTCGACTGAGCTCACGCCGAAGTCCGAACGGGAACAGCAGGCTATCAAAGGGTTTTTTGGATTTATAAATGTCCGCGCCCTAATTTCGTAGTGCTATATATTAGTGCTATATATTAGAACAATTTCCACCAACATATGTTGAATTCCTTACTAGAAGCAACTGGACTCTATTGGATGGGGATTTATTTGAGATTCCTTACTTTTGTCTTTGCTTATGGTGCCATTGTCCATGTTACCAATATGGTGGGTTTGGGAGCAAAACCTTGGTTAGAAACTCCTTTAGCCTGGAGAATTGGTGATGTTACCTACTTGATTTTAGATGTAACAGCAGCAATTGGGCTTTGGCAGCGAAAAATTTGGGGAATTGGTTTATTTTTGCTCGGATTTTCGTCTCAGTTCGTTATTTATACCATTTTTATTGATTATTTTGCTTTTACTTCTGAAGATAAACAAACTATCTATGGTTTGCTGGGAACTGAAGCCATTTTAATTTTGATATTTTTTGTTTTATTTTTTACCAAGAAATAAGTAAATTGGCAAATTAGAGGATTTATATAGGATTACTATTTGATTTTTGAAAAAAACGTAGGGTGTGTTATCTGTGTAGGGTAACGCACCATGCTGCAAGGATTTTGGTGCGTACGACTACGCGTACTTATATTTGCACCCATTATATCATGTGCGGATGAATACTTATAAATTACGCAATTGTCACAATCGGTGGTTGGTGCGTGACGTTATAAGTCTTATTACTACGTTCAAATATTTTCGCACCTCACGCAACGGCAATAATGCACCACAAGAACATCTACACCGCATTTTGCCTCCCCTACGCCAAAAAATATGCCAGTTGCGTAAGTCCTAACAATGTAAGGTAATTACAATGTAAAGTCACTAAGTGTTACCTATCTCAATAACTCATGCTCTATTTTCAAGCATGGGCTTGCAGGTCATTGTTTTTCGGGAAATTACTCAGTCAAATCTCAGATAAGCTACTCACTTTCCCCTTGATTAAAGCTTAAGCATTTATAAAATAGGTAAAGAATAGTTACAAAATGTAAAGAATTCTTTGTATGATAGCTAAAGGTGGGGTAGTAAAACATTCTCAGCTTTATTTACCTAACTTCCTTAGCGAACAGGTAGCTATCTATCAAAAGAGCTTGACTGAAGCTTTTACGGGGACTAACTTTTCTTAAATTTATATTGCCATAACAGGAGTTTTAAATGATTAGCCAACCAAAACCAAGTGTTACTCCCAAAATAGATGAGCCAAAATTGGGATTTAATGAATATTCTGAGCGTTTGAATGGTAGAGCGGCAATGATTGGTTTTCTTTTGTTGGTAGTGATTGAGTATGTTACCAAACAAAGCTTATTATCATGGTTGGGTTTGAAATAAATGGTTTAGGACACATCAGCTTTATTCCTGCCATGGGTTAACTCCAGGGATGATGAGATCGGGAGATGATGAAATGAGGAGATTACCGATAATAAGGGTATAAAAATAATTACTCCTCACTCCTCATTCCCGACTATGTTTCATCTGAGTCATACGGTTAACCGATCTTTATTGGGTCTACATACAACTATCATCTTTAAACTAGAAAAATTATAATAATATAAGGCTTACATCAGACACGCTGAATGCGGGTGAGGTGTTCTGGGTAAATTCATGCTAAAAGTGAATAGGAAAAAAACAAGCTGTGATGAACGCTGTATTGCCTCGTTTTTTAAAGTTAAGTTATCGTAAAGAACCAATAGTTAGTATCCTCATAACTATGGGAATAGTAGATGCCCTAATTGGTGGGCTGGATGATAGTTGGTCATTATTTATTGTTGGTTTAGGAACAACAGGTATATCTCTGACATGGCGATGGTGGCGCGCTCAACAGCGTCAGCCTTTGCAAGAAGAGCCTGTGGCGCAGCAGCAACAATATTACTTACCTCCCCAACCCTCAAGCTCTACTTCTACATTACCCATGCTCAGTATCCCTAAGAAGAAACCCCCGCGATCGTAAACTTATAAATAAAAATATCTCCAAAATTATTGTAGTGCAGGCAGCGTTCGACGACTCGACTGAGCTTCGCGGCTCGGGTGAGCTCGCCGAACTCCGAACGCACAAGCTCACGCCCAAGTCTTGCGGTGCTAATAATATAAGGACGGGCAGGATGCCCATCCCACAAAGTAGGATAATCTTTATTATGAATTTCTCTTGTAGTCTACAGCAAGTATAAATACTGGTATATTCATAAATATAGGTAATTAATAATATTCAGTAAAAGAGCCTAAAGCCCTGCCGTCTTTCATGGGAATCCTAAGGAAAACGGTAATAATAGACTCTTTTAAATGTATGCAACCCCGCTCTTACCAATGGTTATATAAAACTTTTTTTCCCATAGCGATCGCTAGTTTTGTTGGTGTAAACTTCTTTACTAATATTCCCACTGCGAATTCTGCCATCAACGATCGCATAAATAGTAGCTCAAGGACAAATAAATTTACTAATCTCAAATTAGTACGTACCATGCGCGGACATTCTGGAACTATCAAATCCCTGGCTTTCAGTCCTAATAGTAAGGTGCTCATTAGTGGTGGAGCAGATAATGAAGGAGCCATTGGTTTGTGGAATGCTCGAACTGGTAAGCGTATGGGTTCTATTAAAAAAGCCCATAAAACCGCAGTGCAATCCTTGGTAGTTTCCCCCGATGGTCGAACCCTAGCTAGTAGTGGTAGTGACCATAGTATTAACCTATGGAATATGAGAAACCGCAAGTTTAACCGTAGCTTTGTAGCCCATAGAAGCCATGTTTTATCTTTGGCGGTATCTCCGGAAAATAATTTACTTGTAAGTGGTGGTTTAGATGGGATTCGCGTCTGGGATTTATCACACCGCCGTCCTCTGAAAACCATTGTTCGTTACGGTAATGCGATTTATGCTATGGCGATCGCACCTAATGGTAAAATTTTGGCTAGTGGGGATAAGCAGGGGATAATTAAGTTATGGGATTTGGAGAGTGGTAACTTAATTAGGGAATTTACGGCTCACGATGATACCGTAAGTAGTATGGCTTTCACTGCCAATGGTAGGAACTTAGTTACTGCTAGTCGCGATCGCACCATTAAACTGTGGAGTCTCCAAAGTGGTAAGTTAGTGCGTACCCTCACAGGACATGCAAGTTGGGTGAATAAAATTACAGTCCATCCCAATGGGATTATACTCGCTAGTGCGGGTCGTGATGGCATTAAATTATGGGATTTAAGTACGGGTAAGTTGCTCGATACATTAACTGGGCATTCCGACTGGGTAAGTGCGATCGCTTTTAGTCCAGATGGAAAAACCCTGGCCAGTGGGGGATTTGACCGGAAAATTAAAATTTGGCGGATTCAATAAAAATAGCTCTCCCTGGAAGAACCAGAGAGAGCGGGTGCCATGCCATTTCACTCATTATTTACTCCAAGCTGTGTGAAGGGAATTCCGCAAATTAGCATATATTTTGGGCGAAAATAGTTTTTTCATCGGGAAATTAGTCAGATTATTAGCTGAAGGGGAGCAGGGAATTGGGTTTTAGCATTTAATATTTAAACGCGCTATCACCTATTTCTTTCAGTTTAATTTTTGTATTACGAGCAATGATATCCTTTAGGCTAGTATTTTCTAGCTCGTTGAGCTGTTCATTGGAAAATACATTATTTTGATACCAAAAACGATCACCGTCTCGTAGATGTATAAACTGATCACGAATAATGACACGAAATGTTTCTCCCAATAAACCGCCGTTTACATGATCTTCCGCCAATCCACCAACCCACAAATCAATGTCGTCAACTGAACTATAAGCACTTTCAAGCTTACTAGTAATGCTATTATTAGAACTAATATCTGAGAAAGACATTTTCCTGGTAAGACCCAAAGCCTCTCGCACCGCATTGTAACCAGGTAAACCGTGATCCCGTCCTCGTTGAATATTGAGAGAAGCTAAGTCAAAACCACCTGCTCCGGGATTTCCAAAGAGGAAGTTGCGGACTGCATCAACTATCATGTTATCCACTCCCATGTGGGGTTGTTGAACTAATCCACGCATCACTGGCTCAATACCTTTAAGAGTGTTTGGATAAAGAAACTCATTTGGTTTAAAGAAAGCATCAGCTAGTGGCAAGTTTCCAAATGGAATCGGTTTGCCATTGCTTTTCAATAGCCACAGTTCTTTAGGAAGGGTGGAGTGCCCGAAACGGAACGCCGCCGTAGAAAACTCGTTGGCAATGGAGGGATTAACACCTGGTTTATAGCCACTGTAAGTTGGTAATGGATTATTGGATCCGAGTAATATAGGTAAGAATTCTTTGTAGGTAATAACCTGCATTTGCGCCCCTACATATTTCCGGGCTTCTTGGTATATTTTTTCATCGTCCCAGGAAGGGTCTTTCTTATATTGCTTACACAGGATATCGGCTAAACGATTGTGCTCCCGCATAAATAGTGTATGCATTGCCACCAAGCCGGTTTGTTCGCGGGCACGAATATCCCCAGCGATGAAATTGCCATCAGAACCGGAAGGCAATAGGTTGAAATTTTTACTTGTTTTTAAACGTCCGCATGTTCCTTCCCGTAAAGACTGTGCCTGTTCCTCATCGGAACCATAAACATTCGAGGCATCGATCCAAGTAGTAATTTCGTTGATCTGTTGCCGTGGGTTGTCGGTGCCGGTGCCGGTGTTTGGATCAAAAATTGAGCGAACAAGATTAATCACAGAACCTTCAGGGAAGAATTGATCGCCAGGAGGAACAATAATAGGAAAATCTCCTTCTTTCCCCTCGGTTAAATCAATATCGTGATCTACAAATTGCCCCCACTGAAACACCATATTGGTGGTATTGGTTATGTTTGGTCTATCTTCCTCTTCAAGTTGGGCAACAACTTTATTGCTAATGGTACGGGGATTAGGTAGGCTTGAGTTTCCATCGCCTCCTCTAGGTATTGAGATGCCGTCTTCATAAGCTGGATCTGCAAGCCTGATTAGTTGGGTACCGGGGGTGCCGTAGTTGGGATTTGTGGCATTATTACCGCTACCGTCAATAGTGCGATATTCAGTCGGGGCTGCGTCGGTTCTAATCGCAGTAATAAAGGGTGATATGGTAAAGACTGATACTAAGCCTATAACTACAAGTAAAGCCTTTTTCAAGGCTGAATGATGTGCCTTGGTAATATTCATCTTTCCTATTTAGGATTCTAAGTCTCTGGTGATTAAAATAAATTTCTGGGGATTAAAAAATCAATTTACTTAATAAAAATTCAAATCAGCAAATAGCCTATAAATCGTGTTTTATAGAGATTTTATAGACATCGCTAATTGATTTATTAACGCAAATTGATGTATTAACGCACCATTTAATTATTCTCCAATTATTGTCCCAGTACCATTAATATTTGTATAGAACCATTGTTACCAGATATTATTGTTGGTTTTCACCACCTTCTATTCAACCTACATCACTTTGCAGATAAATAAAGTACAAGGATACATACAAAAATTATTGTGAAAGGAGATCTGTGCCGTTTCAATATACTTTACTAATACCAATTCTCTGTAACAATGCACTTAATAATGCATTTTTGTGTCTATCCTAAGGGAAAGATTATGCTTCACTAAATACGATACATGAATTTATGTTAAGTGCAATTTCATGGAGAAATGGTATAAGATGAAATATGCTTTTGTATATTTATTTCTTATTCCCAGAGAAGCAGAAAAGAAATAAGCGAAATCACGTAAAATATTGGATAATTTATTTCATCAGTTAGTCCTCTTATTTAGTGGTTGCTCCCTTTGATGGCATGGTGAAAAAAATCCTGCTTTTATCAGCGAATCCTACCAATACGTCTAAACTGCGCTTGGATGAGGAGGTGCGGGAAATTCAGGCAGGTTTAGAACGTGCCAAGGGTCGAGATGAATTTGAAATTATCCCTAAATTAGCGGTGCGAACCGGAGATTTGCGTCGCGCTTTGTTGGACTATAAACCACAAATTGTGCATTTTTCTGGACATGGTGAAGGTAAACAGGGTTTAGCCCTAGAGAATGAATCTGGACAAATGCAATTGGTAAGTGCATCAGCCCTGGCAAGATTATTTAAGTTGTTTCCCCAGGTTGAGTGTGTGGTACTCAATGCCTGTTATTCCCAGGAGCAAGCAGAGGCAATTAACCAACACATTGATTATGTGATTGGCATGAATGCAGCTATTGGGGATAGGGCTGCTATTAAGTTTGCGGTAGGTTTTTATGATGCTTTGGGAGCAGGTAGAACTATTGAAGATGGGTTTGAGTTTGGTTGTACTTCCCTTGATTTGGAAAGTATCCCCGAATCTGCCACTCCCGTATTGAAGAGCAGAAAGAATAGAGAAGAGGCTCTGATTTCGGAAGCAAGTAAACGGATTTTCGTGAGCTACAAACGGGATGTACAACCAGATGAGCCAATAGCCTTACAAATAGTACAAGCACTATCATCCCAACATCAAGTTTTTATCGATCAGAATATCCTTGTAGGTACAAGCTGGGCAGAATTGATTGAAACGGAAATCCGCCGAGCTGATTTTCTGATTGTCTTGCTGAGTGAGCATTCAGTCCACAGTGAGATGGTGGAGGTGGAAATCCAGATGGCGCACAAATTCGCCCAAGAGCAGTCGGGAAAACCTGCTATTCTGCCAGTGCGGTTAGCATACCGTCAGCCGTTTCAGTATCCCTTAAGTGCCTATTTGAATCATATTAATTGGGCGTATTGGAATGGTGAGCAGGATACACCACGAATCATAGAAGAGTTAAACCAAGCTATTAGGGGAGAACAATTAAGTATTAGTGAGGCACAAGCCAAGACTGACTTACTCCAAGAAAGCAAACCGTCACCTTTACCCCGTCCTTTCTCATCGGCACAGCCAGTGCAGTTGGAAATGCCTTCTGGGACAATGGACACAGAATCTCCATTTTACGTAGAACGCCCAGCAGATGTTAAGGCATTGCGAACAATTACCCAATCAGGAAAGGGAGTCACCATTGTTATTAAAGGAGCAAGGCAAGTAGGTAAAAGTTCGCTGTTAATTCACATCATGAATGCAGCACAGAAGGCTGGTAAACAGTTTGCTTTTCTGGACTTCCAACAGTTTAGCCAAGCAGCTTTGAGGGATGCTGACCTGTTTTTTCGTCGGTTCTGCTTTTGGTTAACTGATGTACTGGAAATGGAAGACCAATTAGAAGAGTATTGGAATCCAGATTTAGGTAACAACCGATGTTGTACACGCTACATGGGTCGCTACATTTTGCAAGCATTGGGTAAGCCTCTAGTATTGGCAATGGATGAGGTGGATAAGGTGTTTGACAGTGATTTCCGTAGCGATTTTTTTGGTATGTTGCGTAGCTGGCATAATAGTCGTGCCACCATGCCCATCTGGAAAAAACTCGATTTAGTACTGGTGACTTCTACTGAACCTTATGAATTAATTCCAGACTTGACTCAATCTCCCTTTAATGTGGGGGAAGTAATTGAACTAGAAGATTTTACCCTAGAACAGGTATCAGAACTCAACCGCCGTCACGGTTCACCCCTCAATTCCAGTGAAGAAAGGCAATTGATGGTATTGCTTGGTGGGCATCCCTTCCTAGTGAGACGGGCACTTTACTTGGTTGCTAGCGGGCAAATTTCTAGTTCTGATTTATTTGCCCATGCTACAGCCGAACATGGAGCATTTGGAGATCACCTACGTCATCACATATCATTACTCCATGACAAACAGGAATTGATTCAAGGTCTGCTGGAAATTATTACTCACAATACTTGCAAAGATAGATTGATTTTTTGGCGATTGCGAGGTGCGGGTTTGGTACGCTCATCAGGTAAAACAGTCACAACCCGTTGTCAACTTTACGCAGACTATTTCCGAGATAACCTCTATGGCTAACCCAAATTTCTACACTGTAGGCGGAACTGTCCAAGCTGGTGATGGTATTTATATTCCTCGCCATGTAGATGAGGAATTAATGGGGTTGTGTAGGCGGAGTATTTTTACATACATCCTTACTTCCAGGCAGATGGGTAAGTCCAGCTTAATGGTGCGGACTGTGGAACGATTGGCGGATGAGGATATTCAGTCGGTGGTAGTTGATTTGACTCAGTTGGGGGTAAAGTTAACTGGGGAACAATGGTATCTGGGTTTACTCAGCATTATTGAAGATACTTTGATGCTGAATACAAATATGGTGGAGTGGTGGCGCTCAAGAAGCCATTTGGGGTTTACACAACGGCTAACCCAATTTTTTCAGGAGGTTTTGCTGGTTGAGGTGACTTCACCAATAGTAATTTTTGTTGATGAAATTGATACTACACTCAGCCTTGATTTTACGGATGATTTTTTTGCGGCGATTCGCTACCTCTATAATGCTCGCTCCCGGATGTCTGAGTTGCAGCGTCTTTCCTTTGTACTGATTGGTGTGGCTACCCCAGGGGATTTAATCCACGATCCGAAGCGAACACCTTTTAATATTGGACAGCGTTTGGATTTGACTGATTTTACCTGGGAGGAAGCCCTACCCCTAGCTAAGGGTTGGGGTTTACCTAGAGAAGAAGGAGAAGAGGTGCTGTCATGGGTGTTGAATTGGACAGGGGGGCATCCGTATTTAACCCAACGTCTGTGTAGCACTATCCAGGAGCAAGGTAAGGGCAATTTGTCAAAAGCTGATGTTGATTACCTGGTGAATATTATGTTTTTGGGTGCCATGAGCAAGCAAGACAATAACTTGCAGTTTGTGCGTGATATGCTCACCAAAAGGGCACCAGATTTAGTCAGTGTCTTGACTACCTATCAGAAGATTCGCCGAGATAGACGCGTCCAAGATGAAGAACAGTCCTTAGTGAAATCCCATCTGAAGCTTTCAGGTATAGTGCGTTGTGAAAATAATGTGCTGCAAGTACGTAATCGAATTTACAGACAAGTATTTGACAGTAGTTGGATTAAAGAGAATCTGCCAATTCCCTCGAACATTTTGACTCTTAAGACAGTATTTCTTATCTGTATGTCTGTAACAGCCGTGACTCTGGGAATGCGTGCACTAAAGTGGTTGCAGCCTTGGGAGTTAAATGCCTACGATCGAATGTTACGTATGGGTGCTCAAGAACAGCCAGACTCCCGTATTGTCATAGTTACCATTAATGAAGCAGATTTAACCACAACAGGGTGGCCATTGCCAGATAAAACCATAAATCAATTGCTGAGAAAAATAGAGTCTTTTCAACCAAGTGTAATTGGTTTAAATATTTATCGCCCAGGGCAAAAAAACTTTGCTGTGGGATTGAAAAATACCCAAAAGTTGATCGGGTTGTGCAAAATGAGCACGATTAAAAATCCAGAAATTGCACCACCAGCTAATTTTCCCATACAAAATATTGGTTTTAGCGATGTAATGACCGATGAAGATGGCATTCTGCGTCGCGTTTTATTATTTGCTGAATCCAGAGATCAAAAATGTAACACTAATTTTTCTTTCGCTGCTTTACTCGCAATTGATTACTTAAAAAAACAAAATATTGATTATCAATTTAATCAAAAAACTGGATATTTTCAACTGGGAAAAACCATATTTCCCCCATTAAGACCCAATTCTGGTAGTTACGAATCTTTAGATGCGGCAGGTTATCAAATATTATTAAATTATCGCCATCCCAATCAATTGGCCCGCACTGTCACCCTCACCCAAGTACTTAAAAATCAGGTTCGACCAGAAATATTCAAAGATAAGTTAGTAATTATTGGTACCATTGCTACCAGCGTTCATCCTGGTTTTTATACACCCTATAGTGCCGATCCAAAACAACCTGCGAGAATGCCAGCAGTATTGATTCATACCCAAATAGCTAGCCAACTACTTAGCTCCGTATTGGATGGGCGATCGCTCATTACATATTGGTCTAACGAGTCTGAAACTATGTGGATACTCCTATGGTCATTGATAGGTGGCGTTATCACATGGCTATTTGGACATTCCAGGATATTGTCTTTAGTTGTGGGAATATTAATGGCAAGTTTAGTAGTAATATGCAACGTGTTGTTCTTTCAAGCTGTTTGGGTACCTTTGATACCACCCGCCCTGGCTTTTGTCATTAGTTGTTTCAGTGTGCTTTCCACTAGTTATTTGATAATTCTTAGACTCAGAAGAGGTTGATTTAGTCACGATTTATATCACACCCGCCTGGGGTTGAAAACCCCACCTCTTATAGCTAAAGTCGTCTAAAGACGACTGAAAAATAGCCATCAAAATTAATGCGATACACTACTACTGGTCTGTCCC
>JAAUYD010036032.1_pt1 | contig 15695 bp, 17 predicted proteins | sample 7278101 | NCBI WGS metagenome assembly JAAUYD01 (sample SAMN14350128, study PRJNA611818) | marine sediment metagenome | isolation source: surface marine sediment (0.6m) | place: French Polynesia: Moorea | collected 2018-08 | reverse complement strand
GCATCATTCGTGCACCGAACGTGACTTTGCCGGTCTCGACATAGGCCTTGAAGTTGTCGACGATGAACTTCGAGCCGTCGGCCATCGACTTCTCGCTCTTCGAACCGGCGACCACATTCTCGGTGATGAGTCGCAACTCCGTTCCGCCCTCGACCTCGTCGAGTTCGTAGGTCACACGTGACGGCGGGTCATCGAGATTGGTCAGCTGGAAAGTCGTAACGAGTCGGCGCGGCGGATCGATCTCGACAATCCTGCCTACGACACCGACAGTGCGCTGGTCCGCTGACAGCATGCGGTAGGTATTGCCTTCAGCCATCGCCTGCGTATCCCAGCCGGAGTTCCAGAAGAACGGTCGCGGCGACGTCGTATTGACGAGTTCGGACCAGACGGTATCGATCGGCGCTTCGATGACGACCTTGTAGATGGCTTTGTCGGCGTGTTTTGCATCGTTCATGACTTGTCTCTCTTCTTTTTGTCTTGATTGGCCCTGGCTTCGGCCGCGTATTTCAGCTGTGTCAGCGAGCTGCTCCAGTACGCGCTGTATTCGGTCGTCCAGCGATCGTGGATCATCTGGATCGGCACGGCGTTGAAGTACAGCCGACGCGTGCGACCGTCCTTCTCGGACGTGACCAGGCCGGCGTCTTCGAGCACGCGAAGGTGCTTCATGACGGCGATACGGCTGACGTCGAACTCGCCGGCCAGCGCGCCGACGCCGATCCCCGGCGATGCTTTTACGAGATCGAGCATGCGTCGGCGGCTTTCGTGGGCCAGCGCCTGGAATACGGCGTCCATGTGGTTGTCGGTTAACATGTAACTAAATAGTTACCTATTAAGCATACCCCTGTCAAGTCCTGCTCTCGAATGCCGAGTGACACAAGGCAAAGCTCAATGCACAAGGCGGTATGCCGAAAAGGAATCGACGCTACGGCAAGCTCGGAGTGTTCGACTGGATCACTGAGATCAATGCGGCGTTAGTAGTTGGTGCTCAGGGGTTAACCGGCGCCAGACTTTTTCAACCGCTACCGTTCGAGGAAATGCGGGCTGCGCAGCACCCAACTGCTGCGCTCTAGTCGCAAACTGTCAGAAGCTTCGGCTCGGAACAAGCCATTGACGAAGGCTGACTACTCTGAGTCTTCGAGATAGTCGTCGGCATCGACCGGCTGGTGGGTCGTATCCTCGGCGAAGGTCGAAGATTCCTCTTCCTCGGCGAATTCCTGGTCACCGGGGTCGGAGTCTTTGTCCGGCGTAATGACGATCGGATGGTCGGATTCTTCAATGCCGAGATGGAATGCCGCAAAGCCCGGCATGACAAACTGGTTGAGCGCCTTGCCGAGGACCCGGCCGTCGTATTTCGCGACAAGATCGAACTGTACGTTGGTAATGGGATCGGTCACGGTGCCGAGGGTCTCGCCGCGCTTGACGCGCTGACCGAGTTCGACCTCGCTCATCAGGACGCCGCCCTGGTCTGCGCGGATCCACGTCGATTGATAGTAAACCGGTTCTCGATTGCCCCAGAACGTTACTCGTCGCACCATGTCGAGTTCCCGCAACAGCGTCATGATGCCGCGCGTGCCATGGTCGACGGCATCGTCCTGTACGCGTAGTGGCTCGCCGGCCTCCAGCGTCACAGCCGGTATGCCGGCATCGGTCGCCGCGCGACGCAGCGTGCCCTTCGACGCGCTGCTGTGCAGAACGACCGTAGAGCCGAACTTGTTGGTCATGTTGGCTACCTGCGGGTTGCGCAGATCCGCGCGCAACTGCGGCAGGTTGGTGCGATGAAAAGAGCCAGTGTGCAGGTCGACGAGGGCATCGCAGTGTGTGATGACCTCAGTGAAAAACGAGTGCGCGATTCGGCTTGCGGAGCTGCCGGTTGGATTGCCCGGAAAGAAACGGTTCAGGTCACGACGATCGGGCAGGTAGCGTGAGCTCCTGCGAAACCCCTGCAGGTTCACGATTGGCACTCCGATCACCGCGCCGGACAGCCGCTCCGGATCCAGGTCGTACAATACCCGGCGGACGATCTCGATGCCGTTCAGCTCGTCGCCATGCACGGCTGCCGTCAGGCACACGGTCGGACCGGGTTTCGCGCCATTGACGACCAGCACGGGCGTGGGTGCGGCGATACCCTCGAAACTCTGCGCCGGTGACCATGAAAGTCGCGCCGCGGTAGCGACCTGTACCGTCGTATCGAGTAGCACGATGGGTCGATTGACCAGTCCCGCGGCGACCGCATCGGCCAGTGGGTCGGTCGCGTGAGGGTCCGGCTGAGGCTCTGCATCGCCGGGTGTTTCCGGTGCCGTTTCCGCAGCCGTCTCTTCGGACGTGTTCACGGGTTCGGACAGATCGACGTTCTCGGCAACAGGTGGAGCATCCTCGCTCGAACCGGTCGCCGCGGCTTGCGACGACGATGGGATATCCAACGTCTCTGCGGTCTCAGCGCCGTCTGTGTCCGGCGCCGAGTCTTCCGCGCTGACGTTGTCGGGCGTGGTCGCCTCGCCGTCACTGTCGGCCGGCGGATCGTAAAGCGCCCGTTCGTCGACAGGATTGGGGCCTTCCGAGGCCAATACCTCGTCGGGCATAGGAGCAGCAGCGAGACTCGCTGCGGCGGTAATGGCGAGTAGACTGGACAAGAAGACGAATCCGTTTCGAGAAATCGGACGTATGTTACGCATAATCAAAGCATTTAAATACCGTTACTGACTGCGAATCATCCCGGAAATCGCAGGAAATTGATGCGACGCAGTCGAAAATTGAAGGAATTGGGGTATTCAGCACATGTCGGGAGGGGATCGACTGGAATCGCAACGGGCATTCCCGGGGTTCGATCCCACCGGTTGAGGCGGCGTCCATATTGCCACCCCAGTATCTCGTAGGACGCCTTACCCTTCGCCAGGCACTCGAATAAGCAAAGACGGGAGAAGACGGGTCGAACCAGACAAGTCCGAGTTAAGCACCCGCTGACAATCGGTTCGGCTCATGGTTTGAAATAAACCCGCGAAATTCGGGGTCCTTGTAGTGTCTTCAACTTTAAAGGCGTTCCCATGCTTCGCGTTTTTGCAACCGCCCTGATCCTCGCCGCCCTGTCGTCCGCCGCGATGGCCAAAGAGTCGGATAAACCGGAACTGCTTGCCGTCATGTTCTACGCCGACTGGTGCGGAAGCTGCAAGATTCTCGATCCTGAGGTCACAAAGGCTCGTAGCGACGCGGACCTGGACAATCAGCCGGTCGTGTTTGTTCGTCTCGACCTGACGGATGCGACGACGCGCTACCAGTCGGGCTTGCTCGCAAGTTCGCTCGGTCTTGAAGAGGTTTTCGCAGACTACGGTAGCGCAACCGGGTTCATGCTGCTGGTCGATGCAGACAGCAAAGCGGTTCTGGCGACGCTGAAGAAGTCGATGGATGCCGCTGCGATCGCCGATCAGATCCAGGGCAGCATCAAGGCAGCCTCTTAAGGATGGGAGGCCAACGAGCGTGGACAGGCACATTCTACAGCCAGCTGAATAGTCCTGATCACACTGAAATAGAGAGGACCAGCGACTCGGCTGTTCGACGGGGCCCCGTCAGAAGAAGAATCAGGCTGCTTGCCTAAGTCAATCGTGCACGCTCCCCACATGCGGCTGTTGAGCTGTAGCGGACGTCGTCGACTTTTTGGGGTTCAGAGCGGCGCAGTCATCTACGAGGCATTTTGCTGTGCGCTTCTTCGATGAGTGCCGGTCCCGATTTGCTCCGCTTTACACAACCTTACCCATGTGTACGGCTGCAATGCCGTGCTCTCGAACGGGGCGAGGACGCCCTGCGTGTTTCGGAAAGTTAAGCTTTCGAATAAGGAACTGAACTGTCGCACAGACGCGGAGCCATACGAATCGTCCCTGTTTCTGCTATTGAAGATCAGTCATTCTTCCACTGCAGAATAGAAATCACCCCGCCAGTCCTTATTCCAAGTGCAAATGACAGCCGCCTCCGATCTTGCTAAAGACACTCTGGTTGGCGAATCCTTGAAGTACTTCTTATCCAGGTGATTTCCAATTGCAGGTTCGAATCCCGTTTTTTCTATGCAGTAGCTCCAGCCGTATAACGCTACGCCGTCTACGATAAGTACGGCGATCTGCAGATAGGACTTTTTGGGCAATCGGGCTACGCCTGACTGGTCGGCTTTAATCTCGACGAATTCCGTTTCACCATCCGGCCCGTATAATTGCGAGGCGAAATTTACGATCGCGCCCGCTATCGGAGCCCCCCGATCGTCGGTCACAACAATCTCGACTTCCGGCTGAGTCACGGTGACGATCGGAACACAGCCTGCGAGCAATGCGAGAAGCGGCAAGACTGCTCGAGGCATTTCATGCCTTCCCCAGGTTATTCGATCCCGGGGTCACAAGCGCTGCAACCTTTCTACGCCTAACATGGCAGAGGTCCGACCCGGATCCTTGTTGGCCCGGCGTTTTGTGTTGGCTGGAAATCACCGACTCTCGCGCGGGTGGTCCGCTTTGTAAAAGTAGGTTTCTCCTTCCCGGCCGATGTACAGGCCGATCGCCTCTCCCGCATCGTTGGTCTCAAACCGCACAACTTCACGCGGTCCGATCAGGACGCCTTCGCGTGAGCTTGTGAGTACAAGGTCGAATCGCTTTCCGGCCGGGTTGGTCAAAGCGAGGTGGCTATTCAGTATGTCAACGCGAAGAGAAACTTCCGCCTTGTCTAGCGTGTACATTCCGACAAACCTTGAGAGCTCGCGCCTCGGCACCACGATCTGCAGCGGCTCGTTAAACGCCGGGAAGACCGCCTTGCTCGGTGACGCGGCGTCACAAAGAAGATCTCTTGTTCTTCGCGCCAGCGCGTGCAATTCGTCGGTGGTCGCGTTCGAGTTGGAGGCTATATAAACTCCGATTCCCGCAGCAGGTTCGAGATGATAAACGGCGCTGCTGCCGTAGATGCCACCGTCCCACCAAAGCACGTTTCTGCCATCCTGAACTTCTGAGATGAATCCAAGGCTCACGTTGCTGTCAAATTGTGCGACGAACATCGTAGCGACGGTTTCTGCGGACAGAAGCCGGGCGCCGTTCGTCTGCCCTCGATTCAGAAATATCTGCAGAAACCTCACGAGGTCAATGGGTCGTTGGTAAGTGTCGCCAGACATCCATGACTCGAGGAATTTCTGGGGCATCGGGAACGGTTTATTGCCGATCTGCTCGTACGGCAGGGCCATATTCTCCACCATGCGTGCATCCGGATAGAGCGGTTCTGTGTATTTCGCACCGATCGGGAGCAAGATATTCTCTCGCAGGTAGCGTTCGAGACTCATGTCTGTGACGTTTTCAATCACTTTGGCATACAGTGGGAAACAGATATTGCAGTAGTCATACTCTCTGCCCGGCAGCGCAACCGCCGTCAAACCTGAAATCTGATCTTCTAAGCTTGGGGGCGACACACGTGACCAGACATCCCAATCGGGCACCGGTCTGGATGCGGCAAGACCTGCATGGTGCGACAGCATATGGCGCAGCGTGAGGGGCGCGCCTTGCTCGGCAAAGTCATCGATCGGATGTGTCAGGTATCGGTTTACAGGCAGGTCCAGATGCAAACGTCCCGCTTCGACAAGCTGCATGACCGCAGTGACGACGACGATCTTGAAAGTCGAACCTGTGTTGTAGACGGTCTCACGGCTGGCTTTGACTCTTGCACCAACGTTGGCGTAGCCGAAGCTCTGTTGCCACAGGACGCCCGTATCCGTAAAAGCGATGATCGTGACAGACGCGATGCCGCGGTTGTCCATGAAGCTCCGAATGCGATCGGAAATGTCATCTTCGATCGCTTTCATCTGACTATCGGGATACTCCTGTTGCGCCCTGGTTTCTGTGGACTCCGACCAACTTGCCGGCTTGGCTTCACGGTGAGAACACGCGGCCAAGGCAACAAGTGTCAAAACCGCGATCGCTACTGTCGCGCGATTGGGACTTTCAATTGATCGCATTGTCCGGTTCTTGTTGGCGGGACCGCTCGGTCATGACGAAGCTTTCAAAGCTCGAGTAGTGGACGATACGCCATCCCTCATTCGTCTTTACGAGGTTTCCCGTGTCGAATCCATAGTTGAAGAAATCGAAAACTCCTGCGTTTCCAGATGCGGCAAATTTGACCGTCACTACGCTGCCGTGTCTATGGTCCAGTCTGCTGGTCTCCAGGATAGACACGGAAAAGTTTGCCAGATCTTTCGCTCCAGAGCTGCCAACCTCCTGAAGCCACTGCGCCGCCGACTTGTATGAGCGGCTGTAATCAACGCTGTCGTCCCTCCGCACTATTGTGATCGTGGCGCCAGGCGCAAGAAGCGATAAGCAGGTCGCATAGTCGTAAGCGACGAACGCCTCGAGAAACTCAACCATGACTTCTTCCGGAGACTCGGCCTCGCCTGCCGCTGCTATCGATACGCTGCAGACAAGACATACAAGCAAGACTAAAGCCGGAATCCTGCCATCTGTCATGGCGTAACGTTTGGCTTCTGAGAAATTCGCTGCGGCATCCGCGCGGCTAGCGTCAGTCATAGCTATCCACCTCGAGCCCCTCGACTTTTACGTAAATGTCGGTTCGGCAATGCGATTCGTCCACCTCTTCCGGATCGTCGACGAAGTGGTGGATACAAGGCGCGTCTGATAGAGCAATGTTGACCTGGCCAAGCACGAATGCGTAGAGCGCATCGAGTGTGTCCGGCAACCGGCTGTCCGGCCCTGTGTGCCTGACGATTAGATATTTGCCTCCATCGATGCGGCGTCTCTCGATGCAGCTGTCATCGCTCTTCGCGTGCCTATCGGTAACAACCGCAGCGTCAAAGACGAATCCACCATCGTCGAAGGTTTCTATATCTCGCTGCGGTATACCGACGACGGCTTCGATTCGCTTGAGGTCGCCCACTGCCTCGACCAAAGACCCGTAGGTTTCGGCGAGCTCTGGGTATTTGTCTACTGTCCTGATAAACAGGATCTCGAAGGGATCGAGGGAACAGAACTGAATCCGAGCTGTTGGTATGTGTCTCGCGTCGGTTGACTTTCTTGGCTCCGAAAGGATGCGAATGGTTCGCGCCAACCTCTCCGGGTCAGATCGGACGGTAGAAGCGGATTGATCGAGTTCCCGCTTAAACGCTTTTGCAAACGCCTGGCTTGAAGAATACCCCGCAACGAAAGCCGCCTCCGTTACCGAAGTCTCACCATCTTTCAGCGCTGAGGCGCCGCGTGCCAATCGCAGTCTCGTCGTTGTTTGAAGAACGGTCTCGCCCGTCACCAGCCGATAGATACGATGAAAATGAAACTTGGAGAGTCCCGATGCGGTCGCGATCGCTTCCAGTGACGGGGTCCGCTCGCATCGCATCTCAGATTCGAGATATCTCGCCGCGCGCTCGACGCAGCCAATCATCGGGTGTTCTCTCATGGATTTGCCTCCTTTCTGATCGTTATAGCGAGGAACGAGCCGTTCCGCGTGTCCGCTCTTGCTGCATGCGGAAGTGCGCTAACGAGCCTGTCCGGTTGCCGTCCACTCACTACGAATGCGTTTTGAATTCGATACGTCTAAACGGTGGACGCTACTCTTCGTTTCCGTCAGCAGCGTGGTGAATCCAATAATCCCGGGTCTACAGAAGGACGGTTTCAGCTGCCAGTTTTAAGGCAGTCAGTTCAGAGCCGGATAGCTTCTGAACTTCTCAGATTACCGGTGGACTGCATGTATATAACGTTGTTATAATACTGTTATAGACGAGGTGCAAACTATGGCGTCAGAACTTAGAGACAGAATTCTGGAAGTAGCTGCCCAGGAATTGATGACTTCGGGAGGCAAAGGTCTCGTTCTTCGCTCAGTAGCCAAGCGCTCGGAAACGACGACGCAGGCGATCTACACGCAGTTCGGCGGCAAGCAAGGATTGGTCGAGGCACTACTAAATAGCGGCTGGTCGCGCCTTACTGCAAGACTTGAGGACCTCCAGCCGAACGAGAATCCTCTCGAACACCTGATGGAAATCGGCCTCTGCTACTACCGGTTTGCCAATGAAAACCCCAATTTCTACCAACTGATGGTCGGCCGCTCGGTACCCAATCTGTCCCTGCCTGAGCGACAGAAGAAATACACAGGACCGTGGCAACAATTTACTGCCGTAGCATTACATCAAGCGATCTCTCGAGGATTACTGTCGGGCCGCGTTGAGGACATCGGGTTTTTGCTGTGGGCAACCTGCCACGGAATGATAGACCTGAAACTCAACGGGTTTGTCCAGCACGAAGACGACGAGGCTTTACTCAGGAAAGGCGGAATCGGAATTTTCAGCGCTTTTGCCGGGCCTGCTCTCACACCTGAAGTACTCCCGGTGATCTAAAGGAGCGTGTCTTTGGCAAAGAAATTTCAAGTCACCTTGGTCGGCGCCTCCGGCGTAACGGGCAGGAATGCCTACGACTATTTGGCGGAAAACGGGCCGGCGGACCTGATCTGGAATATAGCAGGGCGCAATGAACACAAGTTGAAGCAAATCCTTGGTCGAGGCGACGAAACCTGGAACAAACCTGAAATTACCATCGCTGACTTGGGTAACCCTGATCAGGTTGAAGCGATGATCAGGAATACCAAGGTGCTGATTCATCTGGCCGGCCCCTACGCCGAGCATGGCGAATTCATCATAGCCAAATGCATAGAACACAAGACTGATTATGTGGATATCGGTGGAGAGACATTCTTCATCCGAGAAATGATCCTGAAATATCATGAGAGAGCGAGAGAACAAGGCGTTCGAATAATCCCCACAGCAGGATATGAGTCGCTACCGTTCGACATGCTCACCATGATGACCGTTAGACGCATCAAGGACGTGTACAACGAGACGTGTTCGGCGGTGAAAATCGTGACTTCATTCCACCGATCGGGATCGGTTCGCGACAATAGGATCAGCGCGGGAAGTATCGGGACAATGAGAAACATTCTTGCTGGAGATCACATCGGCGCCTTCAATGACATGTCATGTTTGCTTCCGGACAGTTGCGATCGAAAAGGCATTCGCCGCCGCAACAAGGTTAAGTATGTGGCGAGATACGACCAAGATGTAAACGCCTACACTGGCCCGCTTCAACCCGCACCATTTCTTAATGTTCCCGTCATTCTCCGCTCCGCCTATCTACAGAATGAAGCGGGGCGAGGCTACGGTGACCAATTTCGGTACTCCGATTCAATGACCATGGAATTCTATTCGCGTAATGAAGCTGGCCAACGAGAGGCTGCAAGAAAGAGTGCTTTCAAGAACAGACTTACGTCAATGATTATGGGCGGGCCAAGGATCTTTCGTTCTCTTATCAGGCAGCGCCTGGATTCAATGGGTATTCGAGCCGGCGAAGGGCCAAGCGAAGGCTCTTTACATTTCGTCGATTACGAACTGCGCCTATTTGCAACTGCCAGCAGCGGTAGAAAGATGACCGCTAGGGCGAGCGCAAGAGGTCACCCGGGATATCTTTCTACCGCAAGAATTGCGGCTGAAGCGGGCCTGGCGCTTTCCTTTGACAAGAGGCGTGACGATCAGCAATACGGGATCGTAACGCCGTCGACCGGGCTGGGCGAAAGTTTCATTCACAGGCTTGAAAACGCCGGGGTAGAAGTTAGTTTTGACTAAGGTCCGTCGAAAGCTTCTCAGGAAGGCTTAAAGATTGGACAGGCACAATCAACCACTCCTGATTTAGCCTCGCCAAGATCCTTGGTTTCGGCATGTGCCTGTTTAATTTGGCTTGGCTCGGCTTGCCCTGCCGCGCCAGGGCCTTTCGCGAAAGCTACCTGAGTGCGTGGACAAGCAACGGCGTCCAGCTCTTCTTCGTCGTGGACGGCATACTGCCCTCGAACTCGTAATCGATTCCGTTGAGTGTGAATGCAATGGACACAATGATCTCTGCGTTGGGGACGTAAAGCACGGGCGGCGATTCCGCATAGTCTTTGTTGTAGTCAGGTTGATTCTGCATCCAGAAGTAGTCGTCGTAATCCGTGATCAATTCAGTACTCGGCTGACCATCAAATCGGTAGGAGAATGAATGGATCTGGATCGACTCGACATGCGGGTTCTTGCCCGCCTGATCTTTATTTCGAATGAAGACCTGGAAATACAGTTTGTCGTAAGTCTCCATGTGCCGGTAGATGAATGGAACGTGCTTGCGAGATCTGCCGAAATCGGCTGGATAGGTGGAGATCCGAAGCTCGCTCTTTCCGTCTATATCCGCAACAAAGGGCCGGTAGGCAAGTTGGTCAGTCCTTGCGCAGGCCGATAATAGACCTACGAGGCTCAGCGTTAACACCAACCTGAGATTGCCAGCCGCACTGGTGTTCAATCTCGCTTTGGTGTCTGTCTTTGTTTCCATTGTCTTGGGTCGATTCAAGTCTTCTTCGATGTTTACCTGTCCAACTCACTTTGTCCAACTTGGCTTACCTGGCGCTCCCACCGATCTTGGACAGGCACATCCTGCAGTTAAAAGAAAGGATGATCCGGCCAAAGTCGAGACTGCGCATCGTCGACGTTCTCCTCGTGCAGCTTTCCGTTCGGCAACGGATTCTGCATTTTTGGGAAAAGACCCGGAGGATCTTGAATTGGTGGACTGGTAGCACACAGGACTTGAACCGAGACCGGACCGAACTCGTCTGCTTTCGAACAAAAGTCTTGTTTATTGAGGGTTGGCCATAAGGGCCTGTCGGGTGATGTCATCGGCCGGGAACATGAATTCGATCTTTATCTCCGCCAGAACAATGTCCTCCGTTGAGCCGAACTGCGCAATCGTCGAGAACAACGACAACGTGATATCGCCGACTCGATAACGCGCCGGCACGATCGCCGGTAGCGGAGTCTCTGCGAGTTGCCCATCGTCACCGAGCGACGCAGCGAGTCGTTCGGCCGCATCGTCGAGTATGCTGTCGCCGCCGAGATGCGCACTCTCAGTCCTGAGTCTTGACACCAGGTGGCGCGCGATCTCGTCGCGGTTTTCGAGCGCCGCAGCGAAGGGACCGGCTGTGACAAACGCCTCAAGCAGGCTGTCGTTCACGCCGATGCCCATTGGCTCGAGCAACGCTGTCGCACAACGATTGGCACGCACGACGCGCCAATACCGGTCCAACGCGATGGCCGGATAGGGATCGTGACGTTCGAGCATCCAGGCCATCGCTTCGTTGACCTCCGACATTTCAGGCTCATCCAGGCTCCGCGCGGCGTATGCCTGTGCGAAACCTGCCGCCGTCAACAGGGAATTTCGATTGGATCGCGGCACCTTGAGCGACTGCGAGAGGCGCAGCACCATGGACTGACTAGGGTGCGCACGCCCCGTCTCCAGAAACGAGATGTGACGCGCGGAGACATTCGCTGCCAGTCCAAGCTCCAGCTGACTCAGACGGCGTCTCGACCGCCATTCCTTCAGCAATATTCCGAACGACTGTGCCATGCCGGTAATTCCCTCTTGCGATGGGCGATTGTAGCCGAACCGCGTCGCCGGCCAATTACCTCGGAGGTAATTGTCGACCCTACCTCACCGCTTTAGGCTCGTCGTGTAGCTTCACAGGAGACGATCGTGACCATCGACACCCGGATTGGCTGGCTCAAGACCGGCGCTGCAATCACCCTCGCGTTTGGGCTGCTGATGGCGGCGGCCGCCGTGCCCGCGCTGCACGCCCCGACGGAAATTCTGCTCGACCTCATCTACTTTCCGATCGACCAGGGCCAGACCATGGAGCCCAGGGCCGCCCGCCTGCTCAGCGCAATCAGCGGCGGCCTGATGACCGGCCTCGGCGTTATTCTCTGGCTTGTGGCGACGGAGCTGTGCCCGAGTAATCCGGCACTGGGCCGTCGGCTGATCCTGCTCGGTATTGGCAGTTGGTACATTGTCGACAGTTCGATGTCGCTCGCTGCCGGCGCGCCGCTCAATGTGCTGTTCAACACCGGATTCCTGCTGATCTTTTATGTACCGGCATGGCGACTGACCCACGCGGCATCCGCGTGATGCTGGCGACGGCGGCAAAATGGGCGACGTCGACGATGCTCGTCATTGTCGGCGTCATTCACCTGCTCCCCGTGACCGGCGCGGGCGGTGTCTCCCGCCTGGCGGCGCTATACGGCATCACGGCTGCCGATCCGAATCTGGAGATTCTGATGCGGCACCGCGCCATACTGTTCGGCCTTCTTGGCGCGTACCTGATCTACGCCGCCTTTCGCCCGGCCCTCCAGCCGCTGGCACTGGCTGCGGGTTTCGTCAGCGTCGCTTCTTTTCTTTGGCTGGCTTACTCAGTCGGCCAGTTCAACGAGCAGCTCAGCCGCGTCGTGGTCGCCGATGTCCTTGCGCTGGTCTGCCTTGGCGTTGCTACGCTTGGTTACCGGATCCAGATCGGCAGGTAACAGACCCGGTCCGCCTCTTTATCTTTCGCTGACTGCCGGGCTTGCATAGTGACTGCAGACTAATGAGCCGCCTGACCTTCCCGGCCCAGCGGCGGCACCGCCACGATCAGCACGGCTGAGCGGCTGCCCGAATCGCTGCCGATGAACGGCAGGACACCCATCGGCGGATTCCCGCCAACATCCTCGTTGTCGAGATAGGGCACCCAGAACATCAGGTGCGGATGCCAGTGGCCCGCGTCGTCTCCGAGCCACTGCTCCGGTGACATCATGTAGGTCATCGCGAAGCCGGCAGGCGGTCTCAGGTCGCCCGACTGAAAGGCAGCGTTCACCGCGGCATTGACCGCTTCCTGATCCAGCCCCTCCAGCGCGAGCCGGGCCCGCATGAAAACTTCTTGCATGCGGGTGGCGGCACCTTCTGCATTGATGCAGTGCGGTGCGCGGATGCTGGTGTCGTAGCCGCTTCCACTCGACGACGGTACGAAGAAAGCCCGTTCGACAAAGCAATGCCAGCCGTTACTGCCCTCAGTTTCGCGCTCGAATCCATTGGCCGTCAGCACATAGTAGCTGGCCGCCGCAGTGACACCGACGGGCCCCGCGGTTGCCGCCAGTCGCAATTCTTCGGCTTTCTCCATCATGTAGTCGCCCAAGTCGCCCGCACCGGCCGGCGCGACGAGAACCAGAAGCAGGATGATTAAGATGGGTCGCATTGTTGATTCCTTCCGTCGTCTGCAGGTGACATCGAGCGTATCTCGTTATTTAATATGTTCAAGAACATAAATAACTATCGCGCTAACCTGAATCAGCACGAAGCCAGAGGAGGAATCGCAACATGCCCTATACGGCGGAGCACAAGCAGCGTACACGCGAGAAGATCGTCGCCGCGGCGAGGCTACTGTTTAATGAGCGGGGCTTTGTCGACGTGTCGATCGACGACGTAATGGCGGAGGCAGGATTGACGCGCGGCGGCTTCTACAATCATTTCAGCAACAAGGAGGACCTGCTGCTCGCTTCAGTCGAGGCATACGAGCAGTGCAACCCGGCCGACGCGTGGGACGGCGTCGAACTCGATTATGCCGCAGAGGCAAACGAGCTCGCGCAACAAATGATCAGGGCTTATCTGTCGAACGAGCACCTCCGTGACGTCGCGGGTCATTGCCCGTTGGTTGCACTGCCCGCCGACGCATCCCGCGCGGGACCCGCCGTTCGCGATGCCTACCGGCGGTTGCTGGAGAAGATGATCTACGTCTTTGCCGAGGCGGACGGCGTGGATGAGGACACGGCGCTGGCGCTGACGGCGCTATGCATCGGCGCAATGCTCATCGGTCGAACGACCACTGACACGCGATTCAGCGAACGGATGCTCAGCGCCGCCCGTGGCACCGGTACGCAACTACTTGAGAGTTGCGCAACGACTCCGCGGCCTCGCCGGAGACTGCCGAAGGACAATCGAGCAAGGCCCCGGCGACCCGCGAGTCGACTCGAATCCCAAGACTGATTAGATCGTCGCTCAGCCATGGCGCTGATGTTGTCCCCGCTGATCCCGGGTCATGCCGCCCGTTACCAGGCTCATCATCTGAATGCGCCTGCAGCGCTGCGACCGGCGTCATAGTATTCCCGACGGTTGGAGGCCCGGAGCCGAACGGACTGACCGCCGCAGGAAATCGACGCGGCGACGTATGCCGGCCGGCAAGTGCACCGCCGGTGAACAGATGGCGTTCATCGACGGTATCGGCATGCTGTACGTCGGCAGCCGTTAGACAGCCCTGCATCTTCGGCCTGCGCAACTTCGATGTGTCTGTCCAACTTGGCGTTCATGTCCAACTTGGCGTTCAACTTGGCGTTCAACTTGGCTTCCAGGTCTTCGCTTCTTCAAGACTGTCTGCTTTTGGTCGGGCCGTAGCCGATCAGCCGTCGAGGCTCGACTCTCTCCAGCGAGACAACAATAAGGCCCCGCTCCGCGTAAATGTGGTATCTATGTGATCGAAGCGATCTGTGACCCACGTGTCCGGAACGAACCCGATATGCGACATCAAAACCCTACTGCCGACGCCACGACGTTGCGAGATTTCGGATTGACGGAGATCTCTACGCACGAGCCCTACACGGCGCCGCTCGCCCATCGCCATTTTGCAGCCTATGTGGCGATCGTCCTGCACGGTGAGTACACGGAAACGAGCGTTGACGGAACCCTGCAGGTTGCCAGAGGTGACGTCGTCATACACCCGGCTTTTCACTATCATGCCAACGTCTTCGCCGCTGCGCCGGTAGCCGTGCTGAACCTGCCTCTTCCGATATCGATTGGTGTCGGCACGCAGTACACCCGCCTGAGCCTCTGCGAACTACGCCTCTCCGAAGAAGACATCGTTCAGCGGCCACGCGAGAGTATGAACGCGATACTCGATGAACTCGCGCAAATCGAGTCCGATCCGGCGCCGCTATGCGACGATGCTATAGGGTATGCGTGGCAAAGGCTGAGGGAACCGCAGGCACCCAAGATCCGTCGTGTAGCCGCTGAAGCAGGCGTTAGTACCGAACATCTCGCTCGTGCGTTCCGCGACCGATATGGACTGTCGCCGGGCGATTATCGTACCGAGCATCGTTTTCGTCATGCGATGCAACAACTGTTTGCCGGTGACAAGGCCGTCGCCGTGGCTTGCAACAGTGGCTACTCCGATCAATCTCATATGACACGTGATTTCAAGCAGCGAACAGGAGCAACACCGACACAAATTTCTCGTCAGCTGCACACCCTCAGTCTTTCGCAGAACTGACCAAAGCACCTAGTCGGACATTCCGGGTTCGAGGGCGCTCGCGACGCTGCCGGGTCCGAGAGACTCGAGCTTGCCTGAATGGTCGTCAAGCAATCGACGAGCGAGGGTCTGGAGATGCTGGTTCGACGCGGTCTCGAGGCAGCGTAGCGCTTCGCCGTTGCATGGCGAGCTCACATGGGACGCCATGTTCTGCACGACATGCCAGTTTGCTAACGGGTGCGGCGCCTCGCTCGCTTCGTTGGCGTGCCGTTGAAACTTTCGCAACAGGCGCATCGCGTCGGTCGCAAAGGCCAGCTCTGTGAGCTTTGCGCGGTATTCCAGGTCTACCCCGCGGAGCTTGGGGTAGCGTTCGTAGTCAGCGAAATGACGCGCTTCGTGGCGTAGGTAGCTGTTCTTGAAGTCCTCGGACTCGAGATCATAGGCTTCTGTAATGCAGTAGAGCGCGTCCCGATCGGCCCAGCCGCCCGTGCTCGAACGACCGAAAGTCGCGAAATGCGACCAGCCACGCATAATGAAGTCGTCGAGATAATGCACAACCACTTCCTGCTGCG
>JAAUYD010026180.1_pt1 | contig 15699 bp, 19 predicted proteins | sample 7278101 | NCBI WGS metagenome assembly JAAUYD01 (sample SAMN14350128, study PRJNA611818) | marine sediment metagenome | isolation source: surface marine sediment (0.6m) | place: French Polynesia: Moorea | collected 2018-08 | reverse complement strand
TAACTATTCTCTGTTTTTACAATTAATGTCCTAATCTAGAGTTCAGTTGCTATAAATATTTTTCTTTGCCCATTTTTTTGTCACTAATACGAATACAGATTTATTTAAGCAACAAAAGTATGACAAACTTTATTATCTTCTAAAACAATTGTCGTGCTAAACTTTTCTTTAGGCATAGCACTAAACTCTAGTTGGATAAAATTATCTTTTGCTCTTGTTGTCGTTTGTAAAACTAGTTTTTCTTCTCGTTCGTAAACATAAAAATTCAAACCTTGAGGTAAATAATTGCGATCTAGAGGATGTAATTGCATGATAATATCTAATTCTTCCTCGTTTGGAATAGAAGATATTTTAACGACTAAAGCGAGAAATGTTTGGCTTAAATCTGTGCCTAAATTAATTTTTTTTGCTTTGGCAATTTGAACTTTTTCTCTAAAAGCAAACTCTCTGAGATCTCGATTGAAAACTTGTCGTAAATCTTCCCATCCGCTTTCAAAAATACCTTCTAACCAGCCTCGCAGTTCAATTTTTGCTAAAGATTCAGATTTTTGTTCTAAAGAACTTAAATAACTAATTAATTCCTCTAAAGGTTGCAACCTATCTAAATATATTCGCTCGTTGGGAATGCGAACAAAACCAAGAATTTTAGCTTCACTTAAAGCATCATTTAATTTAACGATTACATAACCCAATCGATCCGACCAAACTTCGGGAGGAATCTGACAGAATTGGCGATCGCCAATAACATAACGACATTCTAACTTACCCAAATTTTTTACTTCTAAATCTGCCACGTCCATTAATTTAATCATGGCGAGATCGCGACTTTCGCAATCAGATAAAGAAGTTTTAAATCCCAGACAATCTAAATAAAAATTAACGGCAAATACGGTCAATGTGTTTAAATAAACTTGTTTGCTTTTCTCTGAATTAGAAACAAAAGAACTAAGCTCTTTTGCTGTTGAGTGAGCTTGACTTGATAGGGGAACTGTGAATGCGAGCATTGTTGTTGTTTTTTTAGCTAATACCATTGTAAGCCTCAATCTTTTTATTTTTGTCAAATAATTTAGCAATCAAGCTTTATTGTTCTCAATTTTATTGTGAGTTTAAATAATGTAAATATTCCTCGATCTTTAGTTTTTGTTCGATGTTGCATTAATGCAATCCAAAAAAAGTAAGATAAAACAGTAAAAACTTTTTCTTTACTAGATAGATTAGTTGCTGAGTTCCAAATTTTCGATTGGTTTATTTCTATCTGTTTGAATGTAATTGAATTTTTTGTTTCCGATCGCTCCTGAAATTTGCCTATTTGAACGATCGGCAATTTCTATCTGTAAATTTTGTTCTTTTGGCGAGCTGTTATTGTCCATAATATTTCCTTTATTATTGACTGACTTCTTTTTTTTGCAACCTATCCCAAGGTATAGTTATTCTTTTATTTACTTATTCTCAAAATAAATTATATTTTTACGCATTTCTGCGACAATTTCTGCTCTAGATCGAAATTGTAATTAACTTGACATCCTTGAATAATATTTAAATTAATTAATAATTTTGCTAGCTTTTTATATATCCCTTGAAGAGATTTTGAATTTAAATATAGATCCGAATCTAAAAGAGATAATTGTAAATTTTTATTGCTTGAAGCAATTATTTGCGTAAAACTATAATTAGTTAAGTATTTACCCGATCGGCCGTATTCCCTAGACCAATGTTTGCTTGAATAACAGCAAACCTCCTGCTCCTAAACCAATAAAATTAGGCAACCAAGCAGCCATAAAAGGGGATAAAACACCCCAAACTCCCATAGAACCAGTAATAAAAGAAAATAAATAATAACCAAAAATTAAAATAATACAAATACCAAAACTAGTTGCTTTGCCCTTATTTTGTGGTTGGAGTCCGATCGCACCACCAACAGCAGCAAAAATAATACAAACAAAAGGTAAAGAAATTCTTTCTTGGACGTTAACTTCTAGTTTGCGAATGCTTTTAGGATCGCCACCGAGTCGCAATACTTCTAAATATTCTCGTGCTTGGACAATATTCATATAAGTATATTTGCGACCGCGCAAAGCTAAATTCCAAGGAGTTTTAGAAAGAGGAATGGTTTTAGTAGCAAAACGATCTACATTACTGTAAGTTCCATTGCGCTCGATAGTATAAATAACCCCATCAAAAAAATTCCAACTTTGAAGATCTTCATTCCAAATTGCCCGATCGCCGGTAATAATTTGACTGACATTTTTCTCGGAGCGATCGAAAATAGTTAATTTTTTCATATTTTGCCCGTCAAATTCTCGAGCGTAAAATAAAAAAGTTAAGACATTGCGATTTTTACCTAAAGAATCTCGCTCTTTTTGATACTCTGGGTAGATTATATTACTCTGTTGATAGTTAGGTCTGGTTCGGTTTAAAGCGCGATCGAGAATTGCCGTTGCTTGATAATTCGCTTCTGGAGCAACAAAATCATTAACAAAAAAACACATTCCCACCATTAACAAACTAGCCATTAAACTGGGGAAAAAAAGGCGATAAATACTCACTCCACCAGCTTGTAAGGCGATCGATTCGCTATCGCTCACCAAACGACTGTAAACTATTAAAGTCGCCAACAACACTGACATGGGGATGGAAAGACCGATAAACTCGGGCAGTCTCAACAGTAACATTTGCAAAGCCTGACTCAATGTTAATTGAGAACTGGTAAGGCGACGAACTAAATCGAAAACAACCCCGATCGAAACCGATAGAGTCGTAAATAAACCCATACCAAAGATAAAAGGAACGAATAATTCCGAGAGAATATAGCGATCGAGAATGGGAATTTTTGCTTTAAATAATTTAAATTGGTGGGTAATAAATAGAGAACCGAACATACTTTTAAAGTATAAAAGATTAAATTTTAAATTTTTCACCTAAATAGTATTGTTTGACCAAACTATTTTGATAAAGTTCTGCAGAATTTCCTTTGGCAAAAATTTCTCCATCCCGCATAATATATGCGCGATCGGTAATTTCGAGAGTTTCGCGCACGTTGTGATCGGTGATTAAAATTCCCATGTGGCGATCGCGTAAAGATGCGATAATTTTTTGAATTTCTCCGACTGCGATCGGATCTATTCCTGCAAAAGGTTCGTCTAAAAGTAAAAATTGCGGCCCTTCTGTTCCCACTGCTAGCGCGCGCGCTATTTCCGTGCGTCGTCTTTCTCCACCGGAAACTTGAGATCCTTTAGTATTGGCAACTTTTTCGAGCTGAAAATCGTGCAGTAGTTCCTGCTGTCGCATTCTTCTCAATTTTGGCGAAGATACGGTTTGTTCTAAAACTAATTGAATATTTTCAGCAACAGTCAGATTGCGAAAAATGCTTGGTTGTTGAGGTAGATAACCGATACCCAAACGAGCGCGGCGATCGATCGCTAAAGAAGTTATTTCCCGATCTTCAAGCCATACTTTGCCGTAATTTGGTCTGACCAGACCAGTAGTAATATAAAAAGTAGTTGTTTTTCCCGCTCCGTTAGGGCCTAAAAGTCCGACAATTTCACCGCGATCGACTTTCAGGTTAACCCCATTGACAACGGCTCTTTGACCGTAACGCTTTTGAACGTTATCTAAGATAATTGACAAGTTCTTTAGCCCCTTTCTCAATTACGATTAAATTCTGGTGTTGGCGGTAAAGTAGGTTGAGAAGTTGCTTGAGGATCTCTGATAATATAAGTCGATTCTACTTGTCCCGATCCCGTTGGCGTAGCAATAAAACGACCTTCATCGACGAGATAAATTACTTTTTCGCCGCGAATGCTATTGCCTTTTTGCAAGACAATTACGTTGCCGCTTAAAATTAAACGACGTTCGCGATCGAAATATTGAGCTTGAATTGCTGTTGCTTTAATATCGCGAGCCGGATAAAATACCCTGACATTCCCTCTTGCAGTCAGTATTCCTCTTTCAATATCGGCCTCTTGTATTTCGGCTAGGAGGGTAATTTCACCGGTATCGGAATTTTGGGCTGCTACTTGCACCGAACGAGGTAATTGAACGGCGATTGTCAATATTAAAGCTCCCAGAAAAGTAAATAAACCTAAGATCGAGCCGCGATTAGATGGTGACATAGTATAAAGATTAGACTAAGTAAGAAGTAAAAAGCAAAATAGTTTAAAAAACTTAAATTAGATCGCTTATTATTATGACGAAATGCGATGTATTTTGGGCCACCCGCCTTGACTTTCTTTACTTTCTTTTTCTAAACGTTCGGCAAGTTCTTTAGCTCGTTCTGGTTCGGTTTGTTGGATAGTTGCCAATAGCTCGCAACTTTCTTCAAGCAATTGAGTTACATCAATTTCTTCGTAAATTGGTTGATATTCGCTGATTCTTTTGACCCCTTCTCCGAGAAGAATTACCGCTCCGCGCCAGTTATTATTTCTTAAATGATGGCAACTAACAGCGATTTGTAAAACTCCTTGATAAAATTTGCGATCGGGGTCGCTCGACTCCAACCACAAAGCTTCGAGGGTATCGTGACAGGCGTAAAAATCTAGCTGATTGAACTCCTCTACACCTTGCCAAAATTGTTGCGGTGGCATTATTTATCGATCCTAACTAATTACCCATATTTTCCCGCACTTTTTGAATTTCCTCGAAAGAAATTTCCTGTTCTTCTCCAGCAAATTCATTATCTTTGGTAATGAATAACATACAATGGCATTCGTAGCGTTCTCGCATCGGCACGCAAGGACAGTTCCAAAAGGTGTTTTTAACTTCTGCTTCTTTATCTTCGTAGTGGCGACAGGGACATAAAGGCGCGCCTAATTCTTCTTTATGCTTGGCTAGTCCTTCAATCACTACCGCAGTTACCGAAGGATCGACGCAAAAATAAGTTCCCGTCCTCTTAGCGTACTGTTCGGCAAAATTTTTCATTGCCCTTAAAACTCGATCGCTGTTTGTTTTATCGCTGCTTGCTGAAGTCATTTTATATTACAAAGGTATTTGTACTGATGATGTTTTGGTTCGGTTCGAGAGAAAGATTTTCTCTTTCGATTCACTTTTCCCTTTAACTTAGTATTTTCTCGCTCTTTGTTCAAGCCGATGCTCTAATTTAAACTGGAGCTGAGATTTTTTTATTTTTTGCTTGGCTTTGCTGGTTGATGTTGAAAAGCTTAATTTCTTTATTTTTAGAATCTAATTGTCCTTTGTGCGATCGCACCGCTAGGAATTTAATTTGTCAACCTTGCTGCGATCGCATTCACAAAGAGAAAAATCTTCATCAACAAACAAGCTTAAAAGTTTTTGCTTGGGGAGCGTATCGGGGACAATTAAAAAGAGCGATCGCCGCTTTAAAATATCAAAATTGTCCAGAATTAGGGCAATTAATGGGCTTGTGGTTGGGAGAAGCTTGGTTAAAATCTTCTGGTTACAAACCAGGTAAAAAAATAATTGTCGTGCCAATACCGATGCACTCAAACAAACTAAAGCAAAGAGGTTACAATCAAGCCGAATTAATTGCTAGAGGTTTTTGCCAGTTTACCGGATTTAGTTTGCGAGCGCGAGGCTTAAAAAGAATCAAAGAAACTAAAGCGATGTTTGCTTTAACTAGCACCCAAAGAAAAGAAAATATCCGCTCGGCTTTTGGGATCGGGCCCGAATTTGCCAAAAAAAATCCGCGATCGCCAGTGCTTTTAATTGATGATATTTACACTACCGGGAATACTGTTACAGAAGCTACCAAAATTTTAGAGGATCGCGGAATTAAGGTACTCGGAGCAGCTACAGTTAGTAAAACTGCAAGTCAGAACTAATAAGTTAAAATTATCTCAATAAATGTAGGGTATGTAGGTCAAAGATAAGTAAAATCTACAAGTATGAACTAAACTAAATTCAATCAATTGAGTAACTATGAAATCGATCGCTCAATATTCTTACACCGACCAGCAAGTCTTAGCTTGGTTGCGAGGCTTATTCACAATTGCTTGGGCCGATGGTGATTTTTCCCCTGAAGAAAAAGCGTTAATCGCTCAAATTACGAAAGAAGATTTAGATCCGGCAAATCAATCTGAAGATCTAAAAACGATCTCTCCAGAAGAATTAGCGATCGCTTTAAGTGACGATCGCAAGGCTGCGGAAAACTTCTTAAGAACTGGTGTTTTAGTAGCAATTGCAGACGGGGTTTATTCTGCTTCAGAAGCAGAAATATTAGAGAAATTTAGAACGGCTTTAGGCTTAGAAACCGAAGTTTTACAATCTTTAGAACTGACTCTGTGCTGTCAGCACCATGAAGGGGAAACAGCCGAGCATAGTTCTCATCACTCCCAATTAGCCAACGCACAGAATCTTCCTCCTAATTTATTGCACCCAGTTAAAGACTGGCTCGATAAAATGGAAATTGAAGATCCCAGGGTAGCTAGGTTTATCTGCAAAATGGTACCCCCTCAATGTCCTTTCGAGCGAGACATCAAACTATTCGGCCATAAAGTCGTCCACATTCCGCCCCTTTGCAAAATCAATCCTCTCTACGAGCAGTTAGTTGGTTTGCGTTTTCGGGCACTATCCTATTTAGCGGACGATTGTCAAGAAGATGTTTCCCAATATATCTAAAATTATTTAGTCTATGCAATTTATCGATTTAGCAGAAATAGAAGTAGAAGGAGGAAAAGGTGGAGACGGAATAGTCGCATTTCGTCGCGAAAAATACGTGCCTGCAGGCGGGCCCGCTGGTGGAAATGGCGGGCGAGGTGGCTCGGTTATTTTGGTTGCCGCAAATCGCCTGCAAACCTTATTAGATTTTAAATATGCCCGTCACTTTAAAGCCGATAACGGTAAAAGAGGGGGGCCAAATAATTGTACTGGAGCATCGGGAAGCGATCGCATTCTCGAAGTTCCTTGCGGTACGGTCGTTTACGATGCCGATACCGATGAAGCGATCGGCGATTTAGTTGCTAATGGAGATAAAATTTGCGTTGCTGCTGGGGGTAAAGGGGGCCTGGGAAATAAACATTTCTTAAGTAACCGCAATCGGGCCCCAGAACATGCTTTACCCGGCTTAGAAGGGGAAAATCGCCGTTTGCGTCTCGAATTAAAGCTTTTAGCTGAAGTGGGAATAGTCGGCTTGCCCAACGCCGGCAAATCAACTTTAATCGCTGCCCTTTCCTCAGCTCGTCCCAAAATAGCCGACTATCCTTTCACGACTTTAGTGCCTAATTTGGGGGTAGTTCGCAAGCCTACTGGAGATGGCACGGTATTTGCTGATATTCCGGGATTGATTGAAGGAGCGAGTGCTGGAGTTGGTTTGGGTCACGATTTTTTGCGCCACATCGAAAGAACTCGCTTGCTGCTCCATTTAATCGACCTGACTGCAGAAGATGCGATCGCCGACTATCAAACTATTCAAGCCGAATTAGCCGCTTACGATCGCCCTTTAAGTCAAAAAGTCCAAATTATCGCTTTGAACAAGCTAGATGCAATTTCCGAACAAACCCAACAAGAAACTATTGCCAAATTAAGGAAAATCACTTCAGATCCAATTTTTTCTATTTCAGCCGTTGCTCGCACTGGACTAGATCCTTTGATGCAAGCAATTTGGGAAGCATTAGATCGGGTAAAGAATAGGAATTAGGAAGTAAAGAGTAACCAGCAACAAGTAGCTTCACTCCAAGGCAAAAGGTAAAAGTTTGAAATTAGTTCAGTAATATTTAGATTGCTAGAACAAAATATAATACTTGAAACCGTAACCTCCGACCCTTGACCAAAGAACGCTGCAATTACTCAGATTACTTCCAAACTTCACCTAAGAGCGAGATTTCAGCGAAGGCTTTTCTACCGCAGATCTGCGAGTCCGAGATTTTCTTCTCTGAGGTTGAGAATTAGAGCCGCTCGTTCTTTTGCGCTCCTTTTGTTCGGAATCTTCGTAAATATCTAAATAAAGATTTTGATTTGCTGCGGCCGCAGCAGTTTGCAATATTGTCGAAATTGCTTTAATATTACGACCGCCACGACCGAACACTCGCCCCTTTTCCTTCCCTGCAAATGCTAACCTAAGCCAAATTTTTCGATCTTGGTTTAATTGTTCGCAGTCAACACTTAGAGATTCTGGATACTCTAAAAAAGGTTCGACCAAATATTTAACCAATTTAATATAGTCAGGGCGTGAGGTTGCTGGTTCGGGAATAGAAGATTGGGGAATAGAATCAGGCATTTACTTGTTCAAAAACTCTGGCTTTTTGTAGGATGCTGCGTACCGTATCGCTAGGTTGCGCGCCGTCTTTAAGACGCTTGACAATTGCTGGGACGTTTAATCTCGTTTCGTCAGTTCTAGGGTTGTAGAAACCTAGTTCTTCTAGGGGACGACCGTCGCGGCGCGTTTTACTTTCCATAGCTACAATTCTATAGCTGACTTCTCTTTTCTTTCCGTATCTTTTTAGACGTATTTTAATCATATTAACTCGTAATTACCTTTCTAGATTGTAGATCGAAGCTAATTTCGATCTCGAATCTTCTATTATAGAGTGCCAAATCCTTTTTTCTTTTTGCCGCTTTTTTTCTTTTTGGCTTTTTTGGGGGCGCGGAAACCGGGCTGGGGAGAATTGCCAAACATACCGCCCATACCACCCATACCCGGCATCCCACCACCCATACCGGGCATTCCTGGCATCGCAGGCATTCCGCCGCCTTGACTCATTTTCTGCATCATCGATCGCATTCTGGTAAAATCGCTGAGTAATTTAGCAACTTCTTTTTCAGAACGGCCCGAACCTTTAGCAACTCTACTTTTGCGGCTCGGAGATCTAGCCAAAAGATCGGGGTTAGTCCGTTCTTGTTTGGTCATAGAATTAATTATAGATTCGCTGCGTTTGAGTTCGGTTTCGCCTTTTTCGAGTACGTCACCCCCAACTTTGCTCATCCCGGGAATCAATTTCATCACGCCGCTAAAAGAACCCATGTTCTTAATCATCCGCATTTGTTTGAGGAAGTCGTTAAAGTCGAATTCGGCTTTCGCCATTTTCTTCTGTAACTTCTCAATATCGGCGATGTCGATTTCTTCTTGGGCTTTTTCAACTAAAGTAATGATATCGCCCCGATCTAAAATTCGCGAAGCAATGCGATCGGGATAAAAGGGTTGTAGAGCTTCAACTTTTTCCCCTTCCCCGACAAACTTGATCGGCTGGCCGGAAACTTGTCTGACGGATAGGGCCGCACCGCCGCGAGTGTCGCCGTCTAATTTAGTTAAAATTGCCCCAGTAATGCCGATTTGCTGGCTGAAAGCGTGGGTTAAGTTAGCCGCTTCTTGACCCGTCATCGCATCGACTACTAACAGGGTATCGTCGGGTTGAATGGTTTCTTTAATTCGGGCCAGCTCCCCCATCATATCTCGATCGATTTGCAGTCGTCCGGCAGTATCGACAATCACCGTATCTATGCCCATCTCTTTACCCTTTTCTACCCCTTGACGGGCGATTTCGACCGGATCTGCATCCGTGCCTAAAGAGAAGACTGGAACATCGATTTGTTCCCCTAAAGTAATCAATTGATCGATCGCGGCCGGCCGATATACGTCGGTAGCCACCATCAAACAACTGCGTTCTTGTTTGCGTAAATAAAGGGCTAATTTGGCGGTTGAGGTGGTTTTACCCGTACCTTGCAAACCAGCCATTAAAATGACCGTTGGGGCGGTTTCTGCTTTGGCGATCGGGACGTTACTTTGCCCCATCACTTTAACTAATTCGTCATAAACAATTTTGATAAATTGCTGGCCGGGGTTGACACCGGAGATGACATCTGCTCCGAGGGCTTGTTTTTCTACCGCAGCAACAAAGTTTTTAACTACTTGAAAGTTAACGTCTGCTTCTAAGAGGGCGCGACGCACGTCTTTAAGCGCGTCTTTAATGTTGGATTCGGAAATCTTATCTTTACCGCGCAGTTTCTTCCAAGCACCGTCTATGCGTTCGGCGAGAGCATCAAACATACTAGCTAATATTGAGGTTGTTATCTTAGTAATTTTCTAGTTTAACTTTTTTGCGGTCTTGCTAGAGCTTTGGGGTTGAGAATAGACTTTTAAAGAAGGCAAGAGGCAACTCCCTGCATTGGGAGGTTCAACTAACATTTTCAAGAGATCTACAAAGCGATCGCAGCCTTTTAAATCCCAAGTTCCAACCTCTGCCAAGTTAATTTTTTCCTATTTTCATCCCAGTTCCAACGCAACAATCGAGCTTGTTGTCCTCGATCTATTCCTGGTGCATTAATAGCTTTGCGGGGAGATTCTGTCGCCATAGCGATCGCCGCTCCTAAATCGCAAATATCCCATTTAACTAAATTTTCCACCCCAACTAATAAAGGTAATGTCGTGCCGGCTAAAGTACCGTTTAACAGTCTTGCAGTACCATTTTTAACTTCAATTTGGCGATCGTCCCAGGGATAAAGACCGTCATTCAATCCGATCGGAGCAAGAGCATCGCTAACTAGAAATATACCTCGATCGAAATCGCTAGCTTTTAATAACAATCTAATCATCGTCGGACAAACATGTTGACCGTCAGCAATTAGACCGCAATAAACATTTTTATTGATTATCGCCTCTCCCAATAATCCGGGTTCGCGATGGTGTAAAGATGGCATAGCGTTACAAGCATGAGTTACCATCGATGCACCTAAATTAAAAGCTTGTTTTGCTCGTTCGGCATTTGCTAACGAATGACCCAAACTAATAGTAATACCCAGATCTTTTAAATAAGTTATTTCTCGCTCTGTCGCTGCTAATTCTGGGGCTAAAGTAATTATTTTGACGATCGCACTGTAATCGCCCAAAACTTTTTTAATATTGTCGAGATTTAAAGGTAATAAATATTTTGCTGGATGCGCTCCCCGTTTTTCATAATTCAAGAAAGGGCCTTCTAAATGAACTCCTAAAACTCGTGCTGTTTCTATTTTTCCCTGTTGTTCTTGTTGTTTCATAAATTCAGCAATTACTGCAAGCGATCGCTGAATATTTTCTACCGAAGTAGTCACAATTGTTGGTAAAAAAGCATCGATTCCTTCTTGCCATAAAAACTGACAAATATCTGCTAACAAAGGCAAATTTTTAAATTCTAAATCTGGGAAAGCTAAACCCAATCCGCCATTAATTTGTAAATCTACTCCTCCTAAAGATAGCCAATCTCCGCGAAGATCTAATATTTTAAAATTTTCAGTTTCTTGGCAACTTTGCATCGGTTCGATCCCAACGATAGTGCCATCTCGAGCGAGCTTAATCTCCTGCAAACTAGAATAACCAGGTAAACGAGCGTTAATAATTTTCAAGTTAATTTGCGAGTTCATAATAAAGATAATTGCAAAATTTTAAGTTTTAAAAAAGAGCGAAATTTACATGACAATATCTTGGCGATCGAACTTACTTAATGGCACAATGACTAAATAATTAAAGCAGTGTAGTTATAAATTTTATCCTTATGAGTGAAGATGGGGTTTTAGTAGGTATTATCATGGGTAGTGATTCCGATCTGCCGACTATGCAAGCAGCGATCGCCATCTGTGAAGAGTTTAATATAGATTCGGAAGTTGCGATCGTTTCGGCTCATCGAACTCCAGAGCGAATGATAAACTACGCTCAAACTGCCCATCAAAGAGGTTTAAAAGTAATTGTAGCTGGTGCTGGAGGTGCGGCTCATTTACCTGGTATGGTAGCTTCTCTTACCCCTTTACCCGTAATTGGCGTGCCAATTGCAACCCGTCACTTACAAGGGGTGGATTCTCTTTATTCGATCGTGCAGATGCCTGGAGGAATTCCCGTTGCTACGGTGGCGATCGGCAATGCTAAAAATGCGGGGTTATTAGCAATTCAAATCTTAGCCTCTCATCATCCAGAATTACTGAAAAAAGTCCAACAATACCGTCGTTTAATGGCAAAATCAGTATTAGAAAAACAGGAAAAATTAGAGCGATTAGGTTACGAACAGTATTTAGCAGATTACTCTTATTAAAAAACTAATTTTGATTTACTTCTAATAATCCTAATGGCGGATTTATTTCGATTCTTCCCGATTCTAAATCTACTACCGGAACGATCTCTTTCACAAAAGGAATAAATACTCGCGGATTTTTATTTTTTTTCTTACTTGGTGCGCTTCCCTTGCGTTTTACATCGATGGGGGTTTGCATCGCCTTTTTCTCTTCGGCTTTAGGAGACTGATACAATTTAATTTCTAAGAGATCGTTACCAGCAGAAAAAACATCGATCACTTTACCAATATTTTCTCCAGTTAATTGATGGTAAACTTCGAGATCGATTAAATCGCTGATATGATATTCATCTTCTTCTAATTCAGGGCGATCGCTTTTGGGAATTAATAATTTACATCCCTTTAAATTTTCTGCTTGATTTCTATCTTCTATTCCTGCTAACTCAACTATATATAAGTTTTTTCCCGCCATTTGATTACCTCGAACTAATTCTACCGATCGCGGCGATTTTTTTGGATCGAATTGCAACCATCTTTGTCCCGGTTGCTCGAATCTTGCAGGAAAGTCCGTACTGGGCAATACTCTTAATAATCCCTTAATTCCTTGTGCTGCGACTATAGTACCAATTTCTAACCATTCATCGTTCATGTCTATGCGAATAAAATTAAAATAAAGTTTCTGTTTATTAAAATGCTTTGAATCTTATTGTGGCTTATTTTTTCAGACCATTACAAAACACTGTATTCCACGCAATATTTTAGATTAAGTTCTTGAAACACTGTATCTTAATTCCTTTCAAATTCAGATAGTATAAACCATAATAAAGTTTTTTTACTGTCAATAGTGTAGAATCTAAAATATCAAAAATAATCTTAGTATCTTAAAACGACTTTAATACCTCAATACTCCCAAGTAAGTTTGGATATTTTTAAATCAGTCATAAAATAAGAAAATCTGCTAACAATAGTAGAAGGCTAATTTTATACTAAAGATGATGTCACTATATGGTATTGATGTTTGTTAGCAAAATATGAGAATTTGGCAAGCTGATTTTTACCGTCGTCCCCTCAAAAACCCCGAAGGGCAAAATATGTGGGAGTTGTTAATTTGCGCTTCTGATGATAGTTTTGTTTATGAAGTAAGATGCCCTCAATCTGAAGCAAGTATTGACTGGTTGGTTTTCCAACTCCAGAAAGCAGCAGAAGGAAACTTACCGAATAAAATTCAAGTTTTCCGCCCCCAATCTTTTAATCTAATTTCTGGTGCTGGAGAAAAACTCGGAATTGAAGTAGAGGCAACTCGACGCACCCCAATTCTAAAAGAAGAATTAAAAAAGCGTGCTAAAAATTTTCCCAATTACGATCCGATCGCAGTTGAAAAGTTACCTCCATCTGCTTTAAAAGAAGATCTTTGGGGGGAAGAATGGCGTTTCGGCACTATTCTTGCTGGGGATCTAATCGATTTTGCTAGCGATCGCCCGATTCCTATTTTAGATTTGCCAGAATCTTTACATCCGATCGAATTAGGTCTTGCTTCAGATGTTACCGTTCCTGGAGTAGTCATATATGGCGGCCGTCAATCGATGCGATTAGCTCGCTGGCTGGCAGAGCAAAAACCCTTCTCTTTAAATTATATTCCTACTGAAGCAGGTAAATCGGGAGGGTTAATTTTAGAAGCAGGATCGGTCGATCGCTGGGTTTTTGCTACTTTTGAAGACGAAGAATTTGCTAGTGCGGCTCAAAAATATGAAGATAGAAAAATTAACAGTAATGGGTTACATTTCCTGCTAGTACAACCGGACGATTCGGAAATGACTCACACCGGAATGTGGTTGTTAAAAGATGAGTAGAAATACTTGTTTAATTTTAATGTTGGATATTATTTTGATACTCTCCAACCCAATTGAGTCGGTTGCTGATAAACTTTTTTCAGGGTATTGATATCTCGAGGGGAAATAGATGCTAAATTGCGAGTCTGAGAACGATACATGATATCGGTTTCTGCTTCACTATGACCCCAAATACCCAAAGCATGGCCTAATTCGTGACGAGCTGCCCCTAAAATAGCATCGTAGCCCAAAGTGGGACTAATTTGAACTGTCATGCGATGAGATAAGATCGGGGGCTTATCTTGGCTTAAATAAAATTTATAGCTAGTTGTTGCCGATCGCACCGGAGGTAAATCGAACAATCCGGTTTCGGAATTAATTTTGCCTTTTATTGCCGGAGAAATTCGATCGACCATAATATCGGCAATTTCTGGCTCTAAAACTACTTCTAAGGGAATAACCTCGTTCCACTCTGCGATCGCCTTCTCGACGGCTTTTAGCCACTGCTGAGAGCGTTTTTGACTGGCATTAAACTGGCGATCCTTGTTTTCAGGGCGATCGCAATATATTTTTACCGGAAAATTAGACCAAACTAAATATCCCAATGGTGTTGGTTGGATGCGATCGAAATAATCGCCGGAATTTTCAAGATCTTGCCAACCCAATAAACTTAAAGGTAAAGAATGTGCTTGTTGCTCTGGAAATGAATAGATACTCGTTCGATCGCTTTGCTCGTTTTGGCGTGAAAATAGAGATCCTAAAGGTATCGACCTATATGTCGATCTTAGTTCTAAAAATTCAGCTGCGGTAACTTTAAATAAATCTGGCCTCGATAGATCGATCGCCGTTGTAATTCCCAGAACGAGCAAAAATAGTAGGAGATACTTCCAGCGATCGAATCCTAAAAGCATTAATTTTAATTATCTTATGGTTATTTTTCTTACCCTGCTTGCAACCAACCAGCACTTAAAACAATAGTCAAAGCAATAAAAGTAATGCTAAAAACCCAGGTAATGCGGTTAAGTGCCTTTTCTGCACTTTTTGTGCTGGTAAATAATTGAGCTTGTCCGCCAATTCCACCGATACCATCGCCTTTCGGAGAATGGAGTAAGACGAATACTACTAGCAACAGGCCAGAAACGGCCCAGATGACTTGAACAATTGATTCTGCATTCATTATGATGTCTATTATGTCTCGTAACTTATTTAGCGATTTTAACTTTATTTAGAAACAAATAGGAGCGGATCGGATCGCTGTCTTCAGTTAAAGAATTTGGATCGAGAGCCGCGAGAGTTTTAAATATCTAGATCTACTAATTTAGCGAGATCTTTCTAATTGTAAGTCGAGCATTTTACAAAGAAATGCGTACTGGGGTACGATTTGGTTTGACCTCAAATTCGATCGGTTCGATTAAAGAACGACCTGTCATTTCTTTTGGTTGAGGTATTTGTAAAATTTGCAAAATAGTTGGTGCAATATCGGCTAAACATCCATCTTGACGTAAAGATACGTCAGTGCCGTATCCTGGAATTTTACGTCCTTCTCCTTCAACTAAAATAAAAGGTACGGGATTGGTAGTGTGAGCCGTCCAAGGATTATCATTTTCATCTCGCATCAACTCTGCATTACCGTGATCTGCAGTAATTAAAACAGTCCCACCCATTTGATTGGCTGTTGATAGCAGATTGCCCAAACAACGATCTACTTTTTCTAATCCGGTAATTGTTGCTTCTATGTTCCCAGTATGACCTACCATATCTGGATTAGCATAATTGACAACAATCAAAGAATAAATTCTTTCTGAAATTGCCTTACAGACAGTTTCGGTGACTAGATCTGCTGACATTTCTGGAGAAAGATCGTAAGTCGTTACTGCAGGAGATTGAATTAACTCTCGCTTTTCCCCTGGAAAAGGTTTTTCTTT
>JAAUYD010057065.1_pt1 | contig 15701 bp, 15 predicted proteins | sample 7278101 | NCBI WGS metagenome assembly JAAUYD01 (sample SAMN14350128, study PRJNA611818) | marine sediment metagenome | isolation source: surface marine sediment (0.6m) | place: French Polynesia: Moorea | collected 2018-08 | reverse complement strand
TTTAAAGGTTCAGCTAAGACAAAAGGTAAATTACCTAACTTAGCTAAAATACCAGGAATTATCTGAGATAATATATAAGGAGTTTTGACTTTTTTAAAAGTATCTTCATAAATAAATTGACTCGCAGTATTTCTTTTAAGTAATTGTGAGTAAATTTTGTCATAAAAACTTACTTCTTTATAATTGTCTGAATAGCGATCGATTTCAGAAAGAAATACTAAAACAATATCAGGATCAAACTCAATTAATCTATCAACAGTTTTTTCAATTTCCGCTCGCATTTTCCCATTTTTCTCACCTTGAAACTCAAAATAATTTTCTTCAATAATATCACTTTGAAATTTATAAGTATTTAGACGATTTTGAAGTTGATCAATAAAGGGATCAAGGTTGATGTTATATAGTTTGAGAACAGAAATTTTAATTTCTTCTGATGTTCCATATTTTTGCTTTTCAAAATCTTTGTGGCGTTTAAAAACTCCTCCTTTTTTTAATCCTGATAGGATACTATTTTGAGATCCAGTGACTCCATTGCCAAATAAAAGTAAGGTTTGATTGATCGGTTTTTTAGTAGTCAGAAAGTTCTCAGAATAATCATAACTATTAACTGGTCTTTTTTCTATAATTATTCCATATTTACTTAATAAAATATGTGCTTTTTTTTGTGCATCTTTTAATAACTTTTGTCTGTCTGTAAAATTTTTGATTTTTGTATATTTTAGTAACTCTCCATAATCTAAATCTAACATGGGTCCAGTTTCCGCAGTAACAATAGGGTTTAAAGCTGCCATTGCATAGGGATATTCTTTATTACTGCTAAATTTTACTAAAACAAGTGGTTGATGATCGGGTGCATTTTTTAACGCTTGTTTACTGGTTGAACCTGCTGCCATTTCTATTAGTTTATTTCGATGTTCTCCAACAGTTCCAGCTAATCCTACAATTGTTCCTGAACCAAACCCAAAATCATTATTTTTAACTTTTAAACCCCTTAAAATCTTCTCTGGATCTTGACGTTCAGGATGATTATCAAAAAAATCTGCCAACGTACCTTTAAATTGTATTGAACTTTTAATCGTTAAAATTAAACCTGCCTTTAGTTGATTTTTTAAGTCAATAATTTCAGACCAAAAATCAATCTCTCTTTTAATAGTTACTTGCTTTTCTTTATAAACTTCTTTAGACTTAAAAGGTCGATGGGTTATTAAAATCTGATAAGCTAATTTACCAATAATTTCAGAATTCACTTGAGGTTCATTAACCCATTGAAATGACCAATAATAAGGCTTGAAATCATCAAGTTTTTGAATTTTTGTTAATGCTTGTTTCCATTCTTCTTGACTAGGAAGTTTAAGATTTGTTTCAGCTAATACAAAAAAAGTCCCTTTATTCCAAATCACAATAACCCCAAGAAACTGTTGAGAAAAGCGAAAACTTAAACGATTTCCTAATTCTTTATTAACTGAAGGAGTGAGACGGAATCCCGTTATATTAGACTGAGTAAATGTTAAGGGAAATACTTCACTTAAAGCATGATTTGGTTGTTGATTACTCATTATGCAGAAACCTCAATAGTAGAAAACTCACAGATCGAGTTAAAAGGACAATAACGACAAGGTAAACCAGGGTTAGGAGGAAAAATTTGATTAAATTCTTGTTTATTTCTCCAATAATATTTAAGTTGTGATTGATGCTTTTTGGAAATTTTAATCAATTGCTTTAACATTGCTTTCAACTGATTAGATGTCGCTGTAATCACATTAGAAGAAACCTCAGTTTCTAAGTTATAAAATGAAGCAACTGCCTCATGTTTAGGATAAAGATATTTTGCTGCAAGCAAGTAAATGTAAGCTTGTCGTCTATCAAAATCGGATTTACCTGTTTTGAAATCTAAAATATGAATTGTTCCGTCAGATTCTTTGAAAATGCAGTCAATAGCAGCATATAAATTGAATGTGTAATTATCATAATTAATTAAAATAGGTTTAGGAAATCCCTCATCCCCTCGGTTTAATTGGATAATATTTTTACCTAATAAAAAGGGATGATTATGATAATTCTCAAGAACTTTTGTCACCCTTTTCTGTACAATCTTTGATTGCTGAGATAGACTTATAGTAGCTGAAATCTTTTCAATTGCATCTTTTCGATACAACATCAAAGGATCATGATGGAATTCATACACTCCTTGTTGCGCTAAAAGTCCAATCGCTTGAGGAGTCGTATCTTGTTCTAATAATGCTTTAACTTCAGGATCTCGCTTTTTCGCTTTGATAAACCCCCGTTTCATGTCACAATGCCAGTATTCTTGTCCTATGGGCGGAGAAAATAAGGATAATAGGTTATAACTGGCAAAATTCCAGATTTTTCGCATTTTATTTAAGCTCCTTTTTGGTTGAACAAATAATTCAACTTTTGTTCTTAAGCGTAGATGATTGTTGTATCAGTATATTTAATATGAATTTAAAATGCAACTCTAAAATGTAAAGTTATATAAACTTGAAAAAATTTTGCAAACCAGTTATGCTATTTCTAAGACACATTCATTAAAGGATCTCTATGTCTCTCAAAAATAAACAGAGCAAAAGCTCATATAAGCATGAATAAGTATGAAAATCGCAGTTTTGGCCATAAAATATGGCAATCACGCCGAAAAAAGAAGTTAAGTCAGCGTGAAGTAGCTGATTTGATAGGGGTTGATCACACTTACTTATCTAAATTAGAAAATGATCGTGTTGAACCCAGTCCCAAAATAATCGATGCTTTAGCCAAACATTTAGACTTAAATGCTGAAGAATTAACCTATCTTGCGGGTAAAATGACGCAAGAAGATTCCGAAGCGTTTGAAGAACTTATTAAAGCTAATCCTCAAGAAATGGTTGCTTTATTTAGACGAGTTCGAGAAAATCCCAGTCTAGATTCTTTAGTCAAAACAAGAGATGAACAAATAGCAAAATTACAAGAGGAGAATCAAAAATTAAAGATTCAATTATTAGAAGCAAACTCTGAACTCAACAAATTAGAGGAAATTCTGGCTAAAACTGTTGATATTTCTCCTATACAACGATCTCAATTACAAAAAGTGGTAAAAGGGAGAGATTTAACTAATTGGCGACATCTTTATGGAATTGCTGATGAACTAAATACAACCATTACTAATCTTGTTTATCATTTACAACAATTAGGATGGATTAAAATTGCTAAAGGTTCTAAAAAAATCTCTTTGGTACAATCACATCTCAATGACGATGTTTTTTAGTGTAATAATTAAGGATTAACAATATTATGAGTGTTATTAAACCCTATCAATTTTACGATAAAACAATTATTGAGCAAAAAGCCTATGAGGTATTAATCAAAGCTGAAAACGAAAATTATGTGCTTAATTGGGGAGAAGGGATCGCTCATCACATTCTTAATATTCTAGAACTAAATACTCTTTGGGATGTAATCTATAATGATGACCAAGGAGAAATTGTTGCTAAAATTGAACCATCAAAACGCCTAATTACTCTGAATGAAAATATTGATAAATTGAAAAATGATCAAGGATTTCAACAATCAACAATTGCTCATGAAATTGGACATTGGATATTGCATATTAACCAAGATGAAGCTGACGGATTAATTGAACAATTATCTTTACCCTTAAATTCTCTAACTGAAGAACAAGTTTTTTTATGTCGGGTTACGGGACAAGAAAACCTACAAAAAATCAAACTAGAAAAACAAAACTATAATAGAGAATGGCAAGCACAATATTTTGCTGGTTGTTTATTAATGCCAGAATATAAATTACAAGAGTGTAAAAGGGGACGAGATTTAACTAATTGGAAGCACTTATATGCAATAACTCATGAATTATGTGTGACTATTTCTAACCTCGTTTACCGTCTTCAACAGTTAGAATGGATTTATATTCCGAAAGGATCTAAACGAATTTATCAAGGTCAATATTTTAAGACTAAGCTTGATTTTTAGATGAATTATAATATAGCTAAGAATAGTCAACGGTAATAATTAAACCTGCGAATAATTCTTTTAAGGTACGTTCTTCAATTTATCCTATTTTATGATTAATTGTCATCTTATTTTATTCCTCTCCATCTACATCCCAACAGTTTACTAAATCAGGCTCATTATTAAAAACTTCAGCCATATTTTCCATATAAGGCGATAAGAGTTGATGTCTTTCTTCGATGGTAAGTTTAGCAATTTCTTCTAAGGGAGGAAGAGGATTTAAAGAAGGTGGAGAACTATCCCATGAATCTTCTTGAGGTGAATTTTCCACGAGTTTTATATCATGAGACAATAAAAAATTTTCAACAGTAGTTGTTATTACTCTTGTTATTTTACCTAAAAAAGCGATCGCCTTTTTTACATCTTAACTAATTTTTGTACTATGGAGTTCGTAGGGTGGGCAATGCCCACCTTACTTATTCAACAAAAAAAACGGCAGAAGGGCGAAACTTCTACCGTTGCTTGAGGGTTAAATCTGAATCATTACGAGTCAGTGGCCTTAGCTAAAACGGGTTGTTGTTTATCATTAGCAACCACTTTAACTTTGCCATCTTCGCCGATATCCACTACAGCGATATCCCCTTCACCTACTCGTCCGGAGAGGATCTCTTCAGCTAAAACATCCTCTAAAAGACGCATAATGGCACGACGTAAGGGCCTTGCACCGTAAGCAGGGTTATACCCTTCTTCTACAAGACGTTCCTTGAATTTATCGGTAACTTGTAGAGTAATCTCTTTCTCAGTTAACCGTGCAAACACTTCCTTGAGAAGAATTTCGGAAATTTCCTTGACCTCTTCTTTGTTCAACTGACGGAAGACGATAATTTCATCCAGTCGGTTGAGAAACTCAGGTCGGAAGTATTGCTTCAATTCTTCGTTAACTAAGTTACGAATACGATTGTACTGTGCTTCGTTTTGGTCGTCTTCAAACTCAAATCCGAGGCCACCACCACCCTTCTCAATGACCTTAGAACCGATGTTAGAGGTCATGATTAATAAGGTGTTCTTAAAGTCCACCGTACGTCCTTTAGCGTCCGTTAAACGACCGTCTTCTAAGATTTGCAAGAGCATATTGAAGACATCGGGGTGCGCTTTTTCAATTTCATCAAATAGCACTACCGTATAAGGACGACGACGAACCGCTTCGGTGAGTTGTCCCCCTTCGTTATACCCCACATATCCTGGAGGCGAACCAATTAACTTAGACACCGTATGACGTTCCATGTATTCGGACATATCCAGACGAATCATGGCTTCTTCTGACCCGAAGAAGTACGCTGCTAACGCCTTGGTTAACTCGGTTTTACCCACACCAGTGGGTCCAGAGAAGACGAAACTAGCAATGGGACGGTTGGGGTTCTTTAAGCCAACTCTGGCCCGACGAATGGCGCGAGAAACCGCTTTAACGGCATCTTCTTGACCGATCAACCGTTGATGCAAGGTATCTTCCATGTGCAGAAGTTTTTCGGATTCGGTTTCCGTCAACTTGTTCACAGGAACCCCAGTCCAAGAAGCCACAATGTGGGCGATTTCTTCAGCATCCACAAAGGGTTCTGCGCTCTCTCCTTCCCCTTTCTTGGCGGTGGAAATAGAACGAATTTGCTCTTTAATATCCATTTCTTGATCCCGCAATTCTCCAGCGCGATCGAAGTCTTGGGAGCGAACCGCGTCGTCTTTTTGCTTCAAAATCGTCCGCAGTTCTTTGTCTAATTCCTTGGCCGCAGGAGGGAGTTGAGAATTAATCAAGCGTACCCGTGATCCCGCTTCATCGATGAGATCGATGGCTTTATCGGGGAGATAACGGTCAGAAATGTAACGATCTGACAGTTTGGCCGCTGCTTCTAACGCCTCATCTAAGATTTTCAGCTTATGATGCTGCTCGTAGCGTTCCCGTAGTCCAAAGAGAATTTCGATGGTTTCCTCAACGGAGGGTTCTCCTACCATGACGGGTTGAAAACGACGTTCTAGGGCTGCATCCCGTTCGATGTGCTTACGGTATTCATCGAGGGTGGTTGCCCCAATACATTGTAATTCGCCCCGTGCTAAAGCGGGTTTGAGAATGTTAGCAGCGTCGATCGCTCCTTCGGCTGCACCCGCACCAATGAGGGTATGAACTTCGTCGATCACTAGAATCACGTTTCCAGCTTGACGAATTTCGTCCATAATCTTTTTGAGACGTTCTTCAAATTCCCCACGGTACTTGGTTCCGGCCACTAATAGACCGATATCGAGGGTGACGACTCGTTTTTCTTCGAGGATGTCGGGAATATCCTTGTTAGCAATGCGTTGGGCTAAACCTTCTGCGATCGCCGTTTTACCCACACCGGGTTCTCCGATCAGGACGGGGTTATTTTTGGTACGACGGCCGAGAATTTGGATGACACGCTCAATTTCTTTTTGTCGTCCCACCACAGGATCGAGTTGACCATCAGCGGCCAACTGGGTTAAGTTGGAACCGAATTCGTCTAAGGTAGGGGTTTTGGTCCGTCCTGGGGTTCCACCACCGGCAGCCACTTCTGCGGTTTCTCCTAACTGGCGAATCACCTGGGTTCTGACTTTGGAGAGGTTTACGCCGAGGTTTTCGAGAACCCTAGCTGCGACTCCTTCTCCTTCTCGAATTAAACCTAAGAGAAGGTGTTCGGTGCCAATATAGTTGTGTCCTAATTGTCTGGCTTCCTCTAAGGAGAGTTCCAGCACTCGTTTTGCTCTTGGGGTAAAAGGAATTTCCACAGCGACGAAACCTGAACCCCGGCCAATGATTTTCTCAACTTCAATGCGAGCGTCTTTTAGGTTAACGCCCATTGATTTGAGAACTTTGGCAGCGACTCCGGTTCCTTCACCGATGAGGCCAAGAAGAATTTGTTCCGTCCCCACGAAGTTATGACCGAGGCGACGCGCTTCTTCTTGCGCCAACATTATTACCTTGATAGCTTTTTCTGTAAAGCGTTCAAACATATCTTTATTAATCCATCACCTGTTGCTTACCCTTGTTAGCTGATTTTAGCACAGCTTTTTTGTCCTTATTATTAATGTAGGATTTTGTAGCATTCACTACTGTTTTTCAATTTTTCCTTGATTTTTTTCTGTTTATTCCTCCATTAATCATGTTTTAGGGTCAATTGTTTTTATGATTTTGACACAGAATTTTTGATTTGTTCGCTCAAATCATTAAGACTATCTAAATTTAACCGATAACTTAGGGGATGAGCAATGAGGCGAGCCGTACTTTGGAATAGGGTATCCACTTCCACCAGTCCATTTTCTTTGAGAGTGCGCCCGGTGGAGACTAAATCAACGATCGCTTCTGACATTCCGGTGATGGGTCCGAGTTCAACCGAACCATAGAGGGGGATAATTTCTACCGGTAAGTCTAGCTGTTGAAAATAGGTTTTAGCACAGTTGACAAATTTTGAGGCAACTTTGCTATTGGGGGGTAGTTCTGTAGGGTTTTGATAGGGACTGGTTTTGGGGACAGCGACAGACATCCGACACCCGCCAAAGTTTAAGTCGGCGAGATGGGCAACTTCTGGGCTTTTTTCTAATAGTAAATCGTAGCCTACTATTCCTAATTGTGCCTGTCCATATTCGACGTAAACGGGGACATCGGTGGCTCTCACTAAGAGTCCTTTGGCGGTATTTGTGGGATCTGTTATTTGTAATTGACGGTTTTTGGAGTCTAAAAAGGCACTAAAATCTAAGCCAATGCTTTTAAATAGTTCAATGGAATCTGATAATAATGCGCCTTTGGGGAGTGCAATGGTAATCATTATTGATAGTTTCTAGGAATATGTTTTATTTTATAGCATTTTGTATTGACTGAAATTTAATATTACACAACTAAAATAAAACTGCTATCTTATTGATAGAAAGATAATTATTATAATTCGGGTTTTTATGAACATTAATTTACCAATTGAACTTCTAGAAACAGCCCAAATGACTGAAACAGAAATGCTTAGAGAAATTGCTATCATGCTTTACCAGCAAGAGCGAATTTCTTGGGAAAAAGCGGCTCAACTGGGTAGGATGACCAATGATGATTTTTATCAACTTTTATTGAAACGAAATATTATCAATTCGCCTATAGATAATGAGGATGAAAATAATGTTCTAATTATCGCTAGTTTGCGAACTTCTCTACAACAAGTTAAAGAGGATAAAATCCATCCTATCTCTGAATTATGGGATGGTATTGATGTCTGAAATTAATCTATTTTTATCGTATATTCTTCTGATAATTAAATTGTAGGGTGGGCAAAACTAGGAATATTTTAACCAATCATAAATCATTAAATTTTGCCCACATTCTCGAAGAAAGATCAAATATTAAAAGGTGGGCAAATACTAAAAACATCTGAACAAATCATCTAACGTTTAAAGTTTGCCCACCCTACGTTCTATCTTTTATTTTATATTAGTTACAGTAGGGTGGGTTAGACGGCCATAATCTAAGTTATAACGACAAGATAACAATCCATCGTAACCCACCAATTTAAGTTAAGTAATCACCCAAAATTTTTGATTACAAAGCATAAAAATTAAGGCTTTCGGTGTATTACGCTACCCTAATACACCCTACGTTCTTGAAATTTACACTTTATTAAATTTATATTAAAATTGTATTTTTTCCCTTGACTTTCCCCCCCCCTCATGTATCTTAAGGACGGACTTTTAATACAACATTTGAAACATGAAAAATTGGCTATTTCCTGCCGTTTTATCCACTGTGTCAGTAGGTTTCTTCGCTTCTACTGCTCAAGGGTTCACTTACACCTTTTCTACTTCTCAACCTTGTACATTCGGGTGTACTGGAAATATTGACGTAATGGGAACCATTGAAACCGATGGGACTTTGGGAGCTATTACCACGGCTAATATTGTAGATTGGGAGTTGGTCTTCAACAGTCCCAACTATTCCAACAGCATCCTCTCACCCAGTAATGGTGAAATTATTGCTAACGGTTCTCTTAACTTAATCGCGACAGAAACAGAAATTACCTTTGAGCTATTGGGTTCCTCAGACTTCGATGGTTCAGATTTGAGCTTTTCTTCTACAGTTGGTTTTCCATTTAATCTGAGTTATTCGTTTCAAGGAGGAGATATAAATCCTAGTCAGTTATTTATTACCAATGCTCCACGAAGCGACTTTAGTGATCCTTCTGATGAATCTTCTACAACTATATTTGATGGAGAAGGTGGAACAGTGGTCTTAGCAACCAGAGAAGCAGCAGTAGAATCGGTTCCCGAACCCTCAACTATTTTAGGTTTAGGTGTAGTAACTGCTATGGGTTTGGGTAGTTCCTTAAAGCGTAAGTTAGGTAAGAAAAAAGCAGCATAACCTTTAATATTTTCACCTTTTTTTATACCAATTTTCGTAGGGGTCAACGGCCGTTGACCCCTACAAAGTTAACATCTGTAGCCCAAGTTGATGAAAATGATATAACATCAAAACCCTAGCACTATAGTAAAAATTCATCTCTCAATTTTGGCCACACTACTAGAGCGCAACAGTGAAAATTCATCTCTCAATTTTGTCCACACTACTAGAGCGCAACAGTAAAAAAGGCCATCCCTGATCTAAGATCAAAACCCTAGCACTAGAGTAAAAAGTCATCTGTCGATTTTGCCCACATTAGTGTAGCGCAACAGTGAAAAAGCTATCCCTCATCTAAAAGATCAAAACCCTAGCACTAGAGTAAAAAGTCATCTGTCGATTTTGTCCACACTACTAGAGCGCAACAGTAAAAAAGGCGATCGCTCATCGACAATCAAAACCCTAGCACTAGAGTAAAAAGTCATCTCTAGATTTTGCCTACATTACTAGAGCGCAATATTAAACTTGATATAGTTGTAAGATGAACAGTAAGAAAAAAAATCAAACAATGAAGCTAAACGAATCTATACAAGAAAAACGAGAAGAAATATTATCATTAGCTACTAAACATGGAGCATTTAATGTCAGGATATTTGGTTCAGTAGCGAGAGGAGAAGAAACAGAAAATAGTGATATTGATTTTTTAATTGATTATGATTTATCTAAAACATCTCCTTGGTTTCCAGGAGGTTTATTAATGGACTTGGAAGATTTATTAGGACGTAAAGTTGATATTGTTACAGAAAAAAGTTTACATCCATCTATCAAAGAAAAAGTATTAAAGGAAGCAATTAAACTATGAAAGATGATACAGTTTATTTAGAATATATCTTAGATTGTATTACAAAAATTAAAACCTATTCCCAAGCTGGAAAGGAAGAGTTTTTAAGTAATACAATGGTTCAAGATGCTATTATTAGACGCTTACAAACTTTAGCAGAATCAACGCAAAGATTATCGCCAGAATTAAAAGAAAACATGAAAGAAGTTGAATGGCGTAATATTTCTGGTTTTAGAAATATTTTAGTTCATGATTATTTAGGAGGAATTGATCTCGAAACAGTTTGGGATGTAGTTGAAAATTATTTGCCTGTTTTAGAACTAGCAATAAAAAATAGAAAAAGTTAATTTACATTCTACACTTCTCTATTGAGATTTTAAATAGCTCAAAAATTCTTTAATTTCATCTTCAGTTAATAAGGTTCGTGAACATTTTTGATAATGTTTTTGTAAATAATCTCTTCCTTGATCAATTGTCCACCCAATGCGTTCCATTTCCACTAAAATCAAATCAAAATCCGAGAATTCCACCACTCCTGCGATTAATTTCCAGCAAGGATTACCCTCTTTCTTCCAATTTTTGGGACGATATGGCATACTTAAACTAACAGTAACTAGACAGGGATTTTGAGGACGATAATCAATTTCTAATCGTTCAGTAAATACGGGATCAGTAATATTTATATCCTTTAATTTTTGACCATTTCTAGTAATAATTGAACCTTTCCAGACGGTTGCGGTTAACATACTTCCTGGTTGTTCTTTAATCAGTAATTTTTCTGCATAAACTAACTGAAGTGTATGTCTTTGTTCAATGAGAAGACTTTGTAAATCAGCAACAGTAACATATTTAGATGAATTATGTAGGATATAATCAGTTTCATGACAATAATTAAGTAAATCTGTTGCTGCTACAGACTTGATTTTTTTCCATTTTCCTGGTGCAATGGTCAGATTTTCTGACTCAAATCCAAAATCATTACCTGTTGTTTCTAAAGGGATATCAATAACATCTAATAATGATGGTTCCTTATTATTAATTAATCGAATTGAAGAGGGAATGCGACCATCATCAGGATATTGAGAACAAATGGGACGAACCCAACAACCGGTTTCTAGATTAATTCCAGCAATACAGCGTTCTTGAAGTTTTAGAGAATTCGCTAAACAAATAATTTCGGTCATATATTTTAGAGGATTTGACGGGGATATAATCTTAAAATACCCAAATTATTAGCTACATCAATAAATATTAGAGATGAACTATATTAATATTTCCCCAGTGATTGCTTAGATATTCTGCAACTAAACGACGATGACAATGATGCGGTTTTGCTTCACTACATAAGAGACAACTATCTTCTATTATTTCGGGAGCAAGTTTTTTTTCTATTTCCCTTTTAGTAATTAAATCTTTGAATCTTTTTTCATAAACTGACCATTCTCCTTTCTTTTTTTTATAATCATCTAGGATATCTTTGGTAGGTGCTAAATCTATAAGATGAATATAGTCAATATCAGCAATTTCTTTAAGAAAATATTGTAAGTCTTTCTTTTTAGCAAATCCTGCAAGCTGAGAAACATTATTTAAGCGAGTATCAATTACTCGTTTAACTTTCGCTTTTTTGAGCAGTTCAAAGAATTCTTGCGCTGTTTTTTTAGTAAACCCTATGGTTGATAAATTAATGGTTTTTGGCATCGTTTTTCTCTACATAAGCTATTTTATCCCCTTGTTTTCTATAAGCTTCTTTTAAAGCTTCTTCTGGTGATAAACTTGAGACAGAAGTTTGAGCAGAATTATTATCAAACAAACTTAATTGTACAGTAGTTTCTTTTGCTGATTCACCTAAATTATGAATTTGTAATAATCTATTTTCTAAACTTTGATGAGACTCTAAGCTCCCATCTTGTAAAATATGATTAATATCTAATGGTAATTGCCTTAAATGTTGACAAACTAACACGGAACGATGACAAGTAATAGGATCTTTTTCAGCACACATTAAAGCAATATTATAAGTTTTAGAACCTTTACTTAGTCTCTCAATTCCTTGAAAAAATAAGGTCGTTTTGGCAATATTTTCATAAACAGCTTTCCCCTCAACATAACAACTTCTATCTTTTGGTCTTGCTCCTAATTCTTCCCCTAAAAAAACATACTTTATTCCAAAATTCGATAAACTATTTTTCAAATTTTCTTTATTAAATTGACTTACATATCGACTATAAGGAGATGAGCGAACATCTGCTAATGCTGTTACATTATGTTTACTAAGTAGAGAAATAAAGTCTTTTATATCTAGATTAGAATGACCAATGGTAAATAATTTATTTTTCATAATTACTAGAATAGTAAAAAAGTAACTACTCTTACTTATTGTAGCATATAGCATTTTCATTTGAGATGTGAATTGTAACACAGTCTCCTAGACTCTACAACCAGGATGGTTGAGCTACAGTTTTCATGATTTTTTACAAGAGGAAATGAAGTGCAAGACGGCATTGAAAAATGTAGTGAATATGGTAGAATAAAAGTGGTCATGATAAGACTTTTAAATCTACGTTTAGAGGCTGAGAGAATTTACACCCAACATCTGAATTCGCAGGGTTTAAACAAATATCGGTACGCCCATAGTGACTAATGTAGTAGCCCTAAGAACTTCTGGAAACAAAATAATAACCATTCTCTCAGAGATACATTATGAATTTGAAGAGAGAGAGGTAAGAATGTCATGAAGCTACACAAATCAAATATTCTACTAATTAATACGCTAGTGAGTCTTTTGGGGTTAGTCATAGTCTTAATTGGTATCGTTTTTGAAGAAAACAACCCAAAAGTTAAAGCTTTTCTCGATCCAGTTGGAATAGGTTTGATCGCCAGTGGAGGTGTTAATTTTCTTGATAAAGTGTTCACTCAAGAAAATGATGAAGATAGTAGCAATAAAGTTGAGATGGTTGGAAAAAACCGTACAAAGCTCCTAAGGGTTCATGACAAACAATATTCGGCTAAGGAGATAGATATTGTTGGAGTTAACCTAAACGACTGCTTACGTGGGATAACAAAAGATCCTTACCAGAAAATGATCAAGAATATTTTCTCAGGCAAGACAGAAAGTCTAACATTACTGTTTGTTGATCCCAATGCTCAATTCATAAGTCAACGTGCGCGAGAAGATGGGGTTGGTGAGCCAGAAATCATAGGAAGGCAGAGAGAGAGCATTAAGATGTGTATCGAGTTCTATAAGCTCCTTAAAGATGAACGAGATCAAAGACTTCATAATAATGAGACGAATGGACATTGTAAGGTGGAAATTAGACTCATTGATTTTTGTCCACATATAACAATTGAAAGATATGATGATGAGTGTTATTGGGGACTATATACGTCTGACGATATTGGAGTACACTCTGCAATGTTTAAGGTATCCAGTAAGGAAAACGATCCATTATTTGAGCAATTGAAAAAGCATTTTTATGCTCTTCAAACAAAACATCTCGACGATACAGAAGATAACCTTTTATTGAGAATGACTTTAGGACAACCTTGGCTCAATGAGCCTTTGGTTGAAAGTCGCCTTGACATCCATGGCAAAGAATTAGCAAAGCTTGTAGGCTCTAGGGTGTAGACTATTTATTACCAACAATGATAATTATTCTGATAGAAAGGAGGGAGGGGTAAAGGACTAAAATCCCCTATACTCATGAGTTCATAAGCCCTTTAAAAATAAGCTAAACAAGCAACTAAGTCTTGCTCAGGAGTTGTAATAGGTTGTAAGTTGTAAGTTTCTGAGAGGAATTGTAAAACATTGGGGGTAATAAAAGCAGGTAATGTCGGCCCTAAACGAATGTCTTTAATTCCCAAATAAAGTAAGGTCAAAAGAACAGCTATCGCTTTTTGTTCATACCAAGATAAAATCATGGATAAAGGTAAATCATTGACACTTACTTGAAAAGCTTCCGCTAATCCTAGTGCAATTTTGATGGCGGAATAAGCATCATTACATTGTCCAACATCCATTAAACGGGGTAATTTTCCGATCTCCCCTAACTGTTTATCAAAGAAGCGAAACTTACCACAAGCAAGGGTTAAAACAATACAATCTTCGGGAACTTTTTCTACAAATTCTGTATAATAAGTTCGCCCTGGTTTCGCCCCATCACATCCTCCAACTAGGAAAAAATGACGAATTTTACCTTTTTTGACTGCTTCAATTACTTGTTCAGATACACTTAAAACCGTATTATGAGCAAATCCAACCATAACGTGACGGGGTGCTTCATCTATAGTAAACCCCGGCATTTCTAATGAGGTTTGAATGGCTAAACTATAGTCAGGAATATCTTGATCATCTGAGGGTAAATAATTAATCCCTGAATAGCCTACAGGTCCAATGGTAAACAATTTATCTTCATAGGTTTCATGGGGAGGCATTAAACAATTTGTGGTAACAATAATTGCCCCAGGAAAACGAGCAAAGTCTTTGGTTTGGTTTTGCCAAGCTGTGCCATAATGACCGTAAAAATGGGGATATTTTTGTTTTAAAATAGGATAACCATGTGCCGGCAATAATTCTCCATGAGTATAAACATTTAGCCCTTTATTAACCGTTTGTTCTAGTAATGCTGCTAATTGTTTAATATCATGACCAGACACTAAAATAGCTTTACCTTGTTTGGGGTTTAAAGGCACTTGGGTAGGGGTAGGATGTCCATAGGTGGTTGTATGTCCCTTATCTAATAATTCCATCGCTCGTAGGTTAATTTCTCCTACTTTTAATGCTAAATTAACCCAGTCTTCTAAACTCAAATCCTTGCGATCAAGAGAGGCTAAAGCTTCTTGAATAAAAGCGTAAACTTTTTCATCTTCTTGTCCTAATTCTTGAGCATGAAAGTTATAAGATGCTGCACCTTTAATTCCATAAAGAACTGTTAATTTTAAAGAAAAAATATCAACATTATTAGTAGATTGACTAATAAAAGTCAACGCTTTTTCTCGACCTTGTTCTGCTAAACTTTCTGAAAAATCGGGTTGATAATTAGAAATTTTAGACCAGTTTATGAGTTCGTTACTGAACTTTTTGATGCTACTTTTTAATGCTTCTCGAATGTCAATACATTGACGGATATAGACAGTGAAACGTTTGCTTTCAAAGTTAACATTGGTCATAGTAGCAAATAAGGCTTCCCCTGTAAAAACGTCAGCTTCATGACAAGAAATCCCTAATTCTCTAGCTTTTATGGTAACAGGAGCAAGCCCTCTTAAACAGTACACTAATAAGTCTTGTATTGCATTAACTTCTGGACTTTTTCCACAAGCTCCCCATTGATGACATCCGTTACCACTTGCCGTTTGTTCACATTGCTCACAAAACATAATTTAAGACTCCTTGGGATGGAAAATAAGGCAAAATTGTATTTTGAACAAAATCGTTTCGCGCAGTCCCCATCTAAAATCTTTGATTTAGATGGGGTTAGCGAAACCAATAAATAAAAGCGAAGCATCCTTATTATTCTGGCTTTTCTTGAT